>TARA_R100000781_G_scaffold113230_1_pt1 | contig 13032 bp, 4 predicted proteins | sample TARA_R100000781 | Tara Oceans TARA_R100000781 (sample SAMEA2623385) | marine metagenome | biome: marine biome (ENVO:00000447); feature: deep chlorophyll maximum layer (ENVO:xxxxxxxx); material: "saline water (ENVO:00002010), including plankton (ENVO:xxxxxxxx)" | depth 60 m | reverse complement strand
TGCGGATGCTATATTAATCACAATGTATGGACTGTTTGATAAACACGAAGGAGAGCAATAATGTTAGTGGGAAATGAATTAATGGGAATAGTAACTAAAAGATTTAACAATGAAGACTTAAATAGTTATATAGCAAAAATAAATATGTTTCCAGTATCTATTATGTATAACAAGGACTATGAAATGAAAAATATTGTTTTTAAAATAATACTGTTTGAGAAATATGAATTAGGAATAACAATGAGTTATTAATTTTCTTTACGGGCGGTGGGTAGCTCCTGTTGGTTCAAACTTAAATACCCATCGCTCGATAAAGTTTTGTTAATTCTACATCCCTATCTATACTTTTTTGAGCTTTTAATTGAGATGGAGTTTTTTTCTTTTTATCTTTTTTCTCTGGGAAAATAGTTTTATATGGTTGTTTCTTCCTCATTTCTCTTGTTTCTTTAGTAGGATAAACTCCAAACTCATGCATCAATACATCCCAACCATTGCCATTTCTCAAGGCTTTCCAATCTTTATTTACAAGCTTAGAAGCTTGAACATTTAAAGTAGACATCATTCTAGCTCTTTTCTGCTCATCCGTCATTCCATAAGCATCGCTATACCCAACTATTATATCAGCTACAACATGGTCTGGCGTTTGCATCCAGTCGTTCATAGTTGCATAAAAATATAAATCACTTATTGTAGGCCCCAAAAAACCACGACCTTTCACGTCTTCTTCTCCGTCCAATGCTTTTTTCAAAGTTTGGATTCTCTCAACTGTATCATTTTCCATTAACCTATGAAGGTCTAAATTGGCTATACCACTCATTAATTCGGTAAATAAATATAAACCAGCAAACCTTAACGGAACTACTAAGTCTGGAGAACTCCATTGGCCGGCAATAGCGGCATCTTTAGATTTTCTTAAAACCTCAGACTGAAGTTGTAAAAAAGACATTGGGTAGTGCATAAACTGAAAAGCGATTTGTCCAGCGGCTCCCAACTTAGTACCGCTCCCACCTGCAAGTGGGGCTTTTTGGCTAGCTGAATATTCAAAAGCATATTTACCAACTTGGTCTACAGCGTGTCTCTTTGCTTTACCAGTAGCTTTAGATTCATTTAACCCTCCCTTGACTAATTCATTATATTTAGTCATAAAGGAATATCTAAACATATGTTGCCTTAATTTATTCTCAGTCATTCTTTGAAAAATAGCGCCTTTGCCAGTAGCCGCAGTTAACGCTGAGTCAAAAGCTTTCCATACTTTTCCATCTTTATACTGAAGAGTGTGATTCCCATTAGCATCTTGTCTAATATCTAAATCGTTTACTTGAACCCCTTTAGTTGGGACTAATCCTTCAGTAAAAATAGGAGCCGATATGTCTTCAAAAGTAAATCCCATTTCTTTTTCTACGTCTTCTATTTTTTTAACAATATCTGAATTAATTGGATTTCTATAATCAGAAAGATATTTTGAGAAAGCTCTATTACCAACTCCCTGAATGAAATAAAGACCAGACATTGTATTTCTAGCGGCTGTTCCAAGCCCAAATCCAAGCTTACTTAAAAATTGAAAACCAGTTAAAGCTCTTACTGTTTTGTTTACCCATTGAGGCCTGTCATTAAAACCTTTATTTGCTAATGTAAATGTGTCCTGAAGATAATTTTCTAAACCACTAGCAACATCAGCGTCTCTTGGCAATCTTCTCAGTCCTTCTTGATATGTATTCCTTAAAAAATTTGCTTTATTAAATGAAATAGCGTCTAATGAGTATTTTCTAATAACTCCGATAGGGTTTTTAAGATAATTCTCATAAGGAACAGACTTTCTAAATTTAGCTGAAGAAGGCGTTCCCATTTTTAAATGAGTTTCTGAAATAATCTCAGATAATTCTGGCAAATCTTTATTTATATCTCTTGACTCTGGATTTTCAGCTCTATCCATTACTCTTTCCATATTAATCATAGCTTCAACAAGATAATGGGGAAAATACTTACCGCCTTTTTTGCCATCTTTTATTCTTTTTATTTCTTCATTAATTGTTTTTTCATATCTTTTTACTTTTGTTCCGCTTTCAGTTAATAAAGACTCATTTGTATTTAAATAAAATTGCCTAACTACTTTTTTATGTTGTTCTAATCCACTTATCATTACATCGCCCATATCATCTAATAGTTTTCTTGATATTTTAGCGGCTTTAACTATATTGTCACTAACTCTAACTTCGTCTCCTATATTCCCTTCATCAGTATTTTCTTTTAAAATTTTAAACCATCTCTCAACCTCTTCACCACCGACTTTGACTGGTTTTTTTTCGAAATGACCATCTCCCTCAAGTAATAACCTAAGGTCTTCCAAAACTTTACCGCCTTCTGAATCCATTAATTTTGCAATTTCTTCTGAAATATCTTGCGCTCTATTAATCTTATTTTGGTCACTTGTAGCAATAATTAAATCATTTTCTAATTTCTCTAATTTTTGCCATGTCATTTTAGATGGCCAATATTTAGATTTTCCATTTTTTGCTAAAATTTCTGCTCTCAATAATCCAGTTATCTCAATATGACTATTTAAATATTTTTGAAATTGATTACGTTCATAACTGGCAACTTGATTAATCTTGTCATTCATATATTTAGTAACTGCAAATTTTTGCATTACACCTCTTCTAACAAACCCATATCTTTCTAGATAATTTAATTTAGGATTGTTTAGGTTTTTGGATTCTTTTATTATTTCATTTTTTATTCTTGTAAAATCACCCGGTTTAAAATCGGTATAGGAATCAAAAGCTGGTTTATAAGTTGAACGCCAAACAATTTCATCAAACATCTTTTCCCCAAAACCATCAGAATCTGTCTTCCCATAATACTTAGAAATAGAATCTCCAATATTATACTTTTTCCCATCTATTTCAACATTATCACCATTAAATAATTGACGAAGCTTACCAAGACTATTTCTAGTATTTCTTTCTTGGTCTCTTACATTTGAACAAACGCTATACATGTCCACAATCCTTTTGGTTTTCTTTAACTGACTTTTCTTTTTCATAGAAAAATTCATATTGTTCTTTTTGTAATACTTGGTCATAAGTACCAAATTTATATATCAACTTTAAATTACCATGTATGTCAATAGTATTTTTTGACACGTCAGCCTTTCTTGATAATGGCTCACTCCAATGAGCTCTTAAATGAGGGAACTTATACAGTTGACCAGTATGTTGCATCAATTCTATAGCTGGATTATCTAAATTTCTCCAGAAATTCTCATCTTTATAATCTGTGAAATTACTTTTAAAATAAGGCTCTGTATCTTCTGGCATTATATTATCTAGTCTTCTTCTGTATTCATTCCCATACTGCTTCATTATGTTTTCAAACAAATCTCTATGTCCATTTTCTACTAAATATCTCGAAACAGCTTTTACCATTCTTTGATTAATCTTAAAAGACGGTAACCTAATATTACCATTATCAGCTAATACGAATTTGCCCGGTACTATAGAAGGCTTCATCATATATCTTGCTAAATTAGCGATTGAAGTGCTGTTTATTTCACCCCTATCATTAGTACCAGATACAAATCTTAAATTTTTATCTATAAAGTTTTTAATTATAGCATCTTCTTGGTACCTAGCAAGTTGCCAATTTTCTTTATAATAAGGATTCTTTTTATTTTGTTTAAATGTTTCAGAAGTCATTCTCCCAATAGTTCTTTTGAGACTATCCCAGCTCTGAATGAAATTATCTTGCTGGTTTTTACTAGCATGTCCAAACAAATGCTCTATCTGCACATCTCCAGTAGTAAACAATAATGAGTATCCATCTAAAAACTCTCTTTTATTCATAGCTTCGTATGAAACTGGATTTTTTAATAGATAATATTCACCAGCATTAAAGGAATAATCACCACCGGGTCTTATCCAACCAGCGTATTCCATATGCGTTCTTCCATTTCTAACAACTTTCCTATAAACATGGGTATCTTTATTCAATCTAGGATTTTTAATTGGTCTGTAGCTACCTAGTTTAATTCTTTGAACTCCATACTCTCTAAAGTCATCCTTCTTACCGATATTTTCAATATGCTCTGCTTGTTTATTTGATATATGGTCTAACAAGGCTTCTGTTCTCATCAATCTTCTAGATGCTCTTTCAATTTGACGACTTGGAGCGTTAGCATTTGCATTTTCAATATAACTCATAATGCTTCTTTTGTCATGTTTTAAGCTAGCCATCATAAGAGATGATTGTCTTACATACTTTTCATTAATAATTTGGTCACCTTTAATTTGATTGGAATACTCATCAAGAAATGTACCACTAATATTTTCATCATTATCTAAAAATTCTCTTATCTTTTCATGAGTATCTAAATTAGATAAAGCTGAAACATCATCAATCCTTTGCATTATACTTTTAGATGCGTCTCTAGAAGCCAATCCATCAGGTTTTGTATATTTATCTGAATATCCTTGAAGAGATGCTTGACTGCTATTAAATCTAGAAACAATAAAAGAACCAACCGTATTGTCTTTTAATAATTTTATATTATCTTTATTTATATTAATAAAATCTCTCTTGGGAACATATTGTTTGGGATTTTTCCAAACCTTTCTCCAATCTTCTAGGTTATTTAAAACATCTCCATAATAAAACTTATGTATAGATGCGAGTTTGTCTTTTTTACCAAAATTTCTATCAATTAATTTATCATATATGTATTTATTAGGACTATCATAAAAATCATCTAACTCACCTTTTATATGAGAAATTTCATTCGCATCTGGTGGTCTTCTACCAGACTCATCCCATACATCAGTCAAGACTCTTTGTGGAAGAGACATTACATCAACCATTTCAATTAAAGCATCTTTAATGATTTCTTTTTCGTCTTTCGGTAAACCCTTGTCTAATTTGAAAAATCCTTTAAATTCTTCCTGAGTTCTTCTTATATTATCATTCGCAAAAGCATTATCCCCAGTTCCCTCTAAATCTATTTTAAGACTTTTAGAAATGCCCTCGCCTCCAAACAATATATATTTCTTTATAAGGCTGGCATCTGCTTTACTTGCCCAATTTGGAACTTTAACTGCGTCTATAATAGATTGTAATGTATTTTTATAACCCTGTAAAAAAGTAGAATATTCTTTCTTGTCTTTTTGTCTAACCATTTCTACGCCTGGAATATTAATTAAATCAGGCTGTCTCATCAAAGCCGATATTTGAGTCGATAATTTTTTAACAGTCCCAAAATTCCTTTTAGATTGGTGGAAGTTCTGTATATGTGTATCAAGATTATCTCCAGTATCATACCCAGCACCAGCTTTTCCTATTCCCTTTCCCATCCCAAGAAAATCCATTGAAAAATCATCTGATGGGAAAACATATGCATCGAGAGAAGCCCCAGCTAAATTATAAACAGAATGTGATAATTGTGTGGGTTTTAAATTGTAACTAAATGACATATCAACATCAAAGTCAGCTTGGTGTATAAGAGCTATATCAAAAGCATTTATACCAACAACATTGCCCTGTTCTGGGTCATAAAAACCTTCTACTCTATGCACAGCAACATCTCCTCCTAGATTCGGCATCCTTAAAGATAGGGAGTGTAAGAATAATTTTGATTTTAATTTTTTATTATTATGTTTTGCTAATTCATTATGAATATTATGTAGAGTTAAATTATTTCCTATATATTTATCTTCACTTGACTCTATAACTTTTATTTCTTTTTCCAAATCATCAAGAACAACTGTTTCATAGGGGTCTTCTATAGTCCATGCGTCCTTACGCCTTCCTATTTGGACATCCCTATTTTGACCATCTTTAGTTATATTTACAATATATTGAACTTCAGTAACATCACGTACTACAACGTTACCATCCGAATCTGAAAGTTTTTTACCACCAGCTATGATTTGTTTTCTATTCGCTGGGTCATCAATATTGCTATAAACAGGCATAGAGCCTTCTATATATGGAATTAAAACTGAGTAAGAAGCTCCATCTGTTTTAGGCTTTCTTAAGGCATTTATAGCCCCCCTTGCCGCTATTCTCTGTATATCTCGATTAACTAAAATAGAATTAGGGTCAGCTCCCGCCCTTATTATCATTTCAGTTAATCCATCGGAAGAATTTTCAAATATTGCATCAGACTCTCTTAATTGGTTTAATAACCAATTTGTACTTGCATACCTATCACCAGTCCCAATTACAACATCTCCCAATTTACCTAAATGATTTTTCAATTTTTGTTCATAACCTACAAAATTACTCATGTACGATTGATAACCAGCATCATTCATAAAGTCTGTTAATGCATATGTAATATTTGTTAGAGTTTTTTGGTCTTCAACTTTACCTAAAAATAAATTTTCAAGTTTCATTTTAGCTATGTTGTTTTCTCCAACTTTTCCTTTCCCCAAAGCAAGTTCTACCATACCGAGAGGGTCTCTCTTTTTAAACCAAGCTCCCTCAACTTCAGCTTTAGTTATTTCTATATGGTCTTTTGAAAACTCTTTTAGAGCTGATTGGTTTGTTAATATATCTATTCCCGCTTTTTGCATGACATCTGCAATCTTCTTATCATACACAAAATTAGTTTTAAGTAATACGCTTTCAACTCCATCATTAAACCATCCAGTTGGTTTTACTCCAGCTGTACCGAACTTCGCATCTTCAGAATCTCTTCCTTTATGTAAGTATAGTATGCTAGCAGCATCATGCCCTAAATAAGATTGAGCATTAACAGATGAGCTATTTAAACTTTTTAAAACATCTTTAATTTTTGGAATCATATCTTTCGCTACCTGACCGCCATCTATCATTTCTTGTAATGCCTTCTCCACAATATAATTAGCATTGAGAGGACTTCCATCCATCTCATCACCTATTCCAGCTAAATTAAACCCACCTTTATCTTTATAATTGCTAATAGCTTCTTTTTGCCTATCAGTTAAAATATTTATTTTCTTATCATCTTCTAATGCTATTCTTAAAAATTCTTCCTGAGCTTGTGTCTTAGCGCCAGTAGCCTCTCCCAAAACAACGTATTTAAAAAAGGTTGAACCAAGACTATTCATAGACTGACTATTATTAGCTGCGTTTATTACGTTATTAAAACCATCAGAAGATAAACTATCCCAATACATAGCTCTGACCATTTGTTTAATATCTGGTCTAGGAGTATTAAACTCAACATCTTTTCCATCTTTATCTACAATGTTTTTTAGAAAATCTCCGTATATAATTTCAAAATGTTTTATTGTTCTTTCATATCCTTCAGGCTTATTCTTTTTCAAAAGTTTTATTTTATTGTCATACCAATTTTTGAATTGCCTATTTAATCTTCCATCTTGAAGTTGACCTTTTGATACTATTAAAGAAACGTTATGACTAACTGATACCTTAACAGGGTCTTGAAATGTTGAATTATCTACATACTTATTATGCTCAAAAGCTGCTTGAGCTTCGTCTGCCTTCCCTTGAAGACCTTGCTTAATTGCATTATGCGATTCAGTTGTAATAACAGCTTCATTAATTAATTCTTGTATATTTTTTATTTGATTTACATTTACTTTATTCCCTTTCCATACTCCAGTATTTTCAAGCATTACAATATCAAATCCGTCTTTACCCATAACGCCTTCGCTATCAATCTGTCTCATTCTTTTTCTAAAATCAGCAAGTAGTCCATTGCCCACAAATGTTTTTGACATCTCAAGCCCAGCTCCATCACTGTCTTGATATAGTTTAAATGTTGGAACCATTTCACGGCCCATCTGCTGAAGAATTAAAGGTAAATATGTATTTTTTCTAAAAGATTCTAATTCATCTTTTAATTTAGGGGGAATATCTTTTTCATCAACTCCTATTTCAACTCCATGCTTGTCATATATAGCTGATTCTACTTCATCTCTTATATTGTCTCTAGATTCCTCAGCGGCCTTTCTATACATTTTTCTATCAGCTGGCGTTTCTGCAAATAAAGATAACCTGTGATTTTCATAATGAGATTCAGTTAATTCTCTAAAATTATCATGTCTTAGATTGGGATTATATCTTTCATACCTAGCTGATATATTAGATGGAGAAACATCTTGTTGCTTTTTTGAAAATAAAGTTGAAGGGTCTCCAAACCTTGCCTGCTCTTCAGCTTGGGATTTAAAATACTCCGTTTCATTATATCCTCTTTCCCAGACTTCTAAATGATTAATAAGCTTCTTAGTGACTTCTGATGTTTTACCATGCCTGTTATATTCATCAATAATTTGTTTGAAACTGGGTGATTCGGGCATTACAACATCGAAATTTTTATTTAAATAATCAATAAGCCTTTTAATCATCCTGTCGTTTCTTGGTACAAATTGCATCCTATCCGTTGAGAAAGACTCACTATTAAACAAAATGTTATCTATAGCTCTATTTTGAGCCATATATTGAGGCAAGTAATCATTTATAATATTTTGAAGAGTTTTACCAACAGTAGTTACTCCCCGTAGTGTTTTTTCACCTTGAAATTCATCCCCAATATTCCTTCTTAAATTTTCAATATTATCCACAAAATCTTTATCCATTCCAGTTGGGGGGTCTTTTAATACTTTATTGATTTTTAAAATTAAATCATCATGTAATTCTTTATTATCTATGGGATTTCTTTCTTTTTTATCAACATCAACATATAATTTATCTACAATAGACTGTAAATCTGAAAGTTGTTTTATATTAAATTGGTTGCTTTCTACTACTTCTTTATATTCATTAATAAACTGTTCATCAAATGCAAATGTTGACCTATACATTTCATTAATAGAACTTGCTATATCTTTAAATTGGTCTAATTGTATTTTAGTTTCTACTTGTACAAAATCTCCAGTCACTCTTCGCAAAGCTTCCATAGATTTGTCATATTTATTTAGAAAATCTCTATATTCTTTTGTATCTGATTTATAATTATCATCAACCAAACCCCTTTTAATTGCATCTCTATTTGGAATTTCAAGAACACTATTTACACCATCTCTTGGTTTTAAAGTTGCAAAACCAGATTCTTTCATACTTTCTATAATAGCAATATGTCTTGGAGTAATATGCGGAGACCTAAGTATTCTAGCATAATGCCATCTTTGTTGGTAATCTGCCATTTCTTTTGTAATGACATATCCTTGATTATTAAATTTCTTAATAATTGCTAGAGCATCTTCCCACTGAACAACTCCATCTTTCGCTACTCGCAAATCTCCAGTAGACTTTTGACCTCCAGTTCCCCAAATTCTTGCTAAATGATTTAATTGATTTTGAACACTAATTAATCCTTCATCATTATATGGGTCTAATATTTTCTTTTTATCAGAATCTTTAATATCTGTAGGAAGTTCAACTCTAACTGTTTCGCCTTCAGATATTTTAGGAACTTTATTTCCAAATTGTTCTTGTAATATATTAAAAAGGTCTCTTTGTGAAGGGTCTAATCTAGGAAGATTGCCTTCAGCTATATGAAATAATGAATTTCTTTTTTTGACATTTTTATAATTTTGAACTTCTTGCAACCATGGATTATCCATAAAATCATATTGTTTTCCCATGGTCTGATAGTTTTCGCCATAATTTGTTAAAATTATTTTGTCACTTAAAATTTGCAATCTTTCATCTATATATTTTTCTACATTTTCTACATTTTCTATATTTTCTAATTTTTTAGTTTGGTCAGGTGTCTCTTTATATGTTTCTATTAAATTAACTCTTTTTAATTCTGTAATAATATTATTAAGCCGATGTAATGATAGATTTTCTGGATTAGTATTTTTAAGAGAAGCCATCACATCATCTAAGGAACCTAATCTAAAAGGCTTATCTATGCTAAATGCATCTACAGGTTCATATTTTAAATTCATCCCCTCAAAATCAGCTATATCTTTTATAGCTTTAAGATGCTCTATGGCTATATTTTCTAAAGCAACTCCAGATGTATATTCTTGAAAATCATCAAAGTTGTAAATTGAAAGCTTTTCTGTTTTTCCATCATCTTGACTCTTTTTGTTTATAAAAACATCAATTTCAGAAAGCTTTGAAGCTATGTTTGCTATTTGATTTTCAGTTAAATTTTCTAATCTTATGTGACTATCATCAGCTCTTGGGTCAGAAATATTTCTAGTAAGAGCAACCATTCTATATAATTCATGCCCATATAAAGCAAGTTGATGTTTTCTTTTTATATTGTCCTTATCAGCGACAGGTTTTCCAACATCGACTTGTTCGCCTTTCTTATTTTTTCCAGTTTGTTGTTGTCGATGCTCATCTGTTTCAAAGATATTTTCTATTTGTTTTACGTTTTCATTCTCTAATAAACCAGAATAAGTAGCTCCCAAATCTACATCTGTTCCAAAAGACTTTCCATAATGCTCCATAGACTTAGCGTCTAATCCGAAGTATTCTAAAGCTCTAACATTTTTATCAAAATTAGTTAAATTGCGAAATGGTTCATTGTGTAGTGGTCTATGAATTTTAGACATTGCGGCCCCAACAATCATGTGAGATAGTATTTCATCACCCGGCAAAGCCCTAATTAAATTATAATCAAGCATAACATTTAAATCAAATATCATACCTCCTAGAAACATCCTTCCAATCGAAGCTGTAAAATCGTCCTTCGCTTCTTTTCTAAAAGCTCCCCACATACTATCAATGTCAACTTTAGCATATATCTCTTTCAAAGCTTTTAAAGCTTTCTTTTTCGGTATCATAGTATCTGTATTGGAGACATAAGAAGTGGCTTTTGCTTTTAAAGTCTCTTCAAGATAATTATCTCTAGATAAAATTCTGAGTAAACCATTAACTTCTTTCTCGCTAAGGTCATCATAAAATCCCGTTCTAACTCTTTTCTTTACATCTCTAGTAGTTTTAAATAAATTCTTAGCTTGCCTCATCACATGGACTTTTCCACCTCCCCCAACTAAATCTATAGCAGGAAGTATTGATGAGAATATTAAAGCTGAAGTAACATCCCCTACAGGGTCAAAATCTTTTTCACCAGCTATTGATTGAAAACCGTCATACAATAAATTATAAGTTCCAAAAGTGACTGCTTGCTCAGCCGCTCTCGCAACATAAGATGTAAGTTTGCTTTGATTTGAAACACTAAACGTAGAGTTCAATGCTTTCTCAACAACTTTACTTACATTGTTTATATGTACACCATTATCTTTTAAAGAATTTGTAGCTACGTCAGCTATTTTATGTAATTCCCTAACTGCCTTAGGTGATTCAGCTCCAAATTCTCTTGCCATTGAATCAAAAATAGAAGACCTTAATGTACCTTCAACTTCATCCATTTTTTCAAAACTTAATTCATATTTTGACAATGGGCCTATTGGGCCTTTTAGCTTAGAGTCATTCAGCCCTTTTGAAATTGCTTTTTGAGCGACTTCTTTACTTAAACCAAAACCTTCAGCCGTCTTAGCTCCTTTCGCAGAAGCATGCCCTATCATTCTTGCAGTCCCAGCTTTATTTGTAGCTGAAACAACTGCTCTCGCACCTTTACCTATCCATCCCATAGGTACTAAAAATCCAGCTGCTTGCCCAACCGCAGCTCCAAAAGTTGCTAATCCTTCAACATCACTCTCTCCTTCTATTGCCAATCTATAAGGTCTGTCTTCTCCAGTGGCTTTTTCATATGCCAAACCGGGAACTCCAATTAAGGCGCTGTCTAAAGCGTTCCACGCTAATGCGCCTAAGCCATGTAATGCTCCAGATTTTTTATTATTAACTGTATCGGGTTCTTGTACAAACTCAGAAGAGAGTTGCTCGTAAAGGCTTACGCCTTGTTGTAAGGGTTGGTTTAAAGAAGGGGATTTAGATTGATTTCTTTCTCGAATTTTTCTTTCTAAATCTGCAATATATTTATCTGTTAATGAATCAGCCATTGATTATTTAAATCTTGAAAAACCAGTAAGTGGAGATATTAATTCTGAAGATTTTTCCCAATTTAAATCAGATTTAATTTTTTGTGTTTTCAATTTAGCTACTCTTAATTTTTCATTTAATTCAGATAATTGACTCTCAATTTCAGATTGCGCTTCTGGTGTACCTGCTGATGCTATTTGTTCTTCTGAAACTTCCATCCCATGTTTAAGCATAAAATTAATATTGGCTTTTGCATCTTTAGTTGCTAATAATGCTTCTTCTTTAACTGATATATTTTCTTCAATATCTTCTACTTTATTTTGATGATAAGCTACAACTTTGTCTGGAGGGAGAATACCAGTCATATCATCGCCCGCTTCTGGCTTCAGTCCTCTAGGAGTAAGACCTTCTATTTCAATTTTGTTTAAAACTTTATCAACAAATTTAAACTTTTTTTGTATTTCAAAATCACCTCTTGTGAACTGTAAAATTTCTTCTCTAACCATCATTTCATTATCAATGGTATCTTTCATTGTTTTGAAATTAGATAGCTGCTCATCTAAGTCATATTGACTGCTAAAAATATTCATAGCCTTAAAAGAGCTAAGTAATTTTTTATTATAAGAACTTTGTACGGCTTTCTTATCATCTAAATTATGCAACCTAGAAGCTATATCTATAATAGAATCGGGGTCTTGAGCTTCATAAGAAGACCAAGTGGCTAATATTAAATCTTCTGCTATTCTTTCATCCACTCCTGTTTTAGTATCCTTAAACCATCCTTCTTTACCAGCTAATTCTTCTACAGCTTTTCTTAACCCATTGTCTTCATCTTTGTATTTGCTGTATATCGCAGATAAACCAGAATCCTGTAGAAACTTTGATGCACTGCTCAACTTCATTTGTTGATTCTCTTTTCTGAGCAAATCAAGAGATTGTCCAAATAATTGTATATCAGCAGCTCTTTTTTGTTGAGATAACTGAGCTTCAGCCATTTTTGATGATTGCGCAAATTGCATAAGCTGTAATGATTCTTGGAAATCGTCTCTATCACGCTGTTGTTGATATTGTAACATCTTATCTAATGCTTGTATTGGGTTTGTTGCCATTTACATACTCCCAAGCCTGCCG
>TARA_R100000781_G_scaffold25476_1_pt1 | contig 13209 bp, 6 predicted proteins | sample TARA_R100000781 | Tara Oceans TARA_R100000781 (sample SAMEA2623385) | marine metagenome | biome: marine biome (ENVO:00000447); feature: deep chlorophyll maximum layer (ENVO:xxxxxxxx); material: "saline water (ENVO:00002010), including plankton (ENVO:xxxxxxxx)" | depth 60 m | reverse complement strand
CTATTCACTCTTTGGGCATGCCTACTATTACAGCAAGTACTGATTTTTCTATAAATGCTCAGGCTAAATTATCCAAAGAGTTTAGTCTAATAGACCAATTCGTAGGATTGGCTTCGTTTATGACACTACCTGATACCACAGTTGATATTCACAAATACCATGTTGTAGGGCTTGGTAGACAGGCGGCGGTACAGCAAACGGGCAAGGTGCATCATATGGGCGGTGCGCTTGAAATGCCATTACATAGCCCTCGTTGGTTATACTACAGTCTCGGTAGAGAAGTCGTAGACGCTTACAACTGCGGTAGGCTTCAAGGTACAGACCAAACAGATTTCACTTACACAGTGTCTCCGGGTCAAACCTACATTGACATTCCTGACTTAGGGTTTGGTAGCCTCCCTTCCGGCGCAAGCGCTTTCAATCTTACAGCAGGTGACCCGGATTACATAATCGGTAAATACATTCTAATCAAAGACACTACGAGAAGCCCTACTACGACATACAAGGCTCCTGAATTAGATACTAACAAGTATTGGCCCCCTGCCAGTGGTGGTAGTTTAGCCTCCGATGCTCATCACTTTGAGTGGGCAGAAACAAGCGAGTGCAGACGCATAGTTGCAGTTGAGGCTTTAGCCAGTGGCTTTAGAGTATTCGTAGATGACCCTTGGCAATTTGCTCACTCAAACGACCCTGTTGGAATTAGAGTATACGACGCAACGGGAGACCAAGGCCCTCACATATTATCTTCTAAATTAATCAAATGGCCTGTGAGAAAATTGTTCTTTTCAGCAGACACCATTCCTTCTTTCTGCGTAGAGCATAGTATTAGAAACAGAGATGTAGGTTCTTATTCTGCTGAAACAGGTGCTGGCGTAAATGCACCGGGCGGCTCGACAGATAGTAAACAATTGACTCGTATCTTTAGAGGCTGCAAAGTAGTAGAATGGGAATTATCATCTACCGTTGATGCTGAATTAAAGTATAGGTGTATCTTTGATGCGCTTTCCTGTTATACAGATACAGGTCGTTTAGAATCTGCAAATCAAGGTGACCGTTATAATTCTCACCGCATGTTCCAAAACACGGCTACTGATGAAACTTCAAGGAAAGCATCGGGTATTGCTACTGGAACTGAAAAGCCGTTTATGTTTTACAATGGTAGTGTAGAAGCATTTGGCTCTAGTCTAGGATTTATCAGTGCTTTTGAATTAAGAGGCAAAACTGGTGTAGAAGTATTTCATACAATCCAAAGCAACCCAGTTGCAGAGAGCACAGATACCGGTACAGGACTAAGTCTCAAGCAAGTACCTTATGGTGGTACTAGAAACGCTTCTATTATCCGTGAAGGTCGTGAAGAGTTTGAGATGGAAATAGATGTAGTCTTAACTGATGCTACACTATTCCACCAATTAAGAACTCACATTGAACAGAGCGGCACAGTAGGTTCCACTGGAAACTTAATCCACCTTTACTTCACTAAACCGGCGACTGCTACCGCTGATTTATCTTCTGATAACACCGCTGTACAGTCTATGAGGATATTATTAGATGATTATATTATTACCGCAGCACCTATACCTGTCCCTGATGACAAGGGATTGTTGCATTCTAAAATTAGGCTAGAGCCTAGGAACCTAAAAGTCATAAGCGAAGATACGCTTTACCACTGTTGAGATGATACTATGCCGTTGAAGATTTGGAAAAACCTTCACTCGCCTGTAGTAGATTTGGCAGAAGAAGAAGAAGAAGGAGGAGAATACCTCTTTGACCCCGAAGCAGGGAAAGCCAGCGACGACCCGTTCGCCCACCTTGCTAATGATGCCCCCTCAGAAGAGGCTGCATCGAATGATAAAGAAGTGAGTAAGTATGTCACCGAAGAAGAATAAAATAAAAATAAATGGCCGACCTTTAGAAATTACAGCAAAACGCTTGACATTCTTTGATGTACAAGCAGTTGCGCCGTTACTTATGGATGGTACAATGGATTTCTCACAATACTGGAGACATGCTTTTGAAAAGTGGTTAGTCTGCGACGACTACATAGACATCGAAGGATTAACGCCTAGTGAAGGCCAAAGCCTTACTGCGCTGCTACCTGAACCTAGCGAAGTTATGGGTTGGCTAGTTTTTCAGGAAGCGAAGTCGGCAACATCAAGCGGTTCGTCTACGGGAGAACAGTAACTGACCGGCTTCGCTTTCAAAAAGAAGGAATGGAATATCTACTAATGACACACTACGGAATGGGAATAAAGGAGGTTAGAGATTTGGAGATAGATGATGCTAAGCAACTTTTGTATTGGGCACAGGCTATGCAGGGAGAAGAACAGGTCTCAGAAAACAAAGTCTACTTGGGGTATGACACTGTCCCACCACTGGAGGGGAGCCAATGGTAGATGGAGAAATTGACCCAAGGTCCGTCGATGCGATGGAGAACTTTAAGAAATATAGTGAAGAAGCACAGAAAAATATGAAAGCACTTCAAACCCAAATGGATAAGTTCACTAACAGTATGTCTATGACAAAGTCACACAGCACTGACCTTAGAGAATCACTTAGACAGATGGGTGGTATAGAGCCTTTCAAGCAAATGGAGGAATCTATCAAAGGAGTCCAAGAAGGTCTTGAAAAAACTATGACTGCTCGGCAAGCGCCACAGGCACCTAGTGCAGAAAGACGATTACCAACTAAGGCGGGCGCACAAGAAGAGCAAAATAATGTTACAGTTAATCTAAAGATAGATGTCAGCGGAATAACTGACAGAACAGATAAGCGAGCATTAGCCAAGGAAATTAGCGCTATGGTAACTAAAGAACTTCGTTCTAAAATCGGTGGACCGCTTAGTAGTAGCGGATTTAGTAGGAGTGGTTAAGTTTGGCAGAAGCAGGGGAAAGAGTACCAATCCGTCTCGTACAAGAGAACGGAGATACACTTTCCTTAGATGCGACTAGCATAGACATGGTTGTTGAGCGTATACAATCTAACTTTGCTATCCCTTTACTACAGGCTAAAAAGATGGGGATTGACCTAAACCAAGCCGCAGTTGCTTTTGAAATACAAGGGGTATTCACTGACGATGAAGGTCAAGAGACTTCTTCACAAGCACAGGCCGTAATAGACTTTTATCAACCACAAGACCTTACTTTGCCCGATGACGAAGGTGGACCTACTGATGGTGACGGGTTAACTCAACCCGGTTTTGGTTTGTTCAACACAGTTGGCTTTGGCACTAATACAGGTACTAACTTTGGAGGCATGGTTTCTGTCGCCCCTTCTATATTGAATTATGGAAATTGGAAAGACAAGTACATTGACTTACCAGTAGGATATTGGACTGAAAAAACTGCTACAACTGATAATAACCCAGTTACTTCGGGAATTAGTACTTGGTTCAAGGCAGATGCTATCACTGCTGACAATGTCGATACTAGTACTCTTTCATTCAATTCAGTTGTAAATACTTGGGTCGACTCTAGTGGAAATGGGATAACAGGCACAAAGTCCGGCTCTCCTCGATATAGAACAGCAGGTGCTAATGGGCAGCCTTATGTCTACCTTGACGGCTCTGCTAAGTTTGATATTCCCTTTAATGCTGCATTAAATCCTAGTGAGTTTACTTTGTTTGTAGTTGCAACAAGCACCAGTACTACTAATGCCACTCAATATATAATCAACACTTCTCCTTCTCCTTATAACAACGGTTGGAACCTACGCTACCGTCATTCTACCAATGATGACATTGTGTTAACTTTGTACGAAGCCGGTAGTGCAAAAGATTATTCCTTCACTACCAGTGCTTTAGCAGCAAATGCATTACAGTTACACGCTCATACAGTGGACTTCACTGGCAGTGACTATACTACTAAGACTTACAATAAAGGTGTTTTAGAAGACACAGATACTGGAGATGGTTACGCCCCTGTACCTAGTAGTGGTGCATCTCAAATTGGGGCCTTTAATAATGCTCAAAAGTTCATTGGAGGTATTTACGAAATCTTACTCTATAGCAGAGTATTAACTCAAGTAGAAAGACAGCAAGTAGAAGGCTATCTTTCTAAAAAATATAACATTCCAGTAACAGGTTCAAGTGGAGGAGCGCATCCTTACGCTCACTTTAGTTATACAGACGACAGTAATAGAATTAGATTAGGATTTGATACTACGAAGTTAGGGTCTATTAAGGAACCTTATGGCTATGTGAATAGAAACAGAGAAACAGACATGACGATTACAAATGTCAATAGTAGCACTGGGGTGTTAACAGTTTCAGGTGCAAATCCACAACATTACTTTGAACTTAGTAGTTCTTCTACATATAAAATTATATTTAGAAATAGCAACGGCTTTGTTGGCAGTAACGGCACTAATACAATAGCAACAGTAATCGCAGTTAATAGCAGTACAATAACTTGTACATTTAGTGGGACTTTACCTGCTACTAATGATAAGGTTTGGATAGCAGCCAGTGATAATTTATCAGGCGACCTTCAAAGTTCTAGTTACGCAGGTCCATGTCTAATGGCTACGATAAAGAACATAGGTGCTGGTACAGACGCTGGTGCTAGTTATGGTGGTCCTGAGTTCACTACTCACCAAGACGGCTCTACTGCAAGAGCGGGGTCAACTGTATACGAAAGAAGCGACGAGTACATTGCTTTTTTAGTAAAGAACTTGTTAACATCTACGCTCAAATTAGGAGACAGACCTGTAGATGCGTTGGGTAGTTTTACTTTAGATAAAGTTTTCAGCATAGACATTGGAGAATCTAGCCACGGTCACCAAACAAGACTAACTATAACTCAACTATATGCTACTTCTCTTGGTCGTGTTAACGAGACAATAAATTATACTTTGAGTCCCGGTAACATGCCCTTAGTACAAGGCTTTACTGGCGGCAAGTCCGGTAAAAAGGTAAAGTCTGCTGGTGACAAGGTACAAGATATATTAGGTATACTTGCCAATAGTAATAACTTTAGAACAGCAAACACAAGTGGATTGGGTAGTTTTGTTGGAAACTTTGTAGACTATATACAAGAGAGCCTTTACAGTGAAGTAGAATCAGGCGATTATATCCGTGGCATACAAATACCTTACAATAGCAAAGTTACCAAAGGTGAAAGTGGTCTTGATTCTCAAGTAGCGCAGCGTAACCACTTTTTGACAACAGGTACCACTTTAACTGCTAGTAAATTAGCAATGTCTAACAATACCCATGCGTCTAATTTATTTGCACCTTGGGCTACAGGTAGCCGTATGAATGGAATAAGCGGCATAGTGACTGACTTCAATGTGCATAGAGATGCGGAGATGAAAGCGTATGAGTTTTCTCTAAAGTTTGTAGCGGCTGATATAACAATATGAGGTGAAAAAATGGCGTTACCAATTAGATTACTGGTAGGTCCCAAAGGGGGGATAGAAATACCATTGGAGGCGCAATCTATTGACATTGCAGTTGATAGAAAGGCAAGTACTATTCCTACTCCTAATATGGAAAGATTCGCAATTGATACAAATACACCTTCGATTGAGATTGAAATTGCAGGTATTTTACAAGACGACGAGCCTTCTTTTGAATCGGAATCTACTACTTCTTCTAATTTAGGCGGCTCAGTTATGATTAACTTTGCTTCTAATTTTCCAACAACTGTTTCTAAGTTTGGTGACGAAGTCATTCGTAACACTCAAGGTATTATTGGCTTTTATGATAACATCAAGTTAAGGAGTTCAGTAAATGCACAATTTGGAACAACTAGTTCTAGCACAGTTGTAGATATAATAGACTTTGATACTCCGAATGTTGGTAATTTAGAACAAGCAGTTACCTTTTCCGCCCCGTTGGTCGGAACAGGCTCTTATATTGGCGCACAAGTTAACAATGGCTCAGGTATCTCGGTAGGAGCCACGGCAATTGCATATGATGGTTTATCTTCTCATTCTATATCTAATGGTAATTTACTAAACAGCAACGGTGATACATTAATTAGAATAGGCGATAGGATACACAAAAGTTCAGGTGCGTTGATTGGAACAGTAACTAACTTAACTACAAATGTCATTACAGTAGATAGTGCTAGAGTTACACTTGCAGATGATGAAAATATATTGTGTTTCAGAGCAGCACTTTTTACTAGACAAGGTCAATTAGTGGGTCACATAACTGACATTACTCTGAATAGCGATTCAAGTAAAGTTACGACTATTACTTTAGATACAATAGATGTGCCTATAAATGACTCAGAAAGATACTTCATTGACGCATTCGGTATGAGTATCTTTGAAGCAACATTGCACGATAAAGAATTGCACTTTTTTCCTAACTTTTGCCGTGCGTATACAAGCGGTTATCTTAGTAACATAACTCGCACTCCTCTTAATGTAATACTTCGATTTAATGCTAACGAAGTAGCACACAATACCTATACTACAGCAAGTACCGATGGAGAAGAACCAAGGATTATACAAAGCGGTATCTTTAACCTAGGTATGGCGGTTAATAAACAAGATATAATTGTAGAATTACCCATCAAGGACCTTAGTACCAAAGCGGCTGGTGGTAACCCTGCTGCACAATTAGCACTTATGGTACAGGATGCTTTGGAAATCTCCGATAATGCAATGGTAAATAGTAACGATTACATAACTTCTACAAACGGTAATAGTATTTTATCTGCATTTGATACAACCGTAAGTGGACCTTTGATTTCAGTCACTCAAAAAGACAAAGCGCTAGATGGTTATACTCAGACTAAGCGACCTTGTAATCCTTTTAATTCTAATTTAAGTTCAAACAAGGCTAGGTTTGAATACTTTGGAGCAGATGCTGAAAACCTGTCAATTAGTAACAAAAGTAAATCTGCTGGTGACAAAGTACAAGACTTACTAGGGCTTGTTTCTAATGCCAAAAAGAATAAAGATTTGATAAGAGGTATACAGATACCTTACGACAGCCTCATTCAGAGTTCAGGTGTGACCGGAGTTGCGAGAAACTTTTTCCTTACATTTGGAGCGCAGTCAATTGACGACAAAGGTTCGTTGGCTAATACTATCAGCGCATCTAAAAAGATGGTTCCTTCTTTGCTACCCTATGACCTTGGTGGTGACCCTGTTGACGAAACAGATGAAGATTGGTCAGAAAAGTTCTTTTTAGGAGAATTAGCAAGCGCTGTTGGCACTTTGACTAACTTTGTAGGCAATCTTATCGGTGATACATTAGTAACTTTACAAACAGTAGGTCATGGTAATGACGGTGGTATTAGGATTATACCTGAAAAACTACATGTACGGTATGATGCTGGCAACAACTACTACGCCTTTAATCTTAAATTAATGGCTTCTGACTTTGTGATTGGGGTATAGATATGAGTATAGTAATTGACCCCGGATACGCCCTTTCCTTCAATGGGGTAACTGACGGTGTCTTGGTACCTAGTAATCAAAATGTGATACATGGTAAAAGTGACGAAGGTAGAAAGTCTTTACCTGCCGCCTTGCATTCATTTACACTTGAAACATGGATTATGCCTGACTGTGGTGGTATTGTCTATGAGTATGAAAATATGATGCGACTAACGGTAGGTAGTCCTTCTAGTCCCGCCCCTGCTACTTTTGAGATTAATTTAGAAAATGTAGCGGCTGGAACAAAAAGCGTACATACAATCAGTAGTGCAAAGCCTGTTAACAAGATTAACGGAGATTTTGCTTACTGGGATGGTATACTATTCCCACAACCTGCGCTCAATATGCACAATTCTTACATTGCGACAGACGCTGCTGTAAATGACTCTACTGCACTGAACGACGGGCATAGAGAGTTACTCAATGTAACTGTTACATTTAATCGCCGCTATCTATCAATGCACATCAATGGTGACTTGGTCGTTACTAAGGAGTTTGAAGAGAATCAGCAGATAGTTTTGTCTCCTTCAAATATGTACTTAGGAGGCAAAGGTGGAGAGTACAGAGGTACAATTGAGGCTATCCATCTGTCAAGAGGTGAAAAGAAATCAGGTAGGAGTGAGTTTGCTCCTGTCAAAAGCGATGACACAATCGGACTTTGGAGATTTGAAGAGCCTATTGAGCCTATTTCTCTAATAACTACTACGCCTTCTATATCTGCTTCTACTAGCGCTAGTTCAAGTATCAATATAGGCGTAGCAGCCGCTACTGCTTTGGTTAATCGGTTTAAGAACGGAATCTCAGTTGTAATCGGTAATACTATCAATTTTGCAACTCAAAGCCCTTGGAGTTCTCAAGGCTCTTACAAAATAAAAGTGCACGGTGCTACATCTTCTAGTGATGCAACTATACCAAAAGTCCCTTACAATATAATCGTTAACCCACTAGGCTATGTCTCTACTACTGGTAAGCCTACCAATAAAGCCCCTGAACGACTAAGACTCATGGCAGTTGACGGTGATGCTGGCACTATCACGGTTGAGTCAATTCACCTTGACTTTGCATCGAATGCTTCTACTGGTCGTAGAGGTGCATTACAGGCACATGATGCTGGTCGCTTCGTAGTAGTAACAGGCGATTGCCTAGTTGACGGGGGTAACGGTAATGTGTATCAGCCACAAGGTAGCGGTACTCAATTTTCACACAGGCAGGGCCAAGTGTGTATAGATGAAAGTAATTTTGAAAATCATGGGATTATGTTTTCAATGAGCATGGCCGTTGACAACACGGTTCACAACAAGTTTGCTGCATTTACTACTAACCCCGGTGCTGGTTTTTACTTAGGACATAGCGGTAGACACATTCTCAATCATGTAAAGAGCCATCCTTTCATGGGCTATTTGCCTCCCGCATCTGACTTAGTAGTTGATAAGAAGTTAGATGCTTCGGCTGATGTAATATCCGCATCTTTTTCATCACAGTATTCTGATATAAGAGGAACTGTGCCTCTAAACTCTAAAATATCTGCATTTGATTCTCACGAACCTGTCAAGTTAGAAAATACTTTTTATTCGACCAAAGTTAACACAATCGTAGAAAATGGAATGAGTGACATTTCTGATACTCAGAGAGGTCTACTTGCGATAGGTGGGACTTCATTTGACCCTAGTGCATTTGCATTGAAAGCATTGGGTGCCGATACTGTTGCTGAAAACTCAAAGGCACAACTGGTGCCTTCTGACGAGTCTAGGATTGCTATACTGAGCGTACCTTCTTTGGCTAGTTACGACTATGCTCCCTTTGTACAGATTCACTACAATGCAATTTGTCACAACTCTGTAGATTTCCCTACTGCGGCTGTATCTAGGATAGACTCTTCATTTACCAGTACCGCTACTATTATTAAATTACAAAGTATCAAGTCTTTTGGCAAAACCGGAGCAGTTTTGCCAGCAACCTCTATTTCAATAGGAGGAGTAGTTGCAACTACTAACCCTGACATTACTGCTACTCTAAACCATAGTGACAATAAGATTACATTTAGTGCGAATACAGACTCCGGTTTTCAAGCAGTCGATACTACAGGAGCGATTGTTAAACTAGCGATGGATGGGCCTTGCCTAATGGTTAGTAAGACATTACCTGATGTCAGTACAATAGTGACTGGTAGTACATCTATACTTGATTTGATACACACTGATATGGCTAGTGCAGACTTGGATATACTTTCTCCCGGTGGTATAGTAGAGTTCAAAGCACCCGGTATGTTTCCTTTCAAAAGCGGAGACTTAGAAGGAGATACAGAAGAAGGCACTGTTGCAGAGACAACTTTAGACACAACGCTGTGCCCTGATAATTACTTACCTTTGGCATCTACTGACCCACCGCAAACTACACCTCAAGGTATAGCGGTATCTGATTCTAACTTATCTACTAAGAGTTCACAGTTTAGTAAAATAATAATTAAAACCGCTACTTATGAAGACACTTTAGAAGAGACAGCAGATATAATTAGACAAAGTTCTCAGTATGACCGGCAAAGAACTGGTGTGTTGGTAAATAATGGCAGTGGTTATTCAGCAACTGCTACCAGTATCACCGTTGATGCAGTAGACGCTCGTACTAAGTTCTCAACAGGTCAGAGTTTGTATAAGATTGATGGGACCGTATTAGGTACAATTACTTCTGTTGCAGAAACAGCCATCGGAGTGTCTGCTGGAATTACTGCGTCTTTGGTAGACAATGAAGAACTCTACAACCAGTCTATTAACATAGGTACAGGTACTACTAACCAATCTACTTCTGTTCATGAGATATTTGACATCATTGAGCATCAGATGAGTGGAGATATAGTAACTTTAACTGTTCAACCAAGCGACCGTAGAAGATTTACACAACTGGCTAGACTAAAGATAGATGAAGATTCATCTAACCATTTGTCAGTAGAATACTTGATGTCAAGGGGCCGTGTACTTTCATTCAATGAAGATGATAACGGTAACTCAAACCTACTCGCTTATGGTATTATATCCGATATAGCGGGTGCTAGTGTCAGTGCAAAAGGTGACGGCGCTCCTGATTCTCACATTGTTAAGGAAATAATGCCCGGTGCACCTGTCGTAACAATGATGCTAGGTGGTCCGGGTCAAGGTGCAATCAACACGAAAGAGACTTGGGAGCCTAGCCCTACCGCTCGCCTTGCTTGGAATACAAGGCGTGATTGTGTTACCGAAGTAAGCGCAGTCGACACAAGTAGTCGCACTGTAACGACTTTACCTCTTAACAACCGCTCTACTGATTTACAATCTTGGGGTACATACTGTTTCCCTAAAGTCGGTAGAATATATCTTGAATTACCAAGGACTGATGTAAACGAGCCGATTAGATTTGCTTCGGCAGAGTATTCTTCAAAGACAGGGGTTTTGTTTAACTTTGCATCAGGCACTACTCACTTAGGTTCAGGTAAGTTTGTATTGGCCGACGGTAGTGAAGCAGTAGGCTTTGCTGCTTGGGCCAGTGCTACTGGAATAAGCACAGGTCATAAATTACATGTTGATGATAAGTTCCTTGAGGAATCCATGTGTAACGACGGTACTACTGTCAATGATAGACTATTCCAAACATTAGACAGCGTACAGCACGATTACCAATTGGGTACACAGTACGCCAGTACTCGTGCTTTAGTAGAGATACCTTTGTTTGAAGAGTTCTTCTTTGACAACCCTGACAAGGGTATATTCCCCGGCCCTGATAACAGTATGAAAATACATGTCGACGCTACACATACTGCAAGTAACTGGGCACCAAACCCAGTAGGTAGAAGACATGACGAAATTGCAACACAAGACCCTGAAATCTTTGGTGCATTTTCCTACAGTATATCTAGTGACAGTCACAGGTCAGGAACTAAGATTACCAAGCCTTTTACTGGTACTACAATCTCTGTAGAAGATGCTAGTATATTCCCTATACCTGATGCTGCCCCTGTCACCGTTGCTGGTGTTGACGGCAGTGCAAGGTATCGTAGGGCATTCTTGCCGAGCGGAGAATGGGTGCTCTACACTGCTAGAGACACAAGTGCTAACACAATTACAGCGGCCTCTGCGTCTACTGCTGGTGGCAACTGGGCAATGAGTAAGAACTTCGTCAAGGAGTTTGCAGTTGGTGCACAACTTACTCCGGCTCCGGGCTACCAAGATATGAATTACACTCCTATTGCTGACAACCCTCTGCTTAAGAGTGCTGGATATGAAGGTAGGCGCTCTTTCTACTATGACCGCTCCAATGTAATGACACAAGGTGGTAATGTAGACTATGGTATGAGGCAATATGTTAGTGCAGTAGAGTTTAGAGCAGGGCCTCGTGTTAACCCTCATCTCGATAGAATACAAAGCGGTAGAGCCAAAGGGGTAGTACAGGCTTGGGCTAGTGGTGCTCCGACCCTTTTGTATATGAAAGATGCCAGTTTATTTCCTGATAACATAGCCGGAGTAGATGGCTATAGCAATTATCGCTACCGTCTTGCTTGGGCACCAAGTGACTTTAGTTTGACTGGTTGTTCCTATAACAATGCTAAACTCATAACACATTCGTCGTCTACCTTGGTCGCAGTCGGTATGGCTGTGAGTGGAGATGGTATACCTGTTGGAGCAACAGTTGAAGCAGTTATCAGTAATACTACTTTTGATTTATCGGTCGCTACAACCGGCGGCTCTTTGAGTAGTAAGACTTTGACAATTACTTCAAACGGAGTTATAACTCATGCTCATTATGATATAAAATCTGACAATTTGCTAACTTTGACTCAGCGAGATGACGCTTTTCAACCAGCATCCGGTGACGAAGTTACACTAGTAGATATGCATGCAAGTCCTACTACGATATATCCCGAAGTCAAAGAAGGTGTATTCTTAAACAAATCTTGGGCTTATCCGTATGCTCCGGGTGGATTGCGTGACGGTGACACCGTTTGGATGAACATGCATTACACCAACCCTCATGCGATTGAGGGACTGTTTGCTAAGAGCAGAGGCACACTCAACGAAGGCGAAGTATGGACTGGGTTTAATGGAGGGGAGGGAGCGTTTGCTGCTAATCCAAGGAACAGTATACCTATGGAGAACTTCTTGATAGGCAATAGTTGTACAGAAACGGCTCAGAACTTTGTTCAACATGTTAACAAAACGATTGAGTTAAATTACGAAGCACTTGGATTATACGCCGAGTTCACAGTAGGTGGCGCTTCGTATAATAACGACCCGACAATTACTCACACTTCTTCTACTGCAATTGTGGTAGGTATGGGAGTAAGTGGTAGTGGTATACCTGACGGCGCTACTGTGGCTACAGTAACCGACGCTACTCACTTTGAGTTATCTGAGGCTACCACTGGCGGCTCTAAGTCTAGTCAAACTTTGACATTTACATCTAATACACCTGCACCGACTGTCGCTTACCTAGACCCTTATCAATCTACAGAAGAGCACGCTCGTGTATTACTTTATGATGTGGCCCATGACCGTGAGTTTATCGCTTTCCAAGACCTATGGATGCAGGTACAGAGTAGCGCTGATGCCACCAAGATAGGGGCTGCACCAGCCCACACTGCCGGTGCAATTGTGCACGATGATGACAATTCAGGTTCTTGGATAGATGTAGCCGCCGGTTTCCCAAGCGAAAGTAAATATCTAGCAGCAACTAATGGCTCCGATTTTATGGAGGCTGCTTATTCTCATAAGAGTACATGGAATGCTAGTACAGGTACTATACTTTCACCACATGCACCCGATGTAGGTACAAAGTATGCAACAAATGGCG
>TARA_R100000781_G_scaffold110081_1_pt1 | contig 13219 bp, 23 predicted proteins | sample TARA_R100000781 | Tara Oceans TARA_R100000781 (sample SAMEA2623385) | marine metagenome | biome: marine biome (ENVO:00000447); feature: deep chlorophyll maximum layer (ENVO:xxxxxxxx); material: "saline water (ENVO:00002010), including plankton (ENVO:xxxxxxxx)" | depth 60 m | reverse complement strand
AATTAATGACTTTAATATTCTTTTAATTTGGCTGACAGACCAAAAATCAAATAATTCTTGAAAAGCTGAAATAGTATTATAAGTCCATGTTCTTCCATCATGACATGAATAATTATTAGCCATGTTCTTGCTTATCCAAAATTGTAAATTTTTAATTACAATAGCTTCACACACACCATATTTCTTAGCATGTTCTTTATTAAATGAATATTCCATATTATATCTTTTTATGAGACAATAATACTTCTTCTATGGGAACCTTGCAAGATTTAGCAATTTTAGGAACATATTTGTAAAAAGCTTCCTCGCACCTACATATCTTGTCAATAGTAGGGCGAGTAATATTTAGCTTTTTCATGGCTTCTGATTTAGTTTCAAAATATAATTGAATAACTTTACCAGTTTTAGTATTTGGTTTAAATGGTATCATATTAAAAAGGTAAGTCAGAAGTTTCAGTTTCTCTATTAGTTGGAATAGCTAATCCAGTTTTAGTAAATTCTTGGCTAAATTGTGTATCAGAATTACCATTTACAAATTGTACAAACCTTTCAGCTGTTTTTAAAACATCAGCTTCAGTTGGTTTATGTTCTGGATTAATAGCATGAAAATCTACAGAAGCTTTTAGCATTGATTGTCGCACTATTTTAACTTGTACATCATCTGACTTACCAAACGAATTAGAAGTGCCATTAGAAGCGTTAAAAGGCTTACTATAATGTGGTTTTACTTTTGGATACTTTCCATTAATATATTCGTATTCTGTTTCTGTACCAATTTCAAACTTATTTTGGTCTTGTGATTTAGAAGAATATTCTCCTACATCTCCATTTTGGAATACAATCTCAAATTTATACATAGTACCAAAATTTCCTTCCCATGTTCCATTAGATTGTACGCTTACAACTTTTGATTTTTTAATTTCCATTTTAATCTGTTTTAAGTTAAATTTAATTGTTTTTTGTTAGTGCAAATATAATAAAATTATTTTACATTCCATTGAATAATCTCAGTAGCTACTTCATTAGTTTGGTTTCTTTTTCTATCAATATACCTTTTACCTCTTAATTCTTTATGAACTTCTTGAAGCTTTGCTCTACATCTTCTTATACTTGATGGATTAGATAGTTTATTGTCTGCTACAAGTTTTAAAGTATCATGAGCATTAGTGCTGTGCATATCATAGCCCATTTCTTTCATTTCTTGCCACCATACCGAAGCTAATAACTTTGTGTCGCTATCTCTTAAATGTGGTAGCTTAATAAGAAAATTTTTAACTATTTTTTCTTTGTGTTTTACTTTCATTATCCAAATGGTCTTAAAAGATTATCTGTTTCTTTATTGCTATACCATTTTTTTGGTTTAGTCTGTGCATCATGCTCATAAATTCTTTGAGAAGCATCTTTATCGAATAAAGAAATATCTTGTTTGTTTTCATCTGACATTTTCTCATATAACCAATCTGGTATCTCAAACCAATAATATATAGTAGTAGAATCATCTTCGCATGGTTCTGCTTCAAGCTTAACATATTTTTTAGATAAAAACATAATATTTCCATTTCCATATTTGCTATACTGAACTGCATAAGCTTTGTCTGTGTTGCACCTTTTAAGGTATTGTGTTCTATCGCATCTAATTAGCTTCATATCTTTTAACTTCTTTATTATACAATTTACTTACATAGTTTAAATGTCTCATAGTAGTCTGGCTTGGTTTATCATATTCAGTATGCTCCCACCAATACAATTCTTCTATATAATTATTATGTATTATAGCTACTTTTGTAGTATAGCTCCACACCTCATTTTCAAATAAGATATGTAGATTGGGTTTAAGTTTTTCCATCATTTTGTTTGTTTTAAGTTTCTTAAATATAATAAATTTATTTTATATAGTGGTATAAAAAAATTAAATATTAGGATTTTTTGGTCTACCTAATTCTACCCATTCTTCTACGCTACCACCATTAAACAAAGTAATCTTACCACTTTGCCATTGTTCCAATTTGTCTTTTTTACTTTGATTGTCATGGAGCAATAAAGTGCCAAGAGTTTCAAGTTGCTTTACTCTTTTTTCTAATGCTTCTATTCTTAATTTTTGAAATTCTACTACTTTCATAATTTTTATCTTTTAAATATAATTTATTAAAAATTTAACTTTGCAATCTGTCTACAAATTTTGTTAATAGTTTTAACTTGCTCAAGTTGTTCATCTGTATAGACTTTTGATTGACCCTCAAGAGTGTAATAATCATTTCTAATAACATTTAATCTATTTTTAAAATCTATTAATATGTTATCAGATAAAATATTATTAGTAATGTCAAAGAACTTAAATACTAATTCTTCCATTTTAGATTCTGATGTTTGCTTGTTTCTCCAATTGTAATGTTTCATAATTTCTATCTTTTTAAATTAAAATTAAAATTAAGGGGCATTAAGCCCCTATTATTTCTTCTTTTAATGTTTTAGCAGTTGATAATTTATTTAATAAAGTTTGGGCGTTATCTAAGGTTTCTTTAGAGTGTAACCTACCACATAATAAAGCTTCTTCTTCTCTTTTTATGTGTGCTAAATTTTCCCAGAGAATTAGTAATTGTTTTTTAGTTTTTTCGTCTGTTGTCGTACTTGCTATTTCATGTAAATCGCAAATAATTGTTTGTGTGTTAGTCATAATAATTAATTTAAGTGTCTATTATTTGTTTGTTTGTTCAACAAATATATAAATTATATTTTACATATACAAATAAAAAAAAGGAAAGTTAATCTTCCCTTTTAAATACACTAAAACATAATGGTAATACTGCGATAAAACACAATAGCACATTTAGTTCAGTTAAGCCATTTGCTGATATATCAGCTAAAGCTCCAGCTATAAGTAGTCCAGATACGCTTCGTTTAGCACTCCATTTCTTTTGTTTTGCGCCCTCTTTTAATACTTCTGGTATTTGGACTAAGCTTTTTAATAATTGTTTCATAAATCGTTTATTTGGTTAATATGTCCACATTACATTTTCTGGTAGGCTTTTATCGTTATCTACATGGATAAAAGTATTACCAACTCCTATTCTAGTGAACCCAACATGAATAAGAGATTTTATTAAGTTTAATCTATCAGCTGAATTATTACAAGCAATATCTACAGCATTTCCTCTTAAATGAGCAGAATTAGATTTTCCCCCAGCTTCTTTGTTCTTTTTTTCGCATCTCCAAGAAGAAGTTATATTAAAAGGTATTTTAGCATAATCTCTTGCAAAGTCTAATTTAAAGAGTAATTCTTGGTTCATTACATCAAAGCAATTACCACAGCAACATTTAAATTCTGATGGTTTAAAATATTTAGTCAATTTCTTTCTTAATTAATTCTATTTGTTTTTGTAGAGTTTCTATGTCTTTCTTGATGTAATCTACTTCAACTTTAGAAACCTTTTCGATAGGTAATCTTTTAGCTTCCTCTATTTCTTGATGCAACACAATATACTCTCCAATCAATAAAAATAATATAGCACTAAAAGACAATACACTTTTTAAAGATATATTTAACTTTTCTACTTCATTTGTCATTTCTTATCTTCTTAACATTATATATTAATGCTGTTATTAAAACTAATATTGTAAGCATTGATTCTATATCTAATAATGATACACTTAATGCTCCAGCATTGATGGTATTAAAAACTACAAAGTCTACTTTTTCTTGCATTTCTTTAAGTATATTTCAAGGAGTTTTTTATTTTTCTCCTTTTGTTTTATATTAGATAAACTACCTTTTACCTTGCCAGCCACAACAATTCCAATTTGCTAATCTATTATTACCATAATTTTGACCAGATATAGTTAATCCACCCTCAGAATAAGCTTGGGTTTCTGGTGTCATATTATTATGGTCATTGCTATTATATTCAGCAAATGTTACTCCACCTAATAATAGATAATTAATTAATCTTTCTGTATAAAATTGAGCATTAGACCTCTCTGTATCTATTAAAGCAGATACTTCGTCTTGGCTTAATGAAGTCATGTTATCTACATTACGAGTTCCAATAATGCCATTAGCTAAATTACCATGTAAATATGGATAAAAATATACCAAAGTCCATTTTAGAGTTGTCATCATAACATACTCTTGGAGTAATGTTTTATAATGTTCATTTCCAGCATCATCTACTTGACCATCTTTAATTAAGGTTTTTAACTTATTATATAAATTAGTACCCAAGATTGGTTGTATTTGGCTATCTTGTGCTTGTATTATAGATGGAAGTAAATCATTATCGTCTATATTTCCGTCTATATGTGAATAGGCTTTAATATAATTTCCATCTATATATAATATTTGTTGAGGTAGTGCCATATTTTAATATATTGCTACAATTCCTTTTGCTGTAGAACCAGTTTTATATACTTTTTTTACTTTAATCCAATCAATAAAAGTACCATTTTGTATTCCAGATAGTGTTATTGTGTTTCCAGCTACTGTATCTACTTTTAAATTACCTCCACTTCCAACATATAAGTTAAAAGGTAATTCATAAGTAGTAGAATCGCTTAATGATAATTCTTGTGCTATAGCCTTTGATGAGCCATATCTAATATCTTTTTCTTCTTTCGGTGTTAGTGCCATTTCTTAATTATTTAGGTGGGTTTACATATCCATGATTTGGTGTGTCTATAGGTGCTATTGATTCGCTTCCTTTTTGACTTATATATGGGTTATTTCCCACTCTTTTATCATTTGTTAGACCTTTGTTTGGCATGTATTTACCAGAGGCATCTCTTTTCCTCATATATATTCTTCTTATCCAGCCATGATAACAATTAGCTCCACCTTTATACAAAAATAAATTATAAGTAGATTGTCCTTTTTCAGATAAAGCTCCATTTACCCCAGCTTTAGACATAGACATAATATCTTCATATCTCCATTCTACTCCTTGTTCAGTAAATTGCATCATTTTAACACAGAATGGTCGACTACTATCTTTAGCTCTTTTTCCAGCTGTATGTTCGTAAACATACCTTACTTTATATAGACCTACATCTCTTTTTCCAGACTTAGCATCAGCATCAGCCATTGATTTGGTAGGCATTTTATTAAATTGATGGAAACCATCTTTAGTAGTATCTACCCATTCTTCGCTAATTAGCTCCCATGTTTCCTCATCATTATATTGAGCATATTTTTCTATCTCTTGCAGTAATAATTCTGCTTTTTCGTCTGATAAATATTCTATACTCTCATCTTTTTTCTCATCTATTACCTTTGTTTTCGGTATTACATCTATAGCTTCTTCTTCGTTTATAGTTTCAGCTTCTGTATCGGCAAATTCTGTTTTAAATAAATCAAATGGCTCAAAGAACAGATTTAAGTTCATTTGGTCTTCCATTTGTATTATGTTTAAAGCATCACATATAACATCTCTAAATGGTTCTACAACTGTCTGCTCAAATAAAGCACTTGCTGTTTGTAATTCTTCGGCATTATTACCAAGACCACTAGAATCAATTACACCAAATAATCTTGGCGAAACTACTCTGTGGCTAATCATAACTTTTTTAGTGATTTCTTCACTTAAAAATTGGTACTGTTTATCAGCATCAGATAAAGGAACTGGAGTAATCTCTGGAGTTGTATCTCTACCATCTGAAAATGTACACAAAAATTTACCAGCATTTTGTGAACCAGCCAATTCCATTTCAATCTGATTTTTAATCTGCTCTCGTTTTTCTCTTGCTGGTATTCCATTAGCAAAATTAATAATATAGCTTGGAGCTAATCCTTTTTCAATTTGAGATAAATGGTATTGAGAAACATTTTTATCAAGTTCTATATAATTCCATGCACCAATATAATCTGGCTTTGGGTAGTAATAAGAACCTACTGTGTTCATTTTAACACACAAAACTTGAGTTGGGTATTCATTTTTACATTCTGGATTAAAAGCTTTCTTTTTATGTACTTTAGCAGCTCTACCATCTTGCCAATTATTAGAATAATAATACCATTCTACTTTTCCATCTTCGTCTGCATGACCAGACCTCATTGTTTCAAAAGGAATTACATCAAGAGAAGCTATACTATTTCTATCCATTGAATAAGTAAGAGAAATATAAAAGCCACCATGAAGTTTTAAGTCCATGCACATTAGCTGAATATCATTCTTACCTATTTTTTTATTAATTAAACTATTAAATCTTGCCCATTGTTCTGGGTGCATCATTTTATTATCTGCATCTATACCACCACCATATATCCATGCTGATATGGAATTAACCAAAGCATTATGAGTAGCTGAATTTTGATAAAGATTTATAGTGTGCTGTGGGTACATATTATCTACTCCGTACCATATATAATCAAAGCCTTTTTTATCTATTTCTACAGCATCTGTAAGGTCGTATGACATACCCACAGAATTAAAATGGTATTCTCCAGAACTTTGTGTTTTTTTTCTAGCCATTATAAGATATAGTTGTTGGTATTATAGTTTCGGTCATTCCAGCTTTAGAATTTTGGTAACTATCGCTAGTCCAATTATCATTGTGAATAAGTGCCACTCCACTTGCCACCACTCCAATTACAGCAGAATCAGTTACAGAAGAAATTGCTGTACTCGTTACATATACCTTATAATTGTACATGCCTTGACCACTTGTTTCCATGTGTCCACTAGCAGTAAAATCATCTAAATTAAGCCAAAATGTTTTTGCTCTAGGGTAGTAATCTTTAAAGCTACCTATTCTGTCCATTAATAAACCTAAGTATGCCTTTCCAGTTAATTGGTCTATTAGCTCAATATAGTAAGAGTGTGTTTTATGTTCCGAATTAAATTTAGGTGTATATTGTCTAGTATCGTTATTTTCTATTCCAAAATTAGAAATTGTATTAGCGTATCTTACCGAATATACATCTAATGAGATGATATTTTGGTAGCCATTACTATTTCTTAAGTGGAGCATCATTATTCAGATTCTTTTTTAGCCTTTTTTTTGGGCTTGTCTTCTTCCAAATATCTTGGATATTCATTTTTAAGCATTTCTATTAATGCTTCATCTACTATTTCTCCTAAGTAAATTTTTCTACCTCTAGAATAAATAGTAGTACCAATAAATTCTTTTTTAATTTTCATAGTGTAAAGGTATAAAAAAAGGTGATGGATAATTCCACCACCTCTAATTTAACAAAAAACAGACAAAGTCTTAAATTTGTGCAGTATTATATTGAGTCGCACTTAAAGCCAAAGTACCTACAGCTGTACCACTAGCTGGCCATTGATGGAAAGGACTCGCAGTAGATAAATTGTAAGCTGGGAATCTTTCTGCTCCAGTCATTTGTATTACATAACCTACATAATCTGTATAAGCTACATCTCCACCATGTGCATAAGTACCACCAGATACTTGCATTCCATTTTCTACTCCAGCAAGATAATAAACCCCATTATTATCTTCTACAATAACTTGGAATACTCCCTCAGATACATTCTGAAAACGAGCCCAAGATTCTTGAGAATCATGCGACATGTGTAGGTCTAAGTCTTGTTGGTATGTAATTACGCCACCAGAACCAGTAACTATAGTTTGATTAAATGAAGATAATTGTCTATCTAAATCAAATTCGTAAAAGCTCAAACTTCCAGCAGCTTTTGTAGATATATCAGTAACTATACCAGTAGTTGATAAAGTTGCGCCAGATACATCAGTAATTTTTTCTGAATCATACCAATTAGCTAGATATATTTTTTTTATTCCACCTACTTGACCAGCACAAAAGTAACCTCTACCAGATGCTATTTCACATAAAGCCATATTATTATTTTTTTAAAGGTTAAAGATTGGGGAGCTGTAATTCAATACCACTCCCTTAATCAAGTATTATTTAGAACCCATTGCTACATTTGCAACAACTGGAACTTGTGTTCCAACAGCAAATCGCATAGTAATTCTGTAATTATCAGAACCATCTAATGGTGTCATATCTATAGCTTGAGCTAATTCTACTGAATCAGCAGCTCCAATTCCTACAGCAAAGTCTTTTGCTCTACCTACTGCATAATATCCAGATGGAATCCCCGGTGTTGCTACCATTTCATAACCACCAAATTTCATTTGTCCACCTACAGAAGTAGACATGTTATATCCACCACCTAATTGACCAACAGCAATGTTGTATACATCAATAGTAATTGGATTAACATATATTTTTACTTCTTCATATTGACCAACTAAGTTAGCTGGAATGGAAGCTACAACTTCTGCTAATCCCTCTACCACATCTGCAGTAGTGTTAATAGCTTTAGTTAAAGTAGTATAAGCACCACCATTAACAGAAAATTGTTTAAATATTCCATTGAATAATGCTGGAGAACCAGCAGCTCTATTTCCGTCCCAGATATTAGATTCCATATCAGCTTGAACTTCTCCAGCTACATAAAGCAATAAAGCATCAGCATAATCATCTGGCACACCAGAATTAATTGTGTACATATCTCCTTGCCACCAAGTTCTAAAGTTCTTCTTACATAATTGTAAGTTTACCATCAAATCGGTTACTTCTAAAGTTGATTCAGTTAGTGAAGTAGTTGCATCACTATTGAAATCACATGCTCCAGCAATTACTAGACCAGTATTAGCCATAACTGGAATTTGTGCTTTGAAGCGTACATTTTCTAAAATTGTAACTGTTCTATTAGCTAATGTCGGAGCTGATAATACAGCTGCATGAACATAAGGTAACGCTAATTCTCCAGCGTAAGTCGAAGCTCCAGCTGCAATAGTTGGAGAGTGAGCAAAATTGTGTTTATTCTGTGCCATTTTTATTTATTTTTCTTTTCGTTAAAAATTCGGTAAATTCTTTCTTGTGAAGTTAATTCAGCAATAGCTTTTCTTTCTGAAACTTGTTGAGAAGCTGACATATTGTGCTTGAATGGTTTATCTGCTGAAAGCTTTTTAAGATTAGCAAGTTCAGTAGAAATAGCATCAACACCAGTTAAGTGAGCTTCTAATTCTTCGATTTTAGCCATCATTAATTCTAATGACTCAGTTAATTCAGATTTTAAAGCATAAGCAGATAAATCTACTTCCGAAGACATTTCTTCTTCTTTAACTACTTTGTCTTCTGTTTCTTCTCGTTCCATAGTTTCATCAGCACCCTCTGGCTCTTTTCTAGAACGAAGTTCTCCGTCTACCACATTAATCATGGTTCCGTCTTGTAATTCATACTCTCCAGATGGTAATGGCATTTTTTCGCCATCGTCTCCAGTTATATAAACAAGCACGCCATCTTCAAATTTTTCGGCATCTGTTCCTATAACCGTCCCATCTACTAATTTAGTTTCTGCGAAAGTTTCAGCTTTTTTAGATAAGCCGAGTACTTCTCGAATTTGGTCTAGTTTGTTTGACATAGTTTTATTATTAGTTTTCATAGGTTAAAAGATTTAATTTTAGTTTTTAGCTTTCACTTTTTAATATTTCTTCTATTTTACTAACTAATGATTGTCTAACTGTCCCTCGTTTTATTGCAGAACAAACTTTAGCTGCTGTTTCTTCATCTCCATATTCTTTTTTCATGTCTTTAATACAAGTGTCCCAATCATACTTTAACATTAGTTCGTCTTCTGTATTTAACACAGCTATTATTTTTTCAGCTAATTGAGTTTCTTTTAATTGTTTGCTGAAATTTTTAATTTTATCTGTAAAATACCCCTCAATAGAAAAACCTTTAATTTCTCCCTCTTTCACTTTTTCCCATACTTTATCGTTTTCTACTTTCATAGTTACAAACCAAGTTCCTTTTGGTAAATGTTCAAATCCATAATTAACTGATTTATCTACAGCTCCATCTTTAATCCATGATTCTACAACATGTATGTCTTCTAATTCTGAAGCATGTTCTAAAGTAGTATTAGATTGATTTTTATTTTTCAAAAATAACTCAGAAGCCTTTTTAATAGTATCTCTGGAAAAATACACATAATAATCTTTCCCATCTTCATCTAATCTAAATATCTGTTTATTAGGTATTAAAGCTGGTGCTATTAATAATCTTTTGTCTTCATCATATTTAGCACATTTAATAAGCTGTTTTTCTGCTTTTTCTTTTTTAAGTGCTACCCAGTTTTCTTCTATTGCTGGTTCTTCAACTAATGAGATAGCAAATACGCCATCTTGATTGTCTACTTGGTCTTCTGAAATAATTAATTCTACTATTTTAGTCATTTTTTAAGGTTTAAAGTGTTGATTTTTGTTCTATCATTGTATTAATTTGCTGAGATTCAGTTACATCTTGTTCTACTACATAAGCTTGTACTGGTTCTTGATTTTGTCCACCACCAAATTGAGCATTAAATTGTTCTGTAACTGATGGTAAATTAGAAACATCAGCAATAGCTTCTGTTCCAGCACCAGCACCAGCACCTCCTCCAGCACCACCACCAGCCCCACCACCACCATCATCAGAGGGAGTAGGTGGTGTCATTGATGGCTTAGAGTTTTTAATCGTTTGAATATTTTTAAGCCCAGTAGCTAAAACCATAGCTGCATTTAGATAACCTAATGCAACTCCAAAGGGTCCCAAACCAGCCGAAGCAGTAATTGCTTTAACTACCCCCTCTGCTGTAGACATTGTAGTATTAGCTATACCTACTGCCATTTCTGCTTTCCAGTTTTTAATGGCTTGTTTATGTCGTTCTTTAGCTTGTTTCTTTTCTAGTTTTTTAAGTTGTTCATCTGTACCTTTAAAAGTTTTAAGCTCAAAATCTTGTTGCTTTTTAAGTTCGTCCATGTCTTGCTGACCTTGTTGTAGAATCATTGAGGTAAGCATTGCATAGGTTTCTCTAGCTAATTCAATTTTCTTTTGTCTTCTAGCTTCTTCTTCGGCATCTATTTGGTCTTGTTTTTCTTTTGCTATAGCATCTTGTTCAGCTTGTAGTTCATCATCTTCAAGTTTCCATTCTTCTTCTAACGCTTTCTTATCTTCCCTATGTTGAGCCTCTATCTCTAATGTATCAACACCAGCCTTTCTTGCAAGTTCTAACTTAGCTTCATAGTCTTGTTCTAAAGAAGCCATTTCTTTTTCTCGTTCATTTAGAGAAGCTAAATTTAATTCTTTTATGGCTGCTTTTTGTTCGTCTATAAGAGCATTTTGGTTAGTTAATTGTTCAGAACGCTGTCCAGTAATTCTTTCCTCTAAGTCTAACTGCTCTAATAAAGCTTGCTGGTAAGCTGTTTGTAATTCTACCGAATCGGAATTAGTATCAAGCTCTAATTTTGCAATTCTTAATTTTTCATCAGCTATTTTCTTTTCTGCAGCTAATTGCTCATCTAGTATTCTACCAAGTTCTTCATTAGCAGCTATTCTTTCTTCAAATGTTTTAGAAACATCATCTCTAATTTGTCTTTGCAATTCAGCATCTAACTGGCTCTGCATTTGCTGTTTCTGTCTTACTACTTCCAGTAATTCTTCATTCTTTTTAGCATCAGCTAAAGCCTTTCCAGTAGCCATAGCACCAGCTATAGAAATCTTTTTAACTCCCTCAGTAGCTACATCAGTAGCTATAGATACTACAGAACCTACTTCTGTTAGTGCTTCTCCTAAATTATCTGCAATTTGTTTTCCAGCATCAACAATATTATCTCTGGTTTCTGCTAAAGCGTCTTTAGTTTCGTTTATGTCAGCCGTAAGCTGTTTAATTTTACCCTCATCTCCACCACCTAAAAATGAATCTTCCCAAGCTAACATAGCCGACTGAATACCCAATTTTATTGCATAAAAAGATAATTTTAATGGTTCAATTACTAAACTTAATAATCCAAGACCTACTTGTTTTAAACCCTCAAAGCCCTCAGTAGATTTAGAAACAGCACTAAATATATCAGTTATTACAGATACTAATTGATTAAATATTACTCCAATAGTTTCAGTAGCTACAGCAACCCCATCCATAACAGCTTGGTTGCTCATCATTATATCTTTAAGAGCATTAAAAGCTGTAATTATCAGTCCAACACCCATACCTTTCATAGCCAAGCCCATTCCACTAAAACCTTTTGAAAGTTTACCTAATGCACTACCAGTAGTCTTTTCAGCATCTTTTATTTCGGCTAACTCCCCCTTAATTTCCTCTAATTCCTTTTTTAAACCATCTAATTCAGAAGTAGTTTTTTTGGCATTAGTATCAAATTCTACATCTACTACTACTTTTTCCATTTGAAAATTTTATTAAATTCGTTCATTTGTTTATCATGGTATCTAAGTATTTTTTCGTACCAATCCAAACAGCGTTTATTTGTATAAACTATATCTGGTAAAGTCTTAATAACTACTGGAATAAGTAAATAAACACCTTTCCAATAATTTCCAATCTCATGCAAAGGCGAAGATTTAATCTTAGCATCTTTTTTCCTTGCTTCTTTTGATAATTTTATTTCTATGCGCTCCATTTTGATTCTAAATAATTTCTAACTTGTGATACTTCTGTAGATGTTAATTCTCTCTCGTAATGCTGAACTTCTAATATATCTCCATCAAATAGTTGGTAAAAAGTGCTACCATCTTTTGCTCCACCAATCGAATATTCTTTAGCACCAGAATTAGCTGAATTTGTAGCTATATCAAAATTATTATTGCTGTCATGAATTTCTCTAGAAGTAGAAGCTCGTTTACCCATTATAACTTGTTTTGTGGTTGGTGCTATATCATCTAAGTAGCAATCGTAATTAGTGGTAGAAGTAGTATTATTAAATACAGAATGTTTAGTTACTGAATCTAATACATTAACTAAAACACCACAGACTATTTTTCCTTTAAAAGTAGCACCAGCAATATTACTTCCACCACTTATAGCAGTATCATTAGCTGACTGAAATACTACAAATAAAGTATTATCCCCATCTCCAATAGAATCTAATGCTACATCTGTATTATATAAGCAATCATTAGAAGAAGAATTAAAAGTAATTTTTGGATTACTTATATCTTGATTATAAGTTGGTTTACCACCACCAGTATATGCAATCATGTGGTGGTTATTTCCAGATAAATCTTGCCATTCTGATACCACTCCAGAAGTATGTATAATTGAGCCTATATTAGAAGCATCTAACCATAATCTCATATCTGGTATTTGTGTTTTTGGGTAAAATGGTAATTCTCCTTTTGGGAGTGGAACATTTTGTATAGCTTGAAAAGTGTATTTAAAATCTATAGTCCAATCTACAT
>TARA_R100000781_G_scaffold12684_1_pt1 | contig 13586 bp, 8 predicted proteins | sample TARA_R100000781 | Tara Oceans TARA_R100000781 (sample SAMEA2623385) | marine metagenome | biome: marine biome (ENVO:00000447); feature: deep chlorophyll maximum layer (ENVO:xxxxxxxx); material: "saline water (ENVO:00002010), including plankton (ENVO:xxxxxxxx)" | depth 60 m | reverse complement strand
ATGGTAACTTCTCTACTCACTGTGGATTGATCTATGGTCGTGACGCAGCTGGTATCGTAGAAGCAATTGGACCACAGGTTCAAGTAACTGGTGGTGATGTATCCGTACTTTATCAAGGTGACGTACTCGTAGGTCGTCTTGCAATGGGTGCTGATTATCTGAACCCTGCAGCTGCTATTGAACTAACCTCAGCACGTAGTTAATCATGTCCCTTAATCCTGGTACTGATACAACAATTACTAGAACAAAGGGGAATGGAGCTTCTCTTAGTGGAATAGGTACTGTTAAATCAGTAGCCACTAAGAATCCTCCAACTCCTTTGGAGTATGGCAGGAAGCATCTAAGCCCTGCTAATATCGGTACTGTATCATAAATAACAAATAAATATTATGGCTGTATCCGTAGCAAAAGGAAATAATGGAGTCTGCACAACAGATGCAGAACGTATTTCCGTATCAAAAACAAGTGGAGGCGCATCTGATTCCGCAGTTAAATCAATAACTGAGGATCTCAGAACAGCTTACCCTAGCGTTGAGTGTAATATCACTAACGTTTAATAAAGGGAGCACTTATTGCTTCATCAGGGGAGGACTTATTTCTCCCCTTTTTTTTATCCTTTATATGAGAGAAATCTATTATGCCTAGTACAATTGATCAAGATACCGAATTGCGCGCCGTAAACTCCATACTGGGCAGCATAGGTCAATCTCCAGTTACATCGTTAAATTTTAAAAACCCTGAAATAGAATTTATCTATAACATCCTTACTGAAGTATCGAAAGATGTTCAAAACGAAGGATGGCAATTTAATTTAGAAGAGAATGTAACTGTAACTCCATCATCAAATAAAATATCACTTGGTAATGAAGAAATCAGAATTAACGTCCATTCAGCTGGTGACGACACTAAATTAATAGATACTGTTATCAGATATGATGGTGCCAATAGAAGAGTTTATAGTTTAGACGATAACAAATTCGATGCCTTCACTGAGTCTACCTATAAATGTGACATAGTTACTTTATATTTATTTGAGAAAATACCTAATGTATTCCAAAGGTATATTACATACAGATCTGCTGTTAGAGCAGCAACACAATTGATCGCTAACCCACAACTAGTTCAACTTTTACAACTACAAGAAATAACAGCAAGAGCTAATTGTCTTGAGTATGAAGGTAGACAAGGTGATCACTCCTTCTTCGGACTACCTAACGCTAAGAGACTTCATAGCCAAATTCTTGGTAGAGCACAAGCATCCGGTTAACCTAACATGGCAACAGTATCACAAACAATACCAAATTATTATGGTGGTATATCGGAACAACCCGATGAACTAAAGATACCTGGCCAAGTTAAATCTTTAAAAAACGTTATCCCTGATATTACCCATGGCCTCCTTAAGAGGCCTGGTGGTAAATTAATAAAAGGTAACATGGGATCGGTTACGGGTGCCGAGAAAACTAAATGGTTCCATTACTATAGAACTGAAGAAGAACAATACATCGGACAAATAAAATTATCTGATGGCTCAGTTAAGATGTGGTGTTTATCAGATGTTATTAACACAGCAGGCCAAGTTGTGTATACTGCAGGCTCTGAGATTGAGGTTGTATATGAGGGCTGTGGTTATATAACTGTTACTAACGGAGGTTCTGGTTATACAACTGCACCTACTGTAACTCTTACTAATACAAGTGGTTCTGATGGCTCAGGTGCTACAGCAACAGCTGAAATTGAATATGGAAAAGTTACTAAGGTTACTGTAACTAATGCAGGGAAGAATTATACCAATGGAGTTACTGTAGCTTTTAGTGGAGGTGGTGGTTCTAGTGCAGCAGCAACTGCTATTAGCCCTACTACTGAAATTAAAAATTATTTAAAAACTACTAACTCTGCAGGCCTTATAGATCCTGGTGATGTACAAGTACTGACTCTAAACGATTATACTTACATAACTAATCGTAATAAGAAGACAGAAATGAGAACTGATACTGGTTCACTTGCAACTTCTAGACCTCCTGAAGCATATATAGAACTAAAGAAGGTTGCTTATGCTAGCCAGTATTCAGTTAATTTATTTGATGATTTAACTACAACAGAGATACCAACAGCAACTAGATTAGAAATAACTCAGGAAATAAATACTAGTAATGCTTGTGGAAGTAACAGTAAATTACCTAGTGAAGGTACTTTACCTGGTGGCGGTGATGCGCAGAACCGTTGTAATCATTCTGATAATAAGGGAAATGATGATGAACGTATGGGCAATGTTGGAACAGAGATTTTTGCTATAGAACATAATGGATGGGGTAATAAAAACTCTGCAAATGTAACTGCTCATCAATGGAAAGTATCAGATGTCGCCTTCCAAAACAGCCATGCCTATTCAGTAGGGGATAGTATAACAGAAGGCGCTAAGATATATTATTGTACAGTAGCAGGTACTTCAGGTACTACTGCTCCTTCTCATACTTCTGGTATTGTTACGCACGATGGTGTAAGTTGGGATTATAGAGGTGTCCCAACAGATCGCAAACAACTATACTTTAGACTAACTTGTACAGGTCAGCCAGTTGCTCAAGGTCAAGCTGAACAACCTGATTATTATGCTGTTTATACCGTAACACATGATTTGTTATACGGTGGTGAAGGTTGGAGAGAAGGTGACTTTTTTTATGTTTGGATGAAAAATGCTAAATATAAAATCAAAGTAACACAAGATAGTATAGCTAAAGTCCAGTGTAACCTAGGAAAAATAAGACCACAACCTACTTCATTTGATACTAAAACTGCTATTACAGCTGAGAGTATACTTGGTTCTATTAGAGCAGAAATTTTAGGTCACAATAATGGAGGGGTTAATACCTTATACCAGTGGAAACAAGATGCTGATAATGAATATAACGTTAGACAAATAGGTAACGGTATTTATATTAGTAGGCCAGCAGGCGAAGGTACATTCGGTATAACCTCACCTGTTGGTGAATTACTCAATGTATTTACAAATTCAGTTAAAGATATAGCTGATTTACCTAGTCAATGTAAACATGGTTATATTGTCCGAGTTGCTAATAGTACAGCAGATGAAGATGATTATTATGTTCAATTTATAGGTAATGATGATAGAGACGGTGAAGGTGTTTGGGAGGAATGTCCACAACAAGGAAGGCAAGTAGCTTTTAAAGAAGAAACTATGCCAATTTCTCTTATAAGAACAGCTGACTTTAAATTCAGAGCAACCTTTATAGATGGGCATAAATATACTGTCACGTTATCAGGTGGTACCGCAGATTACCAACCTCCAAGCTGGGCAGACTGTGGTGTCGGTTCTTATTACCCTGATACTAATTCAGGCACAGCAATGCCTCCTTCCTTCATAGGATTTGGAATTAGTAAAATGCTATTCTTTAGAAATAGAATGGTATTACTTAGTGATGAAAATGTCATCATGTCTAGACCAGGTAAGTTCTTTAATTTTTGGCCGAAAACTGCTACAACATATACACCATCTGACAACGTTGATTTATCCTGTAGCTCTGAACAACCTGCTATTGTTTATGATGGTATACAAGTAAACCAAGGACTATTATTATTTACAAAGAATCAGCAGTTTATGTTAACTACTGACTCTGACGTTCTTAGCCCTAACACAGCTAAAATAAATGCCTTATGTACGTATAACTTTAACTCTAACACTAACCCCATATCACTAGGCTCAACAGTAGGCTTCTTAGATGATGGCGGAAAATTTGCTAGGTTCTTTGAAATAACTAGTGCTACAAGAGAAGGTCAACCAGAAGTTTTAGAACAAACTAAAGCTGTTGCGAAATCTTTTCCAAAAGGTATAAATATCATTGCAAATTCCAGAGAAAATTCTGTACTGTTTTTCGCTAAACAAGGTGAGAGAAAAGTATATTGTTATAGATATTTTCAAAGTCCACGTAAGAGAGTATTGCAATCATGGTTCCAGTGGGAATTAAGTGGTGATATTCAACACTTATCTATGCTAGATGATGTGCTATATGCAGTCATTAGAAATCGTGACATTGATGTACTTCAAAAATTTAACATAAAAGTTGATGATGATTCTAATACTTTAGTTGATGATCAAGGTACACTTACTGATGATTCTGATGATGTTACATATAGAGTTCATTTAGATAATTCACATATCATACCATCTACAGCTTACGATGAATCCTTTACTGCAACTACAGGTCAAACAGCATTCACTGCAACTGATACTATATCCAATGATGTAGTAGTTTATAAAGGCGGGGCTGTACAAAGTTCTGGTTGGAGTAGAAGTGGTGATGTCATTACTTTTGATTCAGCACCTGGTAATGGTGTTGTTGTTAGACTTTATGAAGAGCGTTTAAAATACACAGCTAGTCCAAGTCCTGGTTTTACTACATTTAACTTACCACCTGGTTTTACCCAATGTCATTTAACCGGTACTTATACTAGAGTTGGTAATATAGTTACTGTAACCAGTAGCACTGCACATGAATATACAGTTGGTCAAAAAGTTAATTTAGTATTTACAGTACCTACATTAGATCCAGTTCAAAGTCTTACAGATGGTATTTATACTGTATTAACTGTTCCTGCTACTAATAAATTCACTATAACAAGTACACATGTCGGTACACTTCCTTCAAATAATGTAGTTATTAATCCTTTAGCTGGGGTTATGATTGTAGCTGATGGTGATCTTAAAGGTTTACAAGGAACCTATGCAGCACCAGAAGCGTTAACAACAACTACAGATGCTGGAGTAACAAAAGTTAAAGTAGCTGGTGATATTACAAAATATAAAATAGCAGATGATATAGGGATAAATGATGGTGCCAAAGCTACAAGAGACGGTGACACTGTTACTATTGATTTTACTACTTGGATTGCGGCTGATACCGATAGAACTCAACACCCATTTAAAGTGGGAGATGTAATAGTTTGTGATTTTGCAAGTGGTATTGCTGATGGAACTCATACAGTTACTTCTGTTTTAAATGATTCTGATGGTAATCCTTATAAATTAACTGTAACTAACTCAGCAAGTGGTTCTGTAACTACACCAGTTAATGTTGCTATAACTTCAGAACAAACACCTACAAATAATATAGTCTTTGGTTATTTATTTGATATGGAAGTTAAGTTCCCTACTATATATAAACAAGATCAAATTGCAGAAGGTTCTTATAGAGCTGATATCCATAGCACATTAGTTGTACATAGAGTAAAGCTCAGCTTCGGGCATTTAGGTGTTTATAACATTGAAGTCCAAAAGAAGGGTAAAGATACTTATACAGAGACATTTTTACCACATAATTGGGATGACTATAAAGCTAATGAAATAACATTTGAAGCAGATAAGAAGGTAACTCTACCTATTTATGAGAAAAATATAAATGTAGATTTAACACTTAAATCAACACACCCATCACCCTCTACCTTGTATTCATTATCATGGGAAGGGGATTATACAGACGGTTACTACAAACGTGTCTAAATACATTCACCCAATTACAGTGGAGGCTGCCCGTGAGGTGGCCTCTAATTTACGTCCAGATGACCACAGAGAGATTGTTTCAGGCTGGGGTTTAGATCCCATGACACATCTAGTTGAGAGTGCCTTGAAGGGCGACTCCGTGTGGTTTGAGGTGCCTAACGGCAAGACTGCCGGAATGGCTGGAGTAGATAAAGGTGGCATTATATGGATGATTTGCACACCCGCCATCCATGACTACCCTGTTACTTTTGCAAGAGAAGCAAAGCGTTATGTTGAGAGTAGAACAGAACCTTTGCTATGGAATATCGTTGATAAACGAAATACAGTCCACTTAAAATTACTCAGATTTCTAGGGTTTAAATTCTTACGAGAAGTAAAGAACGGCCCTAACCAATTACCCTTTATGGAATTTTGCCGTGTGCTTAGGATCAGGAGCTAGAAACGCTAACAAAGCTGCCATGAGGCAGTACCAATACCAACTTGCACAGCGAGAACGCAACTGGATGCAAACACTTGCTGTAACAAGCATTGAACGCGTCCAATATGAGCAAGGTATAGATGCTAGTAATGTTGGGCTACAGAATTTTTACGGAGATTTACAAGAAAAATATGGTGATCTAGTCGGTCAAGCCATGCAATCTAGTGAACAAAACTGGGAAGATTTTTTAACTAAATCTCCAAGTAGTGACTTAGCTGCGATGGGTAGGACTGGAAGATCTATACGAAGAGCTGAGAAGATTGATTTTGGTAAGTATATGGCTGAAAGTTCACGCATGGCTTATAAACTTACACAAGCTCAAAAACAATTTAGAAAAGCTGGAGCTCAGAAAGCAGCTGCTACAAGAGCACAACAGATGCAAATGTTTGCACAGAATAATGTTATCAAGAGTCCTGAAATTGCTCCTCCACGTCCTGTTATGCAGAATGTTGGTCAGGCTGCATTCATGGATGCACTTAGTATTGCTGGTAGTATTGCTGGTATAGCTAGTGGTCTTGGCCCTGGTGGTGCTGGTCTATGGACAACAAAAGGAATGCCAGGCACCCCACCGAGCGACAGACGTTTAAAAGAAAACATCAAGAAGATAGGTGAATCCTTGTCTGGTTTAGGTATATATAGATTTAACTACATAGGTCAAGCTAAGAAGTATATCGGAGCTATGGCAGATGAAGTTATCAAGGTCGTTCCTGAAGCAGCTATACTTGGTGCTGATGGCTTCTACCGTGTTAATTACGATTTAATTGACGTAGATTTTAGGGAGGCATTAGCATGACAACACAACAACAGCAACAGCAACAATACACAAGTGCTTTATTAGCAGGACCAGTTACTAATTGGACTAAATCATTAATTCCTATATATGATGCAGAAGCACGAGATAGAGAACGACATGGACAACGTTTAAAACAACGTGATGATCGGTGGCTTGAGATTCAAAAAGAAGAAAGTTTGGTTAATAGATTAGGTGAATTAAGTGAATTCTCTCAAAAAATAGGAGGCCTTGTAAAACAACGCCGAGAAGCTAAAGAAGCTAGTAAAGAAGCAGATGAATTAGCTTTTGAAGTATTGTATAATAAAAATATTACTGGTAAGGATCAAGCAGAAGTTGATAGGATTTGGAGAGATAACTCTATTTGGCAGAAAGATGCAAAGAGTTTAAAAATAGATGGAATTCAATACACAAAATTAATACATAGTTCTAAGTTAAGTGATAGTGCAAAACAATTTTTATTAACGAATCACGGTTCTTATGCTCTTAAAATTCAAAATCTTTTAGGATCTAGATTAACTGAGAGTCTAGGGCAACGTTGGCAAGATCACATTGATAAGGGTAAGACTGAAGATGGTAAAAGTTTTCAAGTATATTTTGATTCATTAGGTGGTGATCCAGATTTAGAGAAACAGGCATTTAGAAAGTTTATAGGTCAGGAATATAATAAGCTTGGTTTTAATGCAGATAATATTGCTAATAATTATCAAACAGGAATAAACAGATGGCTTGAAACTAAAGAGGGTCAAAGCGCTTTACAATATAGTAATACTATATTAACTGATAACGAAAAACTACATGAACAAGCATTTGAGTCTGCTAAACAGAATGATAATCCTAATACTTTAACCCAGCAACTACAAATCCAAATTGAGGAGGTAATAGCTTCAGGGCCGAAAAAAGTAACTAAAAACGCAGATGGCAAGGAAATTATAGAATATGAAACAACATATGCAGAAGCAGGAGAAGTTGTAGCTAATCGTTTATATCGTTTAGGTTTAGCTGGTAAACTAGAAATGTATGAGTTAGAGTTGATGAAATCTGGCAAGGCACTTCTAAAAACACCAGCTGGTGAGTTAGGTAGCACATTCTTAACTGATGATCAGTGGGCAAGAATACACCAAGGTATAACAGAATATGGGAATAAAAGGCTTGAAGGAATCATTGCTGAAGGTAAAACAAATATGGTAAATACTTTAAGTACTCTTTCAAATCCAAAGTCTACTCTTAGTGTTGAGCAAAAAAAAGCTTTAGCAAAAAAAGCACTTTCAGGTTGGGACCAAATCGGTGGGGATCAGAATGATGATGTCAGAAAACAATTAGAGAATTTTGACTTTACTGTTTCAAATGAAAAGTATTATAACGATAGAAAAGAGGAATTAACACCATACTTTGGTGGAAGTAAAGCTAATCTTTTGTTAAAGGATGAAGCCGAATTATTACAAGAACCTAATACAGCATTAAATAATGAATTAGAAGCTGAAATAAACAAGACCAAAAAGTTTTTTAAAAATGTAGATGCACCTACAACATGGGATGATTGGGTAGAATTGGGTAAAAGTGAGATTAGATTAAGTGAAAGTTTAAAAACTAAAATAACTCCTGGGGATGATTTATCTGAAGATCATAAGAATCTTGGGATAATGATAGCTTTAAAAAAACAAGAATTTCTTCTCCAAGCTGGTAGGGAGAATCCAAACGATAATACACGTGCTAAAATTGTCGGTGAACAATACTTTAAAGAGTGGAAAGCTTCTGAAGGTTATCATTTAATTGATGATCTAAACCCAAAAACAGAAGGACTTGGTATACTTTCTGGTACTATTGAAGGTGATTTTCCTAGATACGTTAATTCACGAACAGCACTAGCTGAATTCACAGCTAGAGGTACTAAAGTACAAAGTAAGATATGGAGTGGGCATATAATCAAAGGACTTAAAGGTCAAAACTTAAATACAGCATTAGATAAAGCTGGAAGTTTTACTCAGAACCATGACCTTTTAGGTGTAGCTCAGAATTACAAAAGAACTGGTAAAATGGAATTTTCTCCTGAGATAATTTACAAGGCTGCTGCACTTGGTATCCAACCTGCTGAATTAGTTAGGAGACAAATGGCAGCTTTAAAAACCAGTAACAGGCAAGCTGATAGAGACTTTTATAAGGCTAATAATTTTGAAAATATGGAGGGTTTATTATCTGAATCACCCACACTAGATATTGAGAAAACTCTTATGAAGATGGAGCAACTTGATTTATTATTCCATTGGAATCATGGTATAGAGAAAATGACTCCTAACCAACTTATGAGACTTATACACACACTCACAGGAAACGTAACAAGCCCTTATTATGCAAATATGGTGCCTGTAGGTAACTAACAAAATTAAAACTATGGAAGATTTTGGTCTTGAGAATGTTGAAGAAACAGTAAAAAAAATTGGATCTGCAATGGCACATTCTCAAGGTGATGTACAAACAGAGTCAGCAACCCCTACGGAGGCTGCACCAGCACCTGTTAATGCACCACAACCTTCTACGGAAGGTCAGATTCAACAACCACCACAAGGAGAACAATTTAAAATACCATCTCAAGAATCTACTTATGATGATGGATTCAGTGTAGGTAATATAGCAAAAAGCACAGCATTAGGTATGGCAGAAACTGCTGCACCTTTAGTTGGTATATCTGATACTGTGATTGATGCTATTAATTATGCTAAAGGATCACTACCCTTTGATACACCTGATATACCTAAAGTACCTGAGTATGAAAGCAACGCTACACAAGCTATACGTAACATATCAGGATTAGTTATACCTTCTTTAGGTTTAAGAGGTATGTTATTAAAGCGGGGTGCACAAGTACATGCTGCTAAAACAGCACCTAAGTTTTTACAAAATTTAGGTAATCGTAGATCCTTTCAATACTTTTCTAAGTTTGGTGCTGATGTAGGTACTGCTGGTTTAGTAGATTATTTAGCTGAACAAAATCAAAAGGATGACAATTTATTAGGTACATTAAAGAATTATTGGCCTCAAACATTCCAATGGATACCTGAAAGTATTGCAACAGATGAAGATGATACACCTGGTGAGAAACGTGCTAAGAATGTTAATGAAGGTGCTATCTTTGGATTATTAGGCAGTGTGATTGAAGGGGCTGCTTACTTAACAAAAGCTGGTAGAAGTATGAGCAGGACTGCTAAATTTGTACCAACTAAAGATAGTAAAACTAGTGTAAAGAAACTAAAAGAATTAACCGAAGATGAATTTACTAATGTTAAATTCTCTGATAACCCAGTAGAAGATACTGCACTTAGAGCTTTCGCTAGGAAAGAGAAAGAATTAAACGATCTAGCTGAATACTATATAAGTAGAGGTGATGCACCACCAGATTGGCCTTTATATGATGAAGGTGAAAAATTAGTACGTACTAAAGATCCTGATGGTATCGTTGGTGCTGCTGCAGATGCTGCACAAATACAAAACAATATTCAATCAGGATGGGGTAGATTAGGTAATATTATAACTGAAGTTGCTAGAAAAGAAGGTATACAATTAGATAATCTGACAAACCGCACACTCGTTAGTCAGGTGACCCAGGAGCTCAAGGATGCTGGTAAGTTTAGTAAGACCCTTAGATCAGGTAAACGCTTGACTGAGAGGCTTATAGATGAGGCTGGTGAGACTTTAGCTGCTACTCTCCTACACCCACGAGTAGATAAAGATGATATTCTTGGAATTTTAGATGAGTTCAAGAGGTCAGTGGAAGGTTCTCCTGTTAGAATTGTAGGTAAAAGAGGTATTAATCAAGCTGTTAAGCAATTAAAAGATCAGTTATTAGACCTTGATGCTCACAAAGCTAGAGCATACCTCGTGACATCAGAAGCTGGTCAAGTTGCTGACTTTGCTGAAGGTGCTAGATTAATGGAAGATGGTGCTTCTGTATTGAGAACAGTAGATCTAATGGCAGATCGTTTAGAAGTACTTATGGTAGAGAAAGGTTTAGCTAACTTTGAAGCTAACTCAATGCTTTCTCATATAAATACTTGGAAGGCTGCTGTTGATACAGGTGATCAAAGAATTATGACGGCTGCTGCTGATACCATACTAGGTAATACTCAAAGCAGATTAACTGAACTTATCCCTAAAGCTAAACAGTGGACTAACACTATAAAAGAAATATCCAGAGCAAACCCTGATTTTCTTAAACCTTTCCTACTTGCTAATGAATTCACTGATGGTAACGTAGATTCCATGTTTAAATTACATCAGTGGGCTCAAGATAACTTAGGAGTATTTAAGAAAGCTATTTACGATAGAAACCCTGAAGTACCTTCTATTGTTAATAAAGCAATGTGGGGTAATATATTTAACTCATGGTTATCTGCAATCGGTACTCCAATGAAAGCAGCAGCTGGTAACTTAACAGGTTTACTTGGTAGAGGTGCTGCAACTGTTGTTGGAGCTGTAGCTCAGGGTGATTTAAAAGCTGCTAATCAAGCAATGGTAGCTCATTTTGCATTAGATGATACTTTCTCAAAAGCATTCGACCATATGAAATTGGTCTTTAGAAAAGCTTCTAACAACCCTAAAGAAGTTAGTTATGTTATGCGTGGTGATATTGCTCTTAAAACTGAAAAAAGTTTAGATACTTTAAGATCTTATGCTGACGCTGCTTCTAAAAATGGTGAAGAAGGAGCCAATATGCTTCTCGGTGTCTTTGATGACTTAGAAGCTATAGCTATGGACCCTGCTCTTAGGTTTGGTAGTAATTCTATGACCGCACTTGACGGTTTTGCTAAGTCTGTTGTAGCTAATACAGAAGCTAAATACATTGCTATTAATAAATTAGTACAAGCAGGTGAAGAAATTACAGATAAAAAGATTGCTAAAATATCTGAAGAAATATATAATAATTTTTATGATAAGAATGGAATGATAAGTGATTCTACAGTTGATGCTATTACAAGTGAAATAGCTTTGAATGCTGATTCACCTGTTGTAGATGGTATGAATCAGTTCATTAAACGTTTCCCAGCTGCAAGAGCTATACTACCATTCCCACGTACTATGGCTAACGTTATAGATACTTTTGGTAAGTGGAGTCCTGCGGGTATATTCGCTGCTGATTATCATAAATTATGGGGACCACTTGGTAGGAAGAAAATAACTGATTTCTCACCTGAAGAGATTGCTTCTTTCTTAAAAAGTAAAGGTAGACCAGTTGATGAATTTGCTGAACAAACCTTTAATATGATGCGTTATGAAATTAAAGGTAAAGCAGCTATAAGTAGTATGTTTGTTACTGCTGCTGGGTTTTCAGTTATGAATGATCGATGTACTGGTACAGGTCATTACAATAAAGCTGTACAAAGACAACGAATACGTAGTGGATGGAAGGCTAAAACTTGTAAAGTACCTGGTACAAATAAAGCAGTTAGTTATGAATGGATGGGACCATTAGGTGATTGGTTAGCTTTAACTGTTGATGTTTTTGATAATTTTGATAGTCTATCTTCTGGAATGCAAGAAGATTTACGAAATAAATTAACGTTTTTATTAGCATCTTCAATAACTAATAGATCAATGTTATCACAGCTAGAACCATTGCATGATATATTACAAGGTAATGGATCAGCTGCTTCAAGATTTGCAAGTAGTTTCCTTAATAATTTAGTACCTTTAGGTGGCTTAAGAAATGAATTAGGTAAATTAATGTATCCTGGTTTACGCCAAATACGTAATGAATTTGGTGAATTATTAAGAAATAGAAATGCGTGGTTGGATGGAGCTGACCCATCTCGTGCATTGCCAAAACTTATCGATCCTATAGATGGAAAAGAAATAGGTAAAGATAATAGTTGGTTTAATAGAGTAATTAATATGGGACCAATGAAGTTCCATGAGAACCCTACTAAAGAAAGGCAATTCTTAATTGATATTGAATTTAATAGTTCTCCTACTATGAGATTAAGTCAAAGAGGTGCTCTATTAAAAAACCATGAGATCACAGCTATTAATTCTAAAATAGGTGAACAAGGTTATTATAAGAAGAAAATACAAGAGGTTATGAAATATGCAGCAAATCTCGAATACCAAGGTCATAAAGGTTATGTTAATATTGTACGTGCTCAAAGGCGTGGGTTAATTTCTTCTGAAATTTTAGATAATACTAAATTTGCTGATGTTCACCGTAGATTAACTCAAGCATATTCTCAAGCAAAACGTTATGCTGAAGATTCTTTGGATGAACCAATGAGATCTGCTATAAGAGAACGGGAGTATGACTTAAAGTCGTCTAATCTTGATCAAAGGACAGGTGATTTAGATCGTATATATCAAAATACTGGATTACAAGAAACCCTTAACATGTATAAATAATTATGGCTATAGATAAAACATATACAGGTGACGGGTCTAAAACTACTTTTGACATAACCTTCCCTTATTTAGAAGTGGAAGACATTCACGTTGCTGTTAAACCTAGTGGCGGTAGTTATGCCGATAAAGTACTAGGTACAGACTATACTGTAAGCAACATGCAAGTTGTTTTTGGTAGTGCTCCTGCGAATAATTCTACTGTTAGAATACGTAGATCAACTAAAATAACTTCACCAAGACATGTACATTATGCTGGTTCCTCTCTTACTGCTGGATCTCTAAATGATAATAATAGGCAGTTATTATATGCAATGGAAGAAAGAGGGTTAACTGGAGATGATACAGGTACAGTAGAGTTTGATACTGGTGATAAAGGTGATATTTATATACACAGTTCTACTAATGTTACACTTCAAGAT
>TARA_R100000781_G_scaffold45360_1_pt1 | contig 13628 bp, 6 predicted proteins | sample TARA_R100000781 | Tara Oceans TARA_R100000781 (sample SAMEA2623385) | marine metagenome | biome: marine biome (ENVO:00000447); feature: deep chlorophyll maximum layer (ENVO:xxxxxxxx); material: "saline water (ENVO:00002010), including plankton (ENVO:xxxxxxxx)" | depth 60 m | reverse complement strand
ACGCTCTTCTGAACGACCACTTGCGGACAAGTGACCCATTGCGGTTTTATCTGCAACTACACCGTAGCCAGAAACATGTCCACTAGTACCAGTGTACTCAATGTTTCCATCCTCAAAGAACGGAACACCAGAAAGCTTAACACCAGTGTAGTAGTCCTTAACAGCTGGCTTGTTGAAAGCATCAGGCAACGGGTAAGTTGCTAGTGTGTTTCCAATGTCAGTTGCTAGTTTCCAAATAGCATTGGGGTGATGCACGATAAACAGATCAGTACCAAACTTGTCTGCTTTAGCGTTGGCAATAATAGCCGATGCGTTAGCCAAAGTAAGGTTGGCATTATCAGCACCAAGAGCAGTACCGCCATTTAGGGAAGGGAACAGAGCAATGATGTCTGTGTCCTTCTTCCGAGCCATAGCGTCACCCATCTGGCGACCAATGATTTTGTAAACGTCTTCGTTGTTCTGACGAAGAAGAGTGTCGGTAACGATTACCTTAAGACCTACTTCAGCAGTTGTGGCTGTGATAGTTGAGACATCAATGTCTTCGCTATCAACCATGTCCTGACCTTCCGTAAGGTCTTCTGCGGTCATCTGACCGACTTTAGGAATCTCCAGCTTGTACTCGCCGCTGCCAAGGTTGAACTTTTCAATGAGTCCAACCATCGGTGCGTTGTGTTCTTCCGTGTATCGTGCCTGTGCCAGCATGATACGCGACATGTTCTGGAGATTACCAGTTGTACTTGTTTGTACGCTAGCCATCTCAATTTACCTCAATTGAATATGGAAAGACCCATCTGCTTAGCAGCTGTTCTTGCCATGTCTTCAGTTATTGCAGAGTCTCCTGCGTTGTAACGGTCTAAAACATTTTCAGCATTTGTTGGAGCTACGTCTGATGCTGGAACACTAGAGCCATACGACTGACCCGGAATTGCTCTTTCAAGCCTTCCGCTTAGGTCATTAATTTTCTTTTCGTATTTAGCCCTAATTTCCATTTCTTCAGGTGAAGAGGAGCCATTCAAGCTATCGAAAGGAATCCCATACTGAGAAGCCAATTCGTATTGACGGGTAAGCAAAATGCGATTTTGATATTCGCTATTCGTTTCGCTTAGCTGTCTTTCAAGCTTGTTTGCTTTAATAGTTGCAAGATATTCCCGCTTGGCACTTGCAGTTTGCATATCTGCATACTGCCTTGCAGTTACATCATCGAAACCTTGATTTACAAACTCAGAATAAAGTTGGTCAGCGTACTGACGAACTTCAGTATCTAGGTTCTTTAAGCTTTCAACCTCTGCACGTTCCGCCTCCGCAGCCTTACTTTCTGCTAGCTGTTTCTCCATTTCCGCAATTCGTTTATCTGTAGCTGACTGAAAGCTTTTAAACTCTTCAGTCTCGTAAACGGAATTCCCTGCCTGAGATTCATTGCTGCCAGAAACATTGTCGATACCAGCACCCCCGACATCAATGCGTGGCTCTTCAGTTGCTGCTTCTTCCACCGCTGGTTCCGGAACATTTGCAACGTCCGGTTCTGGTGGAGCAGTAACATCATCAGCTGGAACACTAATGTCTAACGGAATGTCTTGTACCGTAGATGGACCTGTTAGTTCATTTCTCTCAGTAGTCATTTATTTTCTCCGCTATGCAACACCTGTTAAATGAAACACAACACTTGTTTAGGTAACAAAATAATAATAGCTATTCGACTTGTGCGCCAGCCATCCTAATGTTTTCAATTCTCTCTTCCATAGCAGGAAGCTGCTCAGCCCTGTTCTTTTCCGCAGAGAACATACGTTGAGCTTCTAAGCTTCTTGCGTACTGTGCCGGTACTGAGTAATACTCATTTTCAAGCAAGTCAGGAAGTTTTCCGTCTTTCTTTAGCACCTTCATTAAGGCAGGAGAAATTTTACGTTTTTGTAAGTTGAATACCCCTTCAGGAAGAGGAAGCAGGCTTCTGTTCGCCTCGACAAACGCCCTCTCTCTTCCCGACAAGGAATCCATGTAGTCTTTTATTTCTTCGTCACGGCGTTCGTTTGATTTTGCGGGGTCACCGTAAATATCCGTAACTACTTGGAAGTATTCATCAAGAGTTTCTTCTAGCTGGGTTCGCTCTTGATTAGTACCTTCGTACTCTCCGTAGAAAGACTTGCGCGCTCCTCGTATTTCAGCTTCAGCACGAACCTTTAATTCGTAAATCCTGCCATTCTTTTCACTGTCGTTTTCGTAATCATCACTATCAAGAATTGTTTGAACATCTGAGTACAGCTGGTCAGCTACTTGAGATTTAAATGTTTCAAACTGGTTGCTAGCAAACTCGCTGTTGGCTCTAAAAGTTTCACCTATGTAAGTTTGTTCATACGGGTAAAGTTCTTTATACGGAATCCCGTAAGTTTCCATTGAGTAATCTTCTTTGTCCGGGTAGACACCTATGTTTGTTCCCCCAAACGCAGCAATTCCAACAGCTATTTGAGAAGTTGGTGAAAGATTTTCCCGTGCTGAGTCCATTATTGTTTGAATAAACAAAGGGACGTAATTCCTGTAATCAAGCATTCCCGGCACAAACCTGTAAGTAGAAGCTGGGGCTTCTCCATAAAAGTTTCTATTAGTTACGGTTGTGTAAGCCTGATTAGACATAGGGGAGAATTTACTTCTCAGGAAAGACTCAAACATTTGCCCAGCATTTGTTGAGTAAGTTACGCCCATAGTGCTTACAGCCGTGCCATCAACAAACGCTTTTGTAGTCCTAGCCATAAATCTAAATATAGGACCAAGACCCCCGGTAATATCTATATTTATTTTGCCCTTTTCTAGCTTCCCGTAATCACTTCTTCTCCAGTCAGAGTGCAGCTTGTATCCACCTGCTATAAGTATTCCTGAAATAGTGCTAAAGACAGCAAAAGACCTAATCAGGTCGTTAGCTATTTGCTTGCTTACTTGGAAATCGTAAACCCTCTGCCCTGATGCAGTTTTAATTCCCTTCTTTCCGTAATACTCAGCAACGTCTGTTCCAACGCTACCCATAATTGCAATAGGAGTTTGAACCCGACTTGCTAACCATCTAGGAGCAAGGAGAATATCGTTAAGCTCTGTCTGAAGTTTTTCCAACCCGTAAAGAGTGCCTCTTCCAGTAGCTTTGTTTACAAAGTCTGCATACCTTTTTGTAAATTGATTCCTTACTGAATCAGGCAACCCGCTATCAATTAAACCGCGGTTGAAGTCTTTAACAGCTGAGTACCTAAGTTTGTTTAAGTACAAGGTGTGGAATCTTTGGCTTGCCCTAATTGGGTAGCCAACAACATTTACTACTGGTGCGCCTACTTTTACAAACGGTTTTAGAGCAGGGTATTTTTTAACAATTACGCCAACTTCATTTGAAGAGCCAAAAAGGTTAGCCAAGAACGCTTCTTCTCGTTTAGCTAGCGGTCCATTTATGTCACCAATAAATACACCAGCTTTTTCCATAGCTGCGTAATCTGGGTCGGAATAAATAGCAAGCATCTGCTTGTTGTAGTTACCAGCACTTAGAGTTCCGACTATGGATTCAGCAAGGTTGGTCCAGCCTTTTACTTTACTAAATGACCCAAACCCAAGAACAACGCCTTGGTTCATAATTGGCGACGCATCACCAGTTAGCATTGTTATTCGAGACAAATTAAAAACGTTAGCAAACAATCGCCATAGCGACCGTCGAAGACTCATAACTTCACTTTGACGTTTGACTGTAATCCCTAATGCTTCACCAATAATTACTGTTTCTCTTGGTGTTAATACTTCGGCGTAACTTAGCTTTCTAGTTCCAAACGATTCTGCAATGTCGATGTTTGCTATCTTGGTATCGCCTGAATCCAAAGCATCTTGAATAACCTTGGCATTAGATTCAATGTCAAGCCCAAGGAGCTTCTTAACTGCTGCACGGTAATCTTGCTGAGAAAATCCACCAAGCTCTGCCACACCTGATTCTTTTCCAATCTTTGCACCAAGCTGACGTTTACCCGTAGGAGCCTTGCGTCCAATTTCACCACGCAAAGCTTTTTCAGCTAGAACCTTTTCGCCATGATCTATCAGGGCTTGCACTTCGAGAGGGTGCATATCTATTCTTTGAAATAGATTCCTTGCGTCTTCTTCAGCTTGCTTTACTTGCTCGCTTTTACGCATAGCAGCATCAGAAACTTTTGTTGCTTGAAGGTCGGTGTACCTGCCAGTTTTTCTGTATTCTTCAGCGGTTTTTATAATTACGTTAGCTTGCGCTGCTGCTCTATCAGTAGCGTCTTTTTTTATCTTTAGGGCTTGCTTGTAATCTTCAGAGTCGAACAGCTCTTTAATACGTGGAACTACAGCTTCGTATATTCGCTTTTGACCCTCCTCAGTTATGCCTGTGCTAGTTCTAAGAACCCCATCTGTTGGGGACAAGAGAACTTCACGAAGCACATCACCTGCTAGTGGTGTGTAAGAGCCAAAAGCAAAGCTAGTGTTTGTACCGCCGGGGATTATATTTGCGTTATCCGTTTTACCAGTTGAAGCATTAAGACCTTGGTCTTGCTTAGCCTGAACATTTAGCTTAGTGGCATCTGCTTCTTGTTTGTTTAGCCCGGTAGTATTCTGTTCTGTGGCTGCAAGTTTTTGGTCTCTTACTTTTTTAGAGAATTCAATTCTTGGCTGGTTAAATCTTTCCAGAGCAGAACCTACTTCGTTACCGTAAGAACTTTTCTGAACGTCAACCTTGTCTGCTGGAATAGAGTCGTCGGGGGCTTCGCCCTTTCTAGCAAACACAGTTCCCCGTTGTTGCTCCATGGGCAGGTAGTCGCCAGTCCCAGAAGGAACATCATCTGTCATCTTCACATATGCAATATTTCTGTTAATAGCTGCATTGCTTCCAACGAGAATAGGGACCTTGTGCGGAATGCCTTCAATGTTCATACCGCCAATTGTGTCTAAGACTTCAACTTGAGCTTCATCGTAAATGCCGTTAAACCTGTCAAGAAACCTTTTGTCAACCTTCTCCGGGCGTATTCCGAACGCAAAACCTTGAAGCAGGTCTCCTGTTTTATGACTAAAGGCAAGCTCTGTAAGAACTCTTTGAGTATTGTTTAAGCCTCTAGCTGGGTCTGATAGATAGCTTGAACTTCTTGCTATATCACCATTAAGGTTTATTGCCCTAGTTGCATCCCAAACATAAGGAAGTGTGTAAAAGCCTTCAGGAATAGAAAAATTTAAACTCCCGTCGTATTTACCATCGCTGCCTTCAAACTTAGCGAAGTCTTCGTTAACCTTTTTTATAAATTCTTTTTGAGAAAAAGTAAGCTCGACATTATCCAAGCTCCGACTGTAGGAGTAATAGTCAAGAACGTTTTTGGTTGCTCTTATTGAAGCTAGCTGAAGAGCCTCTGACCAAGAAGAACCAAAGTTCCAACCGTACTCTGCGGTTTGACTTACAGGGAAACTTTCGTAAAAGTCTTCACCAAAAACCTTTATGCCTTGTTTTTCGTTTAGGTAAAGATTAAAAAATTCGTCCGGGTTGTCTGTTAACCGTCTTGCTGCGTCAGGTGCAAAATTTAAAAGTTTAGGGTCAAAGTCCATAATTTCAAACATTGCCCTTGAAAGCTGGACCGGAAGAGCTGACCTTATATCTTTTAAAATATCTCGGCTAAATAAGTCTTCTATGTCCCCAACTCTTACATCATCTGGAACCACATCTGGGAAGGCTCTATGTAATTCACTTAAACCTTTATCCGAAAACAAGGTATTAAAATACCTAGTAGCAACCGCATCTGAATCTCCAACAGCTGCTGCATTAAAAACTTTGCTTTCAGGGACTTTTATTGAAAAAGCTCTGATTCTTCCAAGTGCGGAATACTGTTTATATTCTTCAGTAAGACCAATAGCCCCTGATAACTCGAACTCCTCTATTGCTCGGGCTTGTTTTTCAAGGTAATTGTATAAGTAAGTTGCAGAAGTAGGAGAGTCTGTAGAGTAAAGCCCCGGTCCCCATAGACCTTCAAAAGTATTTGTTTGTTCGTGGTCAAAAACTTTCCATTCTGTCCCGCCGTGAAAGAAAACGGCTGGTCTGCCACGGGAATCCTTGAATGCAGATGCCGCAACATCATTCGCGTCTAGGGAGTTAACAAGAACTAGTTGCTCTTGCATTTGTGGAGAAAGCTCCCACAGGTTGGCAGCCTTGTTTTTAGAATCAAAAAGAACTGTTTCAGTTGCTATTTTTAAATCACGTAGCATCTGCCAATTAGAATCATCTAAGAAGTTTGAAATTAAGTCCCCTCCCTTACCAGTTCTAATTAGTTCTAGGTGCGGAGCGTATACAGGGTCGTCGCCTAGCTTGGCTAAAGCTATATTTCTAAACACATTAGTTACATGAAATTCCCTAAACGGTATTTCAATATCAGTAACTGCTTTGCCATACAAAACAGCATCTTCTACATACTCGTCTACATCAAAGTCCCTGTTTTTTCTCCCAAGAATGTAATCAACCATGTTGTTGACTTCCATAGGAGTTTGGTCTTGGTCAGAGTAAAGGGAGATTTCTCTAAATGTTTTATTTATCGCAGGGTCTGACAGCTTACTTGTATCGCCAGTAAGAACTGCGTCAAGCAACAATCTGAAAGTTGTGAAGTTAGCATACTTCGGTGCATCAAAAGCAGCACCGCTAAGCTGTGCATTTTCTTTAAGCAGGGTTGTTAATGCTTTTTGAGTAAAAGCAGTAGCCTCATCTAAAAAGCCTGATACTTCAAATGAGTAAGCTCTTCTTTGAGTTGAAGCTACATCGTGCATGTATTTAACAAAAAGTTCAGTAAATGCTTCGTTTAGCTGGAGACCAAAGTCTTCCCCGTTTTGCTCAAGCTCACTTAACTTATTAAATGAACTCCTGTTTCTGTACGAGCCATGTACAGCATCAACCAGTTCATCTAAGTCTGTTTGGTAAATTATATTTTTTTGAGCTTCAGTAAAAGTTCCACGGTCAATAATTCTTTCTTGCAGAACTTTTGCAAAACTTTTCTTATTAGCTGGTGTTGTTTCTTTTGCAATTCTGAGAACAGCTGGAAGAATTGCGTGACCTACTTCGTGAAGGACACTGACATAGCCATCAGCTTGCTGCGCTGGAGCCTTGCCGTACTTGACGTATCCAATAACACCGCCAAGGTTTTGTATTAGGTCAATGCCAACATTATTGGAGTCAGCTGCAAACTCAGCTACTTTATTTTTTGTGCCACTAGGAAGTTCATAAACTTCTCTTACTGACATGCGGGCAGCCTCGTCTGCCGTTACTCTCATACTTCGACCTATACCAACAAAAAGATTTCTCAGTATGGGTCTCAGCGTTTCCCGAACTTCATCTTGAAGACCTAGAACATCTGAGGATGCGTCTACAAAACTGTCTACATCTGTAACCTTTATTGATTTATTGCCAGTAGTAAACTCAATACTTCCATCCTCAGCTTCATTGAGGAAGGTTGTTTGGTAGCTTCGCTGGCTAGCGTCTGGGTTAATCTGCGACCTGTTGTAAGCAAGTCTTAGCTCTGGCGTTGTGTAGCCACTCTGTATTAATTCTTCCCTAGTTAGCTGGGTGCTTGGAGGGCTTGCAGCAGCGTCTTGGATTGCATTTTGTAGTTGCTCAGCTGACCTTGATTTTTTACTACCAAAAGTTTTTTGAAGTAGGTTTTTACTTCCTTTAAGGGTTTTCCATCCAAGATTTGCAAGGTCAATAACTTCTTTTTTTGCAAACGCAGTTGATGCTTTACCAGCAAGACCAAAACCTACAAACTGTCCAGCTTGCCCCATTACATTTGCTACACCCTCGTTACCTGTAGTTGTTTTGCCCAATTGGTAAAGAGCGGACGAAGCTATCATGTTTGGCAAGAAAGTTGTAGATGCTGGGTTAGCAAACCCGCCTACGGTTTTAGCAAACCTTCTGCCACCTTTTATTTCTCTACTTGCAGTTACCTGCGCGCCAGTTCTTGTACCTGCCCCCGGAGTAACTGAGGGTCTTAGGCTTTCAAGAATTTTAGTTTTGTAAACATTAATTTGCGCGTTAAAGTCACCAGTAGGCAGGTTTACTGGACGGTCAATAACTGCACCGCCGTACTCTTTTCGCGCACGGAAGTTGTTAGAGTCAACCAGTTGCTGGTAGTAAAGAGCTTCAGCTTCAGCGTTGCTAGAAGTAAAACTTTGTAGGTCGTTCTGAGTTATGTAGTTATTCTTGTCACGCTCAAGAAATGTTTCGGGAGATTCTTTTTGAGGGTCGTATTCTTCACCCTGCAAGTTGTAAATACGAACTGACCTAATGTTCTTGGCTTCAGCTTCTATTTTCTTTCTTTGCTCGAAGTCTTTTCGCGCATTATTAAATGCTTGAATTCTCGCCCTGTTGCCTTGGGCGAGTGCCCCGTAGGAGTAAGAAAACTCTCCTGCATCTACTCTGTTCTGAACAGCCTTATACTCTTCCGAGTTTTGCCATTCCCGGTCTTCAGGGGTAAGAGGATTAACGCGAGCAAAGCTGCGGTTATTAGAACGAACAACAGGGAAGGTTGCGTCCTTTTGCTCCCGGCTATTTAAGAAGTTTTGAAAGGAAGTAACCATTAGTAGTACAAGAATCTAGTTCGTGGAGAAAACCTATTGGACTGATTAAACGATCTGCCTAGTTGGGCAAACCTTTCTGTAAACGGAAACTGTTCAAGGTAATCAGTAAACGTAAGTGTAGGAGCTTCTCCGCCTAACACTTGCGCGCCAAGCTGACCATAGAAACCTTGCATAGCTTGGTTATAAATATCCGAAGCTTGCCTCTGCCTTGTAGGAGTGTCGAGCATCCCCCGCTGTTGCAAGGTTCCAAAAAACGCAGCTTTAGGTTCTTCCTCTAGAAAAGATGAAAATAAAGAATCTATTGCAGCCACTGTAATCTCCTAAATAAGTCCGTAACGACTACCAATAAACTGCAAGAAATTAGGCTGCTCGGCAGTACCCCCACCCGGAGTTGGAGCCAAAGACTCTCTTGCATAATCTGCAAAAGCATTTTGAGGAAGTGCTGCTGCGAGTGCTTGTTGAATTATCGGAGAATACTGACTTGCAAAAGCAGACCTTGCAAAATTTTCAATTTGGGCAGCATTTGCCTGACTAGACGGTCTTGCAAATTCTCTTCCTATGCCAGTTGCAGCTTCATCCAAAGCAGCTGCTTCTCGGAACTGATTAAGCAAATCTGCTCTACTTGCTTCAGGTCCCTGCCCTAAGAACCGCCTAGTAAAAGCTGAAAACGTTTGAGGCTGATTTGAAACAGAGTCATACTCAGCGAGCAGGGCTGCTTCTATATCACTTAAAGTTCCCCCAGATATACGTTTTCTTAGAGCAGCATTTAGAGTCTCGTCATTAGTTGCTAATGCTTCTGCTGCCCCTTGAGTCAAGCCACCTCCGGTTATAAGAGGTAAAATTTGCGATGCTCGGTAAGCAGCTTCTGCTGGAGCAAATTGCTGTTCAGCAAACCTTCGCCCGAAACCACCAGCCTCGCGAAGACCTTCTAGCGGAGTGCCTTTTAATCCTTCAGCAAAGGCTCCAAAGTCAGTTACGCCTTCTAGAAAGCGTTCTCTTTCTCGCTCAGATAATCCGGGAGAAGTACGGTCCATCGTCTGCGATTTAACTATTGCGTCTATTTCTGCTTGGGTAAGTCCACCAGCCCCTGCAACCGTGTCAGTATCGTTATTTTCAAACGTGCCAAGACCTGTTTTGTTTATAAAGTAATTAGGCTGGGTAGTAACAGTACCGTCAGCATTAAACGTTACTTTATTGGGGTCAACGTTTCCTAGTTGTATTTGTTCTTGAATAAATTCTGTAAATGAAGGAACTCCTCCCGGTCCCCCCTGTTCTCCCTGTTCTCCCGTTACCCCCAGTTGACCTTGAGCAAGAATGTAGTCATTTAGCTCTGCAAAGTTTTGTAAATTATTGTCAACAACCATCTGCTTCCTTGCATCAGGCTGGGTTAGGAATTCTGCATATTGTGCAGGGTTTTGAAAAAATGCAGGAAGAACTTTTCCGTTATAGGTTTTTAGTTCTGGTTCTGGTGGGTCACCCTGCCCGTCTTGGTTGGCAGTTTCAACTTGAGGCGTAATAGTTGTTGGCGCGCCTACTACTCGCGCTCCCGGTGGAAGGTCGTTACTTCTTGCTGCTTTTCTTCGCGCATCCGCCAGATCGTCTGCTTCTATTTCAAAGGTTCCTGATATACCGTCTGGCTCTCTGTATGTAATTCTAAAAAGCATGACTATGTTCCGTTAAACGTCCTTGGTCCCGGTCCTCCGGGAGTTCCGGGTGGGGCTTGTGCAGGGTCACCTGCTCTAGAAAAACCCTGCATTTGTGATGAAAGAATATCATTAGATATTCCCGGAGGACCAGCCTGTCCTCCTTCAGGTGCCCCCTGTGGCTGTCCAGCAGCAGCCATTTGAGCAGCCATAAGCAGTTGGTCAAACTGCATATCCTTTGCTTGCTCTTGCTGGTTTTCTTCTTTCATTGTTCTACGCAAAAGGTCAACGTAAATCAGGGCTTTCTCTTGCTCACCTGTTTGCATTAATCCTTCAATCAACGTAATCAACAATGCCTTCGGCTCTGTTGAGTGCGCCTGTTGTGCGCTAATAGCGTTCTTGAACTGGTCAACATCTGTGATCTGCAAGACGTTTTCCCAAATCCACTCGTCCGGTGCAAGAGGTCGCTGACCTTCACGCATCATCTGTGCCATCGTGATTAGCTGAGGCTCGTCCTGTGGCATACGCACACCGAACTTAATTTCAATTGCACCAGCATCTTCAACATCTGCTGGTTTAATTTCTTCGTGGAAGTAACTTGATACATCGTTATGACGACCAGTTACGTCCATAGCCTTGAAGCCACCAAGTTCATACTGCATCGTAATAAGTTCAGTGATCTGCTTATAACAAGCAGTCATTGCTTTTACTCTAGGCTCAATCTGGTGGGCAGAGCCTTCTTGCAATACTTTTGCTGCAAATCCTGAAATAGCAAAGGGCAGTTCACCGTAACTTACGTTTGATAAACCACCCCGCTGCAATTCACCCGAAACAATCCCAACAAATGCTGGCGCATCAACTGGCATTGATACTTCTTCAAGCAACTGAATTTCTGTTCCAGCTGGAAGTGGAACCTCAGAACCATCCTGCCAAGGGTCAGACTCTAGCGTTGTAGTTCCATCTGGAGAAATAACTTTGTATGGACGCTTAACGGCGCGCCTTACAAGTGTCTTGTACGCACTCATTGCAAAGTTTAGGTCGTCATAAAGCTGACGGTTCGATGCAAATATAGACTCACCAAAGTCCCTAGCCGTATCGTCACTAGCTGTTTCAGCCTGAATCCAAGGGGATGGTCCTACAGCACCTAGGAAAATTGGGGCAAACGAAGTTCCGTTAACATCTTTGATGTTGTGTTTAGTTAGCTTCTTGCCCCATGCGTACTCATCGTTGCCTTTGGCAATTATTATTCCGTGCTGGTCTCGGTCGTAATAATCCCAAACATCAACGCCAGCCAGCTCGCCATCTTTTTCAATTGCTGGCTCAACGTCAATTTTGTATTTAGCTTTAACGCTGGCAGGAGACCTGCGAGTCTTATGGGCTAGCCAGATAACTCCATCGTCGTCCATTTCGTAAACACAGTGGAGTGGGTCAAACGGGGTAATGTCAACGTATGTGCTGCCGTCTTCACGCTTGTTCAACAAGGCTCGACCAGCGTACCAACCACGAAGAACTGAATAAAAAGCTAGTTGCTCTCGAAGTGTTGGCTGACCAATTCTTTGCATTCGCTCGTCGGCTAGGTTTAGCGACCCGATTGCAAGTTTTTCTTTCTTAGAGCCGGGGCTTCTATCTGCAACAGTTGCGCTCATGTTGACGCGAATCGACATGTTGGCGTTTGTCAGATAAGAAATAATTTTATCGGCAAGAATCCTTGGGGCATTCGACGTGTAACTTTGATAACCTGCGCCAGCGTCATGCGGATTCATACGGTAAAGACCGTAGTCGCTTTCCATTCTGGCGCGCCTAGTTACAAATCCGGGAGACTCCCAAACGTTTTCTAAATTAGTTACTAGGTCGTCTATCTTTGCCAATTTACCACCTGTTTACGGCAATTAAGCTCCCCTGCCCCGTAGTTCTGGCGAAGCCAAAGTTCGATACAAGACCGTAGGTTATCGCTTTTACGCCGTGATTGAAAGCATCCCTAGGAGTTTTTCCTACGACGTTACCGTCTCGGTCTGTTCTCCAAGTGTAAACGTGCATTTGGTCGTCAAACGGGTTAGCGCAAGCTCCCAACTCTGACAAAACCCCTACGCATTTTGGGTTGAACATGATACTTGCCTGTCGAGTCACAGGATTTTCCTTCAAGTAAGTATTGAATCTTTCGATTCCGTCCATAATCCCTACTCTTTCAGAGTGCATATACAACCCAGCTTGCTGCAACCAAGTATCTACAGGTCTGGATTCACCAAAATTATGAGCAGCTATGTCAATTACACCGCTAGAAACGTCCTGCCACCACGGTTTTACTTGACAAATGTCAATTATTTCTTCTGTGATTTTAAGTCGCTCATAGATTTCGTCAATAACTCTAACTTGTCCGTCGATAATTTGCACAGCTTCAACTGCATAAGCTGACTTAGTTACCTGCGAATACCCCGGGTCAATCCACAAATGGACTGGTTCTCCCGGAATATAGGTAATTTTGTCCGAAACGTGGCGAATCATGTCGAACGTGTCGTGAACAAGACCCCTTGGAGGCGCAGGTTTTCCAGCAATTCGCTCGTTAAACCAGTTTTCAGAGTGCAATCGCTTTAGCGATTCGATTTCCGGGTCTTCTTCTCCGCCCGGATAGACAACTTTATTGGTCCAAGAAGGCAAAGAAAAAGAAATTGCGTCGTCTTCAGAGTGATAAAAACGCCAAGCTTCCCATTGGGACGGATACCAGCCGAGAGACATTTCAAATGTCCCCTCTAAGAACAAATACCCACGTTTTTCTGCGATACGACCACGGAGTCTTAAGAAACTATCGTGGTCAATCTGTGATGCTTCGCACGTAACTACCATTCTTGGGGCTTCCATAGCCAAACTTCGGTAGTCATTTGCCGATTTAGTTTTAATCGTAAACGTTCCGGGAACCTCAGTAGTCCCACAAACTACCTGCATTTCACCGGGGTCAATACGCTTAGTTTGTTTTACCAAGAAACCAAGCTTGCCCAACATATCTGTCAAATAATTCCACTCAGCACGGGTACGCTCGTAGTCTCTTGCCACCAACCAAACAACATCATTGGGCTGAAATTCATCAAGCTTGCTGATAATTGACAAAGCACCAAGAAAACTCTTACCTGCTCGCTCACCTCCAGCTACCAGCTTTATTCGAGCAGGATGGTCAAGAATCTCTTCTTGCTCCTTCCAAGTATCAACGTCAATTGAGTTTAGTAAGGCTTTTCGGTCTTCCGATAACAACATTGTTTCTCTCTCCAACATATTGGGTGGGGGTTCCGGCAGCTAAGGAGGCGGAGTGCCAGAACCCCCGTGGCTACCAAGACCTAAAACTGCACCTTTTTAGATCAGCTTATCCCTGACGAGGACGGCGAGAAAGAAAACCGCCCCGGATGCAAAACTGTAACC
>TARA_R100000781_G_scaffold49607_1_pt1 | contig 13716 bp, 13 predicted proteins | sample TARA_R100000781 | Tara Oceans TARA_R100000781 (sample SAMEA2623385) | marine metagenome | biome: marine biome (ENVO:00000447); feature: deep chlorophyll maximum layer (ENVO:xxxxxxxx); material: "saline water (ENVO:00002010), including plankton (ENVO:xxxxxxxx)" | depth 60 m | reverse complement strand
AGAAAAGTATTATTACTACCTGTAGTACAACCAGCACCAGCATCTTTACCTATAGCAGTGTTATTTGCTCCAGTTGTGCTTGCTATTAATGCACCAGAGCCACATCCTGTATTATTACTTGCGGTTGTATTATTTGATAAGGTTGATTGACCAAAAGCACAGTTACCCGAACCTGTTGTGTTTTTACCTAAAGAATCTCTACCAAAAGCACAATTAGTAGAACCTGTAGTATTAGCATCAAGAGCAATAGAACCACAGGCAGTGTTGTCTCCTCCTGTTGTGTTTGATACTAACGCATTTCTGCCAACACCAGTACTATTATTAGCAGTCGTATTTGCTGCTAATGCACCTTGTCCCATAGCGGTGTTACTTGACCCTGTACTGTTGTCTCCTAATCCACTATTACCTACGGCAATATTAAAACTTCCTGTAGTGTTAGCATCTAATGTTTCTCTACCAAGAGCTACGTTTCCTGTTCCAGTTGTGTTTAGAAGCAAAGCCGAGGTTCCTACAGCTGTATTATTAGAGGCCGTTGTGTTTGAATTTAAGGCATTTCTACCTAAAGATGTGTTATTAGCTCCAGTAGTATTTTGGACTAATGCTTGCTGACCTATTCCTGTGTTTTCAGATCCAGTAGTGTTTGAATGTAAAGCTCCATAGCCAACGGCAGTATTATTACTTGCGGTTGTATTATTCTGTAAAGATATACTACCTAAAGCAACGTTATTTTCTCCAGTTGTGTTTTCTTTTAAAGAATCCTTACCAACCGCAGTGTTATTAGATGCTGAAGTTAATTCTCTTAAAGCATTATCTCCAACTGCTACATTATTATCTCCTGTAACAGCAGCATCAGCCATACAAAAATTACCAAGTGCTACATTTCTCTCACCTGTTGTTAAATTAGCCCCTGCACTTGTACCCATTGCTATATTTTTTTGTCCTGTAGTGCAATCTAAAAGGGCTTCGTGACCAATCGCTACATTTTCTGCTCCAGTTGTAGCACTACCTAAAGCATTTACACCCACAGCAGTATTTGATACCGCAGTAGTATTGGCATCTAAAGCACCTTTTCCAACTGCTGTTAAAGAACTTCCAGTTGTGTTTGAATCAAGTGCAAAATAACCAAGCGCAGTATTGCTAGATGCTGTTGTGTTTGCGTTTAAGGCACTCCTACCTACTGCCGTATTAAAATTTCCTGTTGTATTACTTGCAAGTGCTTGCTGTCCTACTCCAACACCTTGCTCACCTGTTGTATTAGCAGTTAAACAACTATGTCCAATAGCTACGTTAGAGTTTGCGGTGGTTGCAGCATCTAAAGCGTTAGCACCTACGGCTACATTTTTTGTTCCAGTTGTGTTTGATAGTAAAGCTTGATACCCTACCGCAACGTTATTTGATGCTGTTGTGTTTGCTCCGAGTGAATTATGACCCATTGCAACATTATTAATTCCAGTGGTGTTAGCATCTAAAGCACCTTTGCCAAATGCATTATTTTCTGAACCTGTTGTATTTAAAAGAAGTGCTTGATAACCAAAAGCATTATTATTATTTGCAGTTGTATTATCTGCCAAAGCGTTTGTACCAACGGCAGTACATCTTTCGCCAGTTGAATTATCGTGTAAGGATTGATGACCCACAGCAGTATTGTTAGATGCAGTTGTATTTGTTTCTAGAGATTCATTACCTAAAGCAGTGTTTTGCGTTCCCGAAGTATTTGCTGTTAGTGTATTTTTTCCAATAGCAGTATTTTTCCCACCAGACACAGAAGCATCTAAAGCACTCTCTCCAAGAACAGTGTTACCAGCAACAGAGTTTGCTCCTTTTCCTATTGATACAGAATTTATTGTTGCGTCTGTTGACCCTACGATTCCACCTGTAACCGTAATACCTGATGACGTAGTTTCAAATTTTGTTGAATTATTAAATCTTAAAATTACTCCTTGTGATTGATTAAATTGAGCTAAAATATCACTTGAACCTTTTAAGACTAAAGGCCCATTGTTATGTGCTTGTATATAATTTAGTCCATTTGATTCATCGTGAAAAATACGAAATTCGTCATTATCACCTAATAAAATATCAGCATCATCAGCCATGTCAAGATTATCGCTTAGATGCAATTTGCCAGTTATATTAGCACCATCATTTGCTGTGGCAAAACGCTCTGTATTGTCAAAATAGGCTTTTACTGCACCGTTTTGTTCTAATGATAATAAAGTTTCATCGCCAGCTTGATTATAAAAAAAGTAACCGTTTGCCTGTAAATTAAAAAAATGCTGACTTACTATAAGATTTGTCGCACTACCTGTATGAAAAAATCTTACCTCTTGTGCTGAACCTAGTTTTAATTCCTTATTATCAGGAACATTAATATGTTCACTACTTGTCCAACAATCTGTTGAATCAATCCAGTTAAATGTTTTATCTGTTGTTCCTTTTAATGTAATCCCACCACCATCAGCCGTTGTATCACTTGGACTTGATACTTTACCGAGTTCAATATTTTTATCTTCAACTGTAAGGGTAGTAGTATCTATGGTGGTTGTAGATCCATTTACAGTCAAATCTCCAGATACTATTAAATTACCGCTTATCGTTCCACCAGTTTTAGGAAGTAAACCTAAATTATCTGCACCAATCTGACCAACTCCAGAAACGTTTATATATGCGTTATTTGCAGCATTACGAAGTTTTAAAGTATTAGTATTTGTATCAGCAAAAAATTGAAAAGGATATGGTGTTGATGGGGCGGATGAACCACTTTGGTTCGTGGCACTTGCCTGCATCGCTGCATTTATAGCTGCTCTAACGGCTGCACCTGTCCCATTCCCTACTGATAATGCGTCTTGTGCCACAAAATTATACTAAATTAATTTTATTCTAGCCTATACCATTTGCTTGGTAAATAAAGTTTCTGTTTACAAAGTTATTAGACGAATCTTTTACATCAACACTAAAACCAGACTTAGTGATTGATGACAAAGTAAAATTGTCACCACTTTGTCCATTCTGCAATGTAATAGCAACTACAGGTGTAAACGCTCCAGCACCCCCAATAGTGGCACTAACACCAGCAAAGTATTTTTTATCAAATACAACTGATTTTGTAGATGTGCCACTTGCAATTGCAGTAAAAGGAAATTGTTGAAATGGGTTTAAAAATGCTTGTACACCTAATTCTGTAACACATATATTTGATTTTGAACTTTCAGAAGTAAGAACAACTTTAAACTGAAAACCTCTGGCCTGTATTATCGTTGACGAAAATTCTTGGTATGAAGAAAAGGAGGCTGAACCACTGCTAGGATCATCTGCTGTACTTCTAACATATACTTTTGCATCCACATCTGTAACAGCGTTTCCTGTATCAACATTAAATCCAGTGACAGATAATCTTCTTTGAAAAGTCACTGTATATAAATCTTCCAAGTCAAGAACATTATCAAAAACGTACTCACCAGAACTTTGTACAGTATTAGGAAAATCCCAATTAGTCAAAGCATCACAACTGGTAACAGCATCCCATAATATGTTTCCACTAAGAACAATTCCATTTAAAGGTGTTGCATAGTTTGGTGCTAAATATCTTTCTGTATTTGTAAAAGTACCTTGAAATGGTGGGCTATCAGTATCTTCTTTTCTGTCTAGTATTAATGTTTTATTTCCTGTATCTGCTGTAAAAGTAACACTTGCTGGATTTGCACTCTGTACTCCTAATATGTTTTCAAATACTGCAAAATATTTACCAGAAATAGCCTCAACAATAGCACTTGAAGAACTACCAGCTACTTGAGCCAAAGAAGCAGCCGTACTAAAAGTGGCATTTGTGTTAGTACTATGCCTTATTACTACATAGCCTCCTGTAATAACATCTGTAGTAGTAGAAGGAGTCCAACTTAAAAGTGCTTGATTGTCACTTATCTGACTAATTTGTAAGTTTGAAATATCTTCTGGTGCGGTAGTTTTTGCAACTATTACATGAGTTTCAGTGTAAGCGGTACTCCTACCGCCTAAAAAATTAAATGCTGAAACTGTACAAGTTAGAGTGCCAGTTCGTAGTCCTTTTAATTCAATATTTGGTGATGGTGTTATTATTTCGGTAAAATTATCATTATCTATTTTATAATCAACATGATATTCAACAGTCCTTAGTCTGTCATGGGTGAAACTTACATTACATCCAATTAAAATACTTGAACTTCCAGAAGTCGTATAATAAAAAGTTTCAAAAACTAAATCTGTGATTGGATTTGGATCATTCCTAATAGGATCTGGTACTGGTGGAGCAATAATAGGCGTATCAATACGACCATAAATATCTGGATCGTATTGCACAGCAGTAATTGTATGTACTCTATCTTCTTCTTCAGTTACCCTTATAACTCTATACTTTTCTAATTTCACTGTATTTGTTTCGATTGCATAAAAGCTTCCGACAGCAGGTGCTTGTGAAAATGGTGAACTTACTTGCACAATAAAAACGGTATTATCTGAACCTGATGCAGATAAAATACTACTAATTGTTCTTTCTTCAGCAATTCCTGTTGGTAGAACAAGCATTATTTTTTGTGATGACTCGGTTGTAACAGTCCCAATATCTTCAATACTATCTATTGTTATTGCAGTTGTTGTAGCTGCTTTTACTCTTCCTCCTCTTCTTGCTGACGTTTTCAAGCTGTCGGCAATAGATACAACCATACTTGGAATCAATATTAAACCAGAATCAACAGAAACAGAAAAAGATACAGTTTGAGTCAAATATCTTTCTGTTTCTAAAATCCATCTTCCTAACCTTTGAGCCTGACCTTGAGAATAACAACCTAAACTTCTTACCTCTTTATGATTTACTCCATAAACTCTAACAGCATCAGCATCTTCAACTCTTTCAAACTGTACCTCGCCATTCATGTCATAATTTTGATAAGCAACAGTTACACAAGTATGTCTTGATTTAATTGAAGTACCGTTATATTCAAAAAAACCATCTAAAACATTACTATTATTTATTACATAGGTGCTGTCAGTTGGCTTATCTTGTTTAATAACAAATGATCCAGATGAGAAAAATGCTAAACCTCTAAATACGTTTACTAATTCTTTAATAACTGTAAATACTTCTTTGCGTGTATTCATAACAATATTCAATGAAAACCTTGGCTCTTGCCCTCCATTACCATCACTGACTAATTCATTACAGTATTGTGAAATTGCAAAAAAATCAAAAACATCTAAATGTGATGCATCAATCCCACAGCCATATCTATCATTTCTTAGTAAATCATATAAAATCCACGCAGGGTCATTTGTCCATGTTGCAGCCCCAAGAGTGCCATTAAATAAACCGCTATAAGTTATACGACCTATATGTGTTGTTGTATCCACTGTTGCATTGTGAGGAATTTGTACTTTGATTCCTCGTATTAAAAATTTTCTAGTTGGAATACTAGTAAAGTTTCTTGCATCAAGTTCAAGAAAGTTAATAGCACTATTTGGATACCTTAATTTTTCATCAATAATTTCAACAAAGCTTTTCCATTTTATAATATTTTGTCTTTTAATACTTGTCTCATCAGCACTTAATCTGGTAACTCTTACTTGTGGTGACGTTCCACTAATTCCAATTGTGTATGACTTTATATAAGGACTACTTGTTTTGCCACTTATAGTTTCAGTCCTTACTACATTATAACCAGCGTTATTATATTGAACTGAAATAGTAAATTGAACAGAGTGTCCGATAACATCACCTTCATCTGTAACTATTTGCAAACTCGGAACTTCGATTTGCACTCGCACTCTATCTGTATTAGCACCTGTTATGGATTGTGTAACTGGCCCAGCAGCTACAGTTACGTTTGTATTAACAGAGGTAGTTGATTCAATTCCATCAACTCCAGAAATATAAGTTTGTGTCTGTGTTCCTGTTCTTGTTTCAAAAGTATGACCAGAAAAATTTGTAAGTGCTGTATCATTTAAAAAAATTCCAGCAGCACCACCTTCTATCTGATCAATTTCACCTTCAGAAATAAGATCCAACACTCTTGCAAATTGCGTACTTTGTAAAGTATCTGGTTGTTCAATAGGTGTTCTAGGGCCACCGCCACCTTTTTTTGCACCTCTAATAATTTTATTTTCTTCAGTCATGGTGATGCAGGGTCACTATCTAAACCAAAACTTACCACAACACTGCCAGTAAATACACGACCATAACAAATTGGAACTGGTACACCCTGATCAGCAACGTTAACAATGCCACTAAAACTAAAAGATTGTAACTTTGATGCTTCTGGTATAGGTTGTGGTGATGGCGATAACATTTGACTAATACCGCCAAGAATTAAAGATGTACCAATATAAGTTAAAGCTTTTGACGTTCCAGCACCAATTAATGCCAAACTTGAAGGGCCAGCAACAAAGGCCACACCAACTAAAGCCACACCTAACAAAAAACGACCTACACCCCTACCAGCACCTTTGATAACAGGCACAATTCTTAAAATATCTTTTTCTGCAAAAGGTTGGAGCATTGGTTTTAAATCTTCTGCATAAACTTTTTGTTTTCCTATTTCTACTTTATAACCATAGCCATTTTGGTCATTATCAATAAACCAATTAGTTAAATCTGGAAAATTTACACATAAAGCTTTTATTGCTTGAGCAGGAGTATTAACATCAAGTTCAAAACTTGATTGACCTAGTTTCTTTTTTAATTGTCCATAGACTTTTACAATTTTCATAAAGTATTATGCCTAGCAACAAAAGCTGTATTTTTTATATAATACTCTCCTAGTATATCTCTGCTACTTAATCGACCTTGTACATGGTGCAATATTTGTTGGTCACCTAAATAAACTGCTGCATGATTAGGTAAATTTGCCTCTAAATGTATCAATAAAACATCATGTTTTTGAATTTCGTTTAATGAAACTTTCCTAAAACCCTCTTTATCATAATTATCTTCATACAAACTATTGCCTTTTTCCCAGAACTTGTCTTCTCTAAAATAATCTCTAATTTCTATATTAAGTTCTTGTTTAAAATAATCTCTTACAAGAGAATAGCAATCCACTATACCAAAATTAAATTCTCTGCCTACTAAAGGTAATTTGAATCCACAAGGTTCGCAATATCCCCATTTTTCAATGGTTGGATTAACAATAAACCAAGGCAGATTTGATTTTTCACAAGCAACTTTATCTGCAATACTAGGCTCTGGTTGTTCAAAAGGATGTGAATGTACAACTGCAATTATTTCTCCTTCTTCCTCTGCTTTTACATAATCATTAATTGCAAGAACAAAAGTTTGTTTAGGAACTTCAGAAACATTTTTACACCTTCTATATTTTTTTCTACCTTTTCTAACAATAATAAGACCGCATGATTCATTAGGTAACTCATCTTTTGCGTGTAGCAATATCTCCTTTTTAAGTTCATCTGATAAATTCATTTTAAAGTTCCAACACTAGGAAATGAACCATAAGGTAATGGATCTTGACCAAATCTAGCTTTACAAGATGTAAGTCTTTTACCACATACATCATCAGCAGCACTTGAAACTGATTGGTCATTTATATTAAAAAAATTCGTGCCTGTATAACTACATTCAGAACTTCGATAAACCCATTGACAAATATTTGACACGCATTGTCTTTTTGGTATCATTTTACCTTGTTGATCCATTGCACTTACAAGCTCAAATTGGACAACATCTCTTGTTTCTAATATTTTTCTATCTATTACAAATATTTGGTCTGGAAAACGTGCATTTATATCCGCATCAGGCTCACCATCCAAATATTTTTTTAAAGTTGTTATTCGTCTAACTTCACTATTACCAAGATCATTACCACTAAATACAGCTGTTTGACTAGGGTTTGTTGTATATTGTGCAGTGTTAACTAATTTTAATAAAGTTGTTATACCTCCATTCAGATTAGCAATGGTTATTGTAGGTCTTGGAATAGTGCCTTGTGTGGTAAGTTCAAAGCCTTCTGCTTTAATAGGAACTGCTGTATAAACATTTTCATTAAAAACAACATTACCAGTAAAACCTTCATTTAATCCAGCATGAAAATAATATTTGTTTACTCCAACAACGGTTGCTACTGCTGATGTAAACTCAATCTCAAATAACTCAATAATTTTATCAGGTGCAAAACTATTTAAATCTTCAAATACACTACTTATAGCAGTCCAGACAACAGTATTATCTGTGACTGTAGAACCAACATCCGTACCAAAAGACGGCTCACTTGAACCTGTTGTGCCTGCGGTAGTGCATTTAAAAACTAAGCCAGTAGGTAATACTTGACTTGCTGATGCTACAACTGTTCCAAGACTGATTGCAGTATTAGCTGACCAAAGTGTGTAAGCCATAATTAAACTTCAAAAACCTCTTCAAAAGTACAAGTGACTATTGATCTATTGTTATACGGTGTTGTTTTTGAAAATCTTTTACATATAAATTTTTTCTGACCCGAAATACTTGCAGAAGTTACATTTCCACTCACAGCAGTAGTAGCATTTGTTTCAATAGTGAAGGTATTTTGCGTTCTTGCATTAACAATATAAGTTCCATCATTTATACCAGATGCAAAATCTATCACTACTTTATCTCCCAAAGCTATACCATGATTTGTTGCTGTTATAACTGCGTTTTTAGAACCTGATGACCTTACAAACGTACCTGATGTTGATATTGCTTCTTGCGGTGGCGTAAAATCAAAACTCTCATTATCAAAGGCTCTACTATTTAAAAATGATTCTATTACATTTGCATCAGCAAGACTTACATTAAATTCTAGGCTGTATGTTTTAGGATTCTGATTGATGCCAAATGTTAACCTTTGCTGAAACCCATCACCAAAATTAACAGTTCTTACATTTGGACTTGTGATTTTTGTGAAGGTGTATGTTGGTGTGATACTTGGAAAAGTTGCCATAATTATGTTCTAGATAAAAGCCCCCCAGCCCTTTGTTGTTTTATGAGTTCTTGTTGAACAGCTAGTCCTACTAGTTTACCTAGTTGATTAGATGACTCGTCATCACCTTCTACTTCTGTACCAGAGGCATCAACGGAAACATTAATAACATTTGTATTACCTCCGACTAGTTGATTATTAGGAACAATTGTACCTGATGTAGTAGGAACAAAAACTTCTCGTCCACGTTCACCAACCATATAAGGTTGATTTGCACTTACCCGACCACCATTGGCACGACCAAACAAACTACCAAAAAATCCACCAATAGGCCCTCCAAGCCCAGCCAAGGCTTTTTGTAAAGCAACCTCAATAAGTTTTCTTCTCATTTGTTCTAATACATTTATTGCAGATTGAGCTAATGTCTGTGTACCCATAACAGCATCTGTAAGGTTTTGTACTATTCCATCTTTTATTTGATTTCCTATCTGGTCAAATTTATTTTTTAAAGCTTCTGCTGCCTCAGCATTTTTATCAATTTCTGTTTTTTGATCCTTTAAAGCCTGATTAGCAGTAAGTATATTTGTAATTTCTTGTCTCTTATGTTCACCATGTATTGCTACAGCATTGTTAATGTCGTGTTGCAGTTTTACTTCTTTTTCATTTCCATCAATTGCTGCCTGTAACAACTCACCTGATTGCTCTTGTTTTGCAATAAATTTATCAAAAGCTTCTTTTCTTTCTTTTTCTTTTTTAAATACAAGAGCAATTGATTTTGCAAAATCTTCAATATCTTTTTTTTGTTTATCAGTTAATTCTTTATTTTCTTCATTTTGTTTTTTTTCATTTTTTTTCAATTCAACAATTTTATTTGCTGACTCTTCAATTAATTTATCTGATTTTATAGTTTGTAATCTGCCTTCTAAAATTCTAGCTTCAGTTTCAGCCTGTTTCAATCTATTTCCTAAGGCTTTTTTCTCTCTTCCTCTTGCTTGATCAAATCTATTTTGTAACTCTCCAATAACTTTTGCTTGGTCTCTAAGTGCTTGAGTAACTTCTTCTTCCCCACCTTTATTTACAAGATCATTAAATTTTTTCTTTTCATCATTTGCTTTTATTAATGCAGTTGTTAATAACCCCGCTCCTGTCGCTATAGCAACAAAAGGTAAAGCATTTAACGCAATTGCCAAAATACCAGCCGCACCACCAGCCGCAAGCATAGCAGCTTCAACAGCCACAAAAGCGACTGTTGCTGTTTTGACAGCCCCAGCTATCACAATAAATATTGCAGAGGTTTTTCCTATTGGTGAATTAACAAAATCAACAGCAGCCTTTGTAAGCTCTGTTAAACCTTTGACAGCTGGAATAACAGCAGGGACTAATAATTCACCAACGGCTCTTGATAAGTCCTCAGAGGCATTTGATAAATCTTTAAAAACTTGTGTCGGGTCATTAGCAACTAATTCTTTTAAAGAAGCCGCACCTTCAGTCTCAATTTCCCTTAAGGCTCTTAAAACAACGTCACTTGTCAATTTACCTTCAGCAGCTAATTCTTTAAGTTTTCCAATAGGTACATCTAATTCTTTTGCAATAGGTTGTAATAATGTTGGAATCTGTTCAGATATGCTTCTAAATTCATCTCCAGCAAGCCTCCCAGAACCTAAAGCCTGTGCTAACTGTCTAAAAGCATTTGAAGCTTCAATAGTTGATGCTCCAGCCAACTTAGCAGCCGTATTAAATCCAAAGAAAGTACTTTTAATATCATCTACACCTACACCTAGCGGGGCTAACCTAGCCGTTATATTTGTAATACCTTCTAAAGCTTCAGTTGCACTTAATCCAAATGCTTTCTGTGCGTCAGCAGCTATTTGTTGAGATTTAGCAAAAGTTCCTGATGCTTTAGTTAATAAACCAAGTCTGACATTCAATTTTTCAAAATTAGAGGCAGTTTGAACAGCTTGTTTTGCTAAAACTGTAATTCCAATACCAGCTATTGCTGTCTTTAAACCACCAAAAGCTCTCTCTAGTTTGTTTGATTTATTTTGGACACCCTGTAATGCTCTTGTTGCACTAGTGGCATCAACTCTTAGGGTAACAACTGACTCTGCCACAAATAAAAAAAGCCTTTATTATATATTACCCTTATTTTGCTCTTTGACGATTAAGTTCTTTTTTTTCTCTATCATATTTAACTTCATAATAGGCAGCCCAATAAATTAACTCCTCTTCCGATAAAGAACACCTTAGTTCTTTTAATGTTTTACCAAGTTCTGTTGCGAGAAAAAATTCAAAGTTTAACCAATTATCTCGCTTTATTCGTTTTTTGCTGTATCAATATCTAGTTCAATATTAAACAAAAACAATTCAAGATCATTTAATACTTTCTCAGGTAGTTGTCTTTGCAACATTGGTGCATCTGACATATCAAAAGCTGGCGTTCCATCTTCTTTCTGTGCCATCTTACAAAGTAACTGAGTGGAAACTGTTAAAGCTTCATCAGTACCCGCAAGCTGTTGAGCCTTTTGTCTATCAAATCTAGTTATGGGTGGAAAGTACAAAGTAGCTAAAATTTTACCAGCAGAATCTTTTAATTCATATTTGCGTCTGGTAGTCATCTCATCCTTAAAACCATTAATGATGAGGTCTGCGGTTCTTTGATTTGCCATAAAAAATGCGAAGAATTTTTCTTATTAGATAGCTGAAGTTATAGTTCCGTTTGGCTTAAATGTAATGTTGATTGTTTGAATATCTCCTAAAGATGAAGCGTGTTCAAAACTTGTAATTAATCCATCAAAACTGATTTTCTTTGTTGCACTAGAACTGTCTGGAAACAGTTCAAATGCAGCTGTACCTAAGTCACCTGTAGTTAAAACTCCATCCATAAAGGTTGCAGTTTCACCTGTTGCAGATGCGTCATATACAAGTTCAGCAGAACCTTCACCCTCAATAAGTCCTCCAACAAATTTTTTAAAAGTGTCACCTTGGACTGTGGTTTCTTGAGTGTCTTTTGTAATAGACATAGACCATGATCTTGTGCCTAGTACTGGGTTAACAGATGAACCAGCATCATCAAATTTAACTTGCCCAACATCGCCTTTTACAGCAGCCATAACAATAAAAAGAAAGATTTATAAATATATTAACTCTTTTCTGACTTTTTTACATCTTTTTTATTTGCTTGTTGTTTTTCCATGTATCTTTTACATGAATTATCCCAATAATTTGCCTCTCGTCTGCCCTTAACAGCCTCAATAGCGTCAAGCATTTCTTCTGTAATTTCAATCATTAGAGATCCTCATAAATGTTAAATGTGATTCTAATTTGTGTTTGAAACTTTCCTTCTGGACTTGATGTTAAAACCTCAGGGCCAATAGGTGAATCAAAAATTATATTAGATACAGTCACTCTATTGTATAAGTCTCTTAATCTTTTGCCAATCGTGTAATTTGCACCAGCACCAATCCCTTCTTCAGTAAAAACATTCAAAACGACAAGACCAACAACATCATTAAAAGCATTACTTGTGTCTCCTTGAGTTAAATATTGATGAGAACCAAAACTTGTAACACATTGGACAAAGGTATCTTCAGTTGTAGAGTCAAAGGTCATATTGTTAAATACAACAGGTATTGCAGGGCTTGAAGCAAGCTCTGTGGCTAACCTAGCCTCTATTGTGGATCTGACGGTATTGAGATCTGTTGCTGCCATTATTTTTTCCTCACTATTCTTGAAAGCTGTCTAGGAATATAATTTGTTGTCAGTTCTTTTCCAATAAGTTCTGGAAATCCAGCAACAGTTTTTTGTCTTGTTCTGTATCTCCCACGCCATGATGGTGGTAAGTTTGTTCCAAAACAAACAGGTTCTGCATATGGAAGATTATTTGTTACTTCTCCTTGAAATTTTTTAATTTTTGTTTGCCATGCTCCACGAAGTGTACCGCCAGCCCCATGACTTAATAAAGCTTTTTTAAAAGGAACTACTTGCCCATTTGGTAATGTAAAAAAGTCAGGTATAGAATCTAAATTAGGATAATTATCTAGAGAAAAAACTGGTGTAGCTTTTTTTACTCTTCTAGTCCATTCCAAAGTAGTTGCTGCCACTAAATCCTCTACTGCTTCCTTCATAACATCATCAATTTGATCTAACCTTATTTTTCTTGTCATGTTTACCTCAAGATAAGATCAAAACTTACAGGTGTATTATTTTGTTCATTTGTTATAACTTGAATAATTTTAAATTCTACGCTGCTTATAACAACTCTGTCTTTTGTAGTAGGAACAAATGTTATATCTCCAGCAGATATAGTAAGCAACTTATCTTGTGACTCAATTAAATCATTTACCTGATTTCTTGAAACATTGCTTAAAGCACCTTTGATAGTTGTATCAGATGTAGATTCAGTAATAGCTCCAGTAGTGGTGTTATATGCCCCTGCTGTTACCTTTCTGATAGTCACATCACCACCAAGCTTCTTCAGTGAAGCACTAGCAGCTTTTTTTAGTGCATTAGCAAGACTCATAATGAATAAGCTATGACTTGACCACTTGCAAGAGTAATGCTTGTGATAACACCCTCAATTTCAGATGATGCTTTCATTGTGATGCCATTGATAGTTGATGAACCATTTTCTGTTAAGTTCTCAGCTACAAAAGTTGCTTCAGCATCTGTCAAGCAATGCACTTTGCCAAATCTGCCTGTATGAGCATTTGTATCTGTAATAATTAACCCTGCTGGGTATTGGTAGCCGTAATTCACTTTAAGACCTCTTGATTGATAAGTTTGCTCTTCCACCTAT
>TARA_R100000781_G_scaffold21495_1_pt1 | contig 13799 bp, 21 predicted proteins | sample TARA_R100000781 | Tara Oceans TARA_R100000781 (sample SAMEA2623385) | marine metagenome | biome: marine biome (ENVO:00000447); feature: deep chlorophyll maximum layer (ENVO:xxxxxxxx); material: "saline water (ENVO:00002010), including plankton (ENVO:xxxxxxxx)" | depth 60 m | reverse complement strand
CCTCTAGCAAGTAATCGGCTGGTTCGTTTGCATCGCCAACATTACTTACTATAAGTATAGATAAGTCCAAAGACGAATCATATACAAAACTCAAAGCATCTATCCCCCCTGAAGAAGCATCACCAACATCAACACTTGCATCCACTATCTTATAGACACTTGAATCTACTGCATGGTGATGTGCGGTTGTATGAAATAAACCCCTATTAGTAGCTGCTGTTGCCACAGCCAAAGTATCGCCATCAGTAACTGCTGTCACACGCATATATTCGTTATTAATTTTAATTATATCATTTGCTGCAAAAGCGCTTGTATCATCTACATCTATGTTTACATTATCTGGTGTAATGGCAGTTTTAACTTGAGTTGTTTCAGTTGTGTTGAAGGCTATATTGTTAATTTTTGCGCCATCCCAAAATAAATTATATACACGTCCAGTATTGTTAGCAAAATATAAATCAATACTTGTATCCAGCCAATTATCTATGGCTTTTGTCCACCCATAAACTGGAGTCTTGCCATCAAACTCATCTAACTGAGGAAATACTCTCTTTAATTCTTTGTGCGTGCAATATATTGGTGCTGATGCCATATTTATCTCCTCTTAATGGATTTTCTTTTCATTTTCATTTTCTTAGACTTCTTAGGTCTTCCTCTTTTTTTTCCGTATGTACCTTTACCGTATGGCATAATTATCTCCTAAAATGTTTCTATTTTTAATACTGCGTTACCTTTTTGCTGTGGGGTATTCCCAAGCACTTCAATAAGCGAATTAATTTTAGCTGAATCTGTTGCATCTTGTTTTCCAGATAGTGGAGAATTGTACAATGCGCTAACAACAAATTCTGCATTAGGACAACTACTAATAGTCCAATCTACAGCTCCAGTTTCATAATTAATACTTCCAACGTCAGAACCTCTATACATCAGTATTCCATATCCATTATCTCTTACAAATATATCTTTATAAGATGTTGAATAAGTTACTGAGTCGTAAGCAGTATCAACCTCAAGTCTAGCAGCTACCGCACTTGGAATACTAGCCAATGCTGGGATTCTTCCATTTGCTTGAGCTAGGAATCTAACTGATGCTCCACTACCACTTGTTCCAGCAGTTAAAGCTATTGCCGAAGTTGAAAGTTTAGTTTGAGATTCAAATATAACATCTCCGTCTTTGATAGACACATTTACTTTCTTTTCAAATAAGTTTCCTGCTGTGTAGTAAGCTGTATCTAAAGCATTTTGTATTTTTTCTATTAATCCATTTGATCCACCAAACTTGGTATTACTTGAATCTGTTGTAAAATTAATTTCAAGAGCAGAGCCACCATCTGCCGCTACCGTTAGATAATATGCGGTTGAAGCAGTTAGACCAGTTTCTGTATTTGGCGTAATATCAGATAAGCCAAGACCTTGATAGCCTTTAGTATAAAACTGTATTGCTACTGAGCCTGGAGTTATACCGCATAGTGCTGAGGATGTTCTTCCATATCCAAAGAAATTCATAGCCTTAAATCTGCCACGACCATCTGTCTGAGCTACACTATACCTATCATAATCGTGATAAGCGTTAAAAAATGGAAGCCTAACAGCTACATCATCAGCGTGAGTTGCACCCGTAGATCCATGAACGCCTCTTTTTACTGTGATTGTACTATTAGCCAAGTCAGCTCCAGTGCCAACTGTCAATACTTCAAGTATTTCATTCTCAAGCCTAATTAAATCTCCAGCCCTAAGAAATTTAGAGTGTCCATTTTCTAAATATATAGTTGTGACTGTTGCATCTGAAGCAACATCTCCAGATGTGGCTGTGTCTATATCTGCTGTAGAATCAACGTATTCATTAGAGTTTGGAGCTGTTGATGTAACTACATCGCCTTCATATAGGTCTGTGTCAGCATCGGTCATTATTCCTCTAACTGCTGGCATCGTGATTACTTCCCCAGGGCTTAATAAGAAATGTAAGAAGTTTTCGTTTCCAATAGTATCTTCATCTGTCCATTGTTGAAATCCAAAAATTGCTATAGCTGGGAAGCTTCCAGTATTAGAAACCTTAACCATAGAAATATCGCCAGACTTTTGCGCTGAAGCGCTAGCATCTTTACTTATGTCTAATAATAAATCGTTAGTTGTTGCGCTATATGCCAAGGACTTACTAACTGAAGATATGGGCTTCTTAGCTTTTCTACCTTTACCCCTAATACCTTCAAAGCCGCCTGAAGCGCCTGCTGTTGTTGTTGCTCCATAACCCATAATTCTTCTCCTACGTTAAATGATATTTTACTGTTAATTGTACCGAATAATCAGAATTAATACTATCTGATCTAAAAAATGCTAAAATTACCTTTCCTGACGAAACTGCTGCGCTATCTACTGTCCAAGAACCAGTATATGCTTGTTCATTACCTGCGTTAGTTACATCATTGTTGTGTGCCAATAATGTTCCATTTGATAGGGCAGATGTTGATCCGCTTGTAAAATCATAGCTAAATAAGTGCATCCGAGTTGTATCTCCAGTTGCGTTATCTGCACCTTCTATACTTATTACAGAATCTATACTTATATCGTCCATTACATACCAAAGGCAAGGGACAATGTCTGTAGCCATCTGTTTATTTGAGTCTGCTGTTGTAAACGAGGTAGCAGGATCAGTTCCAGTTCCAAACGCAGGAATACCAGTTAAGGCATTATTATAATTATCTCCTGCAAATGCAAGTGGATGATGAGTATTCGCTAAATAAGCTGATGCCCCTCCACTTCTTATGGCAAAGGTAGCATACTGAGTATTTACATCGTTCCCCAAAGCATTAACCCTACTATCTGTAGTATTAACATCAAATAATGTTGTGCCACTATTGTTGGTAACTAAAAATGTTGCAGCAGTATTATCATTGACTGGTTGAACCCCAAATATATCATCACTAATACTTACTGCTGTCTGATTCCCTTCTCCATCTCTTATTCTTCTCGTTGTTGCATCTACACCATTATTTGAATTATCAACTTGCAATAAGTCCTTATATGTATCTGCTAATGTTTTTCCAGTTAAACTCATATATCTCCCTTATTGACCATCATATATTGATGATGGTAATATTGTTGCCTTTATAATAAATGGATGCTCACCTATACCATGCGATGCTCTATACCCATAAGTTAAATAGGCAGTTTTAGTTACACCCGCAGTTGAAAAGCCTATCCAAAATTCGTTATTCTCCCCAACTGAAGCTAATTGACTTGCACCTAAAACAAATTTAATGGTTTTTAAGTGGTCATCAACTTCATCGTCTGTGAAAAATACTCCATTCCCATCATATTCAAGATTCGATGCAACCGCACTATATGTAGAGCTATCACTTAAACCAACCTCAATCCTTGTATCTGTACTATTTGCATTTATTAAAAATGTCGCCTCTATCTCAACGCTTTCAGTAGATGGCGTTATGAATGAAACTTTATGTGTCGCATCTTCAACTGTTAATGAGTTTTGTATCTCAAAACTACTTGTGCTAGTTAAATCTCCTTCTAGCCTTGTATATCCTATAATTTTACCTGCAAAATCATTGTCATCAACATATTTCTTTGTCGCAACGTGATAATCATCTGTCGGGTCTTTTTCCACAAACACATCATTGTCTGCAAGAAGAAGTCCAGTAGAGTCTTCTCCAACCTTAACTGGTTTTTTATCTGAAGCTAATTTATTTTCTAATGATAAAGCCCTAGCCATCAATCTGTGCCTTCATAATTTTTCATACCTTTGAACTGCTCGACAAATGTTTTTGTCTCTAAATCTTCTAATCTTTTATGTATCTTATTTAGCTGGCTTTTTTCAAAGAGAGGGGAATGAGATTCATTCTCAAGCTTAGTTAATCTCTTATGAATGTTTATCATCCCCTCATCTACTTGCCATATAGGGAAAAGTTTATTTGCCAGCCACCTTATTATCACTTCTAAGTCCCTTTATAAAACCTCTAATTACAGAGCCGAAAATATTATCTACTAAATCTATAAACCATGGCTCTATTGTCTTATTCCAAACCTTTTTAGTGATACTCCATTTATTTAAACCTAATGTCATTACCCTGCCAATACTCTCAAAGGCAGTTTCAATGACTGAGCAGATATGCTCGTTGGGTATCTTCTTTAATACCCATAATACGATAGCTGATCCGCCACCGCCTACTATTAAACCTGAATTTTCACCTAACATTCCTAATACTGAATCTAACATACGTTATCTCCTTTTTAATAATCTTTGTGTCGTTTATTCATAAACTTCTCTTTAAGTCCATTTCCACTCATAGATGCGAGTATCTCAACTATTGCTCTATAACTCGCCTTTATATCTCTTTGTTCAAGCTGATTAACCTTACTCTGGTCTATCAGTTTTATTACTATGCCTTCCAATCTTGTGAAACTTTCTCTTAGCTCTGTTTGTAGCTCGTTTTGTATAAACTGATTTTGTCTATTGACATACCAGGCTAGACCAAGAACCCCTAAGACTGGGAGACCAAACTCTTGTAGTATTGAAAGAAAATCCAACTACATCTCCATAATTAATGTCTCTAGTCGGTCAAATCGTTTCATAACTTCATCAATCTTTGTTTCTATCCTTTCTTGACCTACTTCCAAACTTTGAATCTTATTTCTATTGGTTTGAATACTCTTTGATTTATCTTCATTGTCTGAAGCAATAGAGTCTATTTTATTTACCATAGCGCCTTGCGTGTATATGCAAGTAATTAAAACAGTCAATATGGTAAAAATAGTTCCAATAGATATTTTCTTATCTATCATTTTCATAAAACCTCACCATTGGTGTGTGACTTGAAGTCCACTTATACAACAACCTCGAAGATTGTTTTCTTTTTCTTTCTTTTCTCTGTTGATTTTGCATTATAAGCCTCCAATGACTCGTTAATGTCATAACCCTCACCATCTGCGTGCTGAAGATCAACCTTTATTCCATCCCTATTACCATTCTTGTAAAATATGTAGCAATTCTGACTTGCTCTGCCATTTAAGTTGAGGGCTTTCTCACTATAATCATTTGCCCCTACCATCGAAGATGACCTACCAAAATTATCGCCCACTCTAGCTGAGTGAACGTGACCAAATATCACATAGTCAATTTTTATGCCTTTCAGCGAATATCTGCCTGCGATTTGGTTTACTGAGGTATCTAATTTTCCTCTTAGTGAACCATGCCCATGCAGCATTAATAAATTTTGACCTGCGACATTTAGCACTAATTCTGATGGATCTCCATGTATGAATTTAACACTATTTTTCCTAAATAAATACCTTAAACATTGAAAAATTGTATAATCATAATTATCTGTCGCTACAACATCACTCCAGCCCATTTCCTTGTTCGCTCTACCTTCATTACCTACAACCGATGCGACAGTTACATTAAAATCATCAGATAGGTCTATAATAGCTTGTTGCAATATGTCCACCCCAAGAAATGTGGCTTTAGCTCTATTCGTAGCTTGATTTAAAAGCTCATCTAGCCTTCTATCACTATTCATAAGGTCACCTGTCAATGCCACTACCATATTACTCACGCCTGCTGTCTTAAAATAGGTTCTAGCCTTATTTACAAAATATCTTATTCGTGTTGAAGCAACTTTGAAATCATATCTGTTGTTTTCTAATTCCACCAACTCGTTGAAGTGGACATCTGATAATTGCAATACTCCTACTGCATTTTTATTAGACTTAAACTTTCTAGTTGTTGTGTTTAATTTGTTTTTGTCAAAAAGCTTTACTAATTCCTTAGAATACTCCTCTACTGCGTTCTCAATTCTAGCGTGTTCACGAAACGCTTTGTTTTGTATTCTGTTGTTGTCCTGTGCTTTTTGTTTCTGCTTAGATAATCTTACATTCTCTCGTATGACATCGTGATCAGCATCCCATATAGGCACAACTGTCTTTGACCGACATTTGATACAACCATACCTTTGCTTGTCTGTTGTAGCGCACTTTCCCTGCTTAGACAATCCTATATGGTAGCAATTAGGACAAACTAACTTCTTTGGGTCTATCATTGACCTCCTGGCTTTGCGTTATTGCGACTTTATAATTTCGCTTAATTCTTTAGCCCTATTAGGACTATCTGACCTCGCCCATTTACTATCGAGCATCTCCTCCGCAGCCATTAAAAAGTTATCTTCTTTAATGTATTTTATAGTTTTCTTAAATTTTTTAACGCCAGAAAAGCCTATTTGGAAAATCATATTGACTAAAACGTCTTGAACTGGCTCTTGTTTATCAAAAAACCAAGAGTCCCAATCCTCATCTCCTTGTATTCTGGCTAATATACCTCGTATTTTCTTGTCGAGGATCAAGTCTGCAATTTCTTCATCCATAAATAAATCTTTAATTGCAAATCCATAGCCTATAGTATCGTAACCATTAGGGCATTTATATACACGAGGTTCGTAGCCTTCGTGCTTCTTTAACGATTCTTTTAAATTGCCTAGGTCTCTCATTTTTTTTTACCCCAGTCAATTTTATCGTAGTTCTTTTTATACTGTTCATCTGCCAAATCTATTCTCAACCAGTCACCTTTTCCATTCCTGTTTAAATCTCCTTTTTTTCTTATCACTCTATATTGACCAGTAGTTGAGTTTGCGTGTGGGTTAGCAGCCATACTATTTACCCTTCTTTGATGCCTTCTTTGGCTCAGAGTATGGAGAAAAATCCTTTCTGCCATTTACTCTATGCCATAATCCTGATTCAACTAAATTTTTTGCTTCTTTTGTATCTGAATCTTTTAACACAGCTATGTTTCCACCAATATTTTTTAAATATATCATAAATTCTCCATTTGAATAAAGGGGGCAGTTGCCCACCCCCTTTAGTATTAACAACTTACTGATTATGAAGCATTAACAAAATTAAGTCCCATTAAGTTTGTTGCACTATCTAGTAGTTTAACTCCATATATCATGTCTGCGATTACTTTAGTACCAAGGTAATCAACATCATATTGTGATTGTAGTCTTACATCTTGAGATGCAGCGAAGGCACAAGCCTCGGGTACATATACAGCTCCACTTCTATTTGTTCCCCCAGTTGATATAGCTTGAGAGAAAAATACATTCATGCCATATATAAGTCCTACAGCGCCAGTAGAAACATGGCTTCCAGAAGCAGCGTTTGTTCCTGAAGGGATTGCATCTTGTCTTACAAAGTAAGAGCCAATTCCTGCTGTTGGATTTAATATGTCTGCAAGTAACAAGTGATTAACTGCCATTGAGCATCTATTCGGATCTATATCTAGGTTATAGAGACTTGCTAGTATGCTTTCCAAGTCAGCAGTAGCCATAGCATCATCTGCTGTTAGAGTTACTGTTGTCTGGAATCCATCTAGTTCTGCCCATAGATCTGTTTCAACTTTTCTAGCTAAAGACTCACCGAACATTTTAGCATATTTACTAATTAGTTCATATTGAGCTTGTATTGTAAGTATATCTTCAAATATCTCAGCTTGATAAATGTGAGATGTTATTGGAAGGTTTACTGCTGTTACATCGTGAGCTTGAGGTGTAGAACCCTTATTTGTGTCCCAAGCAACTGCTGAAGATCCAGTTTTTGACTGCGCAGTTTGCATTAAGATTGCAGGGATGTTAATAGAGTCACCTTTGTTTTTTACTAATGCACTATAATCGCTAACAGAACCTCTAAGTTTATTAGTTTGCATAAAGAAGCTATATATAGCATCCGACCATAAATCTGGTATAAATCCAGCACCAGATGTTGTATCCATAAGGTCACCAACTGCCATTTGCAAGTCATTACCCGCAGCACCATTATGAACCCAACCTTCAATTTTATTTAATAAATAATTCATTGTTTCTCCTTACCTGAAAAGGTAGTTTAATTTCGCTTGCTTCTATCTCTAGCTTGATTAACAATATCTGACCAGTTCTCTCTTAATTCTTCGGCAGATAATTTTGTCCAATCTCTTGGAAGCTCTTTGTATCCTCTCGGATTTCCAGCAACTTCTGGAGCATTTGGTTTAGATGAAGCAAATTTACCAGTTACATATTCGAGAGTATCAAGATCTAATCCCGACAATCTCTCTCTATCTTCTTCAGGTGCTGCCTCTAAAAGAGAATTTCTGCGATTTTCCTCATACTTGTTCCACTTCTGTGCTGTAGCACTTAACGTTTCATTTTCGGAAGACACCTTTTCATATAAGGCTTTAAAATCTTCTTTTTCTTTCAACTTTGCTTCTTCTGCACTAGCAAGTTTCTTTTCAAGTTCGGCTAACCGAGTTTCAGCATCCTGCGACCTTTTACGATACTTTTTGCTTTCTGCTACTAATGAACTAACATCGGTCGAGTTATCAGTTGTTTCTGTGGTAGGTTGCTCACTTACTGTTTCGCTAACTTCCTGACTATTTTCTTGTGACATACTGCCTCCATATATAGTTTTTTTTTATTACAAACACACAATATCTTGTATGTTTCCTACTTCGTAACTTATATTAGGTTGTATTAAAAATGCAAACTTTTAATAATAATCTAAAAAAATTTAAGGAAAAATGGTTTGACTTTATGGAGTATAAGCCCCATAATGGTCAGATTAAATTGCACTTTCCCACGAAGGGAGAGTCAAGGTTTTTTGTCATGGTTTGTGGTCGTAGGTTCGGAAAATCTACAGCAGCAGCGATGGAGGCAACTTATTACGCATCCCAGCCAAATAAAAGAATATGGCTTGTTGGATTATCCTACGATAAAGCAGACATTATGTTTAGAGAAGTTTGGAAGCGTATGGTTATCGGTAAGGCTAATGATATAGATAAAGCCTCTGAGAAAGAACGATATATACGCTTTAAGTGGGGTAGTGTCGTAGAGGCGAAATCAGCAGATAACCCAGACTCTTTAGTTGGAGCTGGTCTTGATCTCCTTGTTATTGATGAAGCTGCTAAGGTTAAGAAGAAGATATGGGAAATGTATCTATCACCAACACTTGCTGATGTAAAAGATAGTAAATGTATTTTTATTACTACCCCGCAAGGTTTTAATTGGATTTACGATTTGTTTTTATTAGGTAAGTCCGATATTTTATGGGAATCTCATCAAGCACCTTCTTGGGAGAACCAATATGCGTTTCCCGAAGGTAAGAGTGACCCGTTTTTAATAGAACGTAAAAGAAATATGTCAAAGGAGATGTTTGACCAGGAGTTTGGTAGCGCATTTACTTCCTTTGAGGGTAAGGTATATCCTTTTGATAGGAATACCGATGTTGGACATTATCCATATAATCCAAACTACCCAACTTTCTGTTCTATTGATTTTGGATATAGGATGCCAGCAGTGGGCTGGTTTCAAGTCCATAGAATACAAGGTGAATGGCATATAAATGTAATTGACGAAATTGTACACGAGAAAAACATAAAGACAGATGAGCTTATTAATAAAATTAAATCAAAACCTTACAATGTTAGAACTTACTATGGAGATCCAGCAGGGATGCAAGCTCAAGGTCAGTCAGGATTGGGAGATATAGAAATTTTTAGAAGAAACGGAATTAATGTAAGGTCAATAAGAGATAAGGTATCAAGGAATATTGCTTCAGGAATTAGCCACGTTAGAGGATTTATTGAAAACGCCAATGGCAATAGGTATTTACATTTGGATAATAAATGCTTGGGATTGGCTGAAGATTTGGAAAACTATCGCTATCCAGAAGCTGTTGAAAACAAAGATTTGAAGCCTGAGCCACTAAAAGATGGAAGACACGACCATGGATGTGATATGCTTAGGTATTTTTTTATAAATCAATTTCCAATAAAACGAAACAAAATAATCACGAGGAATAGATAATGACTACAGTAGAACAAATAATAGCAGAATCGATAAAGGAATATAAATTAGGTCAGGCTCAAGCTAGGCGGAAGGAAATATATAAGCTAATAGACTATTACGCTGGTACTGAGACTCAAAAATACATACAGGGGTATTTTGATGCTGATGCTTTTAGAGAAATTCCAGTTTATAGTGCAAATTTCACAAAAAGATTCATCAATAAGATGTCAAGAATCTATAATGTTGGAGCAAATCGTAATGTTAGCTCCAGATATGATGAATTGACTGTCAAAAAAGATGCGAAGATGAAACATATCGAAAAAATGACAAGACTTGTTGGATCTGTAGCCACTCAAGTGATTTATAGAGATGATTCTGAAATGCCTCACTTTGATTATCGCCCCGTCTATTATTTTGATGTTCACATGGCAGATAACCCTTTTGTCCCCACAGCTATCACTTATCCTATCCTTCATAACGTAAATGAAGTATATGATACTCGTAAATTAGAATATGCTTACTGGGATAAGAGTATTTATGCTCATTATGACGAGGATGGGAATATAATTGAGGAATACGAGCATGGATATGGAGTTATTCCTTTTGTTTTTACCCACAGGGAGAATCAAATAGATTCATTCTTCGTGGAGGGCGCTTGTGATATTGTAGATTGTAATGAACAGGTTAATATTACAATGACAGAGCTTCAACTTGGTCTTAGATTCCAAATGTTCGGTCAGCCTTTTGTTACAGGCGTATATAGTGATAAAGGAATGAAAAGAACGGGATCAGATTCGATTTTAGACTTACCAGAGGGTGCAACTTTCGGCATCGCATCTCCTGGTGGGGATATTCAGTCTGTAATAGAGAGCGTTAAGTTCCAAGTAGATCTTGTAGCGCAGAATAATCACTTATATGTGCAATTTGCTCAAGATGGAGGCGAAGTTCCTTCAGGTATTGCACTTAAAATTAAAGATTTGGAGAGATTTGAAGATTATCAAGACGATATTGAGCTTTGGAGAATGTACGAACATGAATTATATCATATTGAGCGTGCAATCGCTGGATATAATGGAATTAGTCTTCCAAATGAGCTTAAACTTGATTTTATTGAGCCAGAATATCCGAAGTCAGTTCAAGATCAAATATTAATGGATAATCACGCACTTCAAAACAACCTAATAACTCAACCGCAGCTAATGCAAAAGTATAATAAGGATTTATCTATAGAGGAGGCTACAGAAATTGTCAAAGCAAACAAACAAGAAAACGAGCAACAATCAATCTTTGAGAGAATACGTCAGCAAGCTCAAAGAACTTCATAAAATAGATATTGAAATTGATGGAGATATTTCCGAAATTATAGCAGACCCCAAATTGTGGGGAGAATCAATCGCAAACAAGATTTTGCTTAAAAATGTTAATAAAATAATGAAGTCACGAAAGCTCGGAGAAGAATTTGGCAAAACCATTATCAGTTAAAATCACCTCAAACTTTAGTTTCTCTAAATTAGCCAAGAATGTAGATAAGATATTAAATGACTCTAGGCTATCTGTAGCTGAAGGATTGGCGAATAAAACCAAAAAGAATATTACCGATGGAAAGCTGCAACGTTTGAGCGATGCGACCATTGAAGCTCGTGCAGCAGGTAGATCATCATTCACAGGACACAATCCAAGCCCTACAAGCGATAAAACACCACTTCGCTATACTGGTAGGCTACTAAAATCAATAAAAGCAACAGAAAAGGGCGTAGAAGGAGAGTCTTACGGATTAAAGCATCATGAGGGCTACACAAATGATACTAAATTCTTTGGCGAGAAAAGAGCAGTGCCTGATAGACCATTTTTGGCAACAGAATTTGAAAAGAAAGAGGGAAAGGTGATTAAATCCAAAATTATTGATAAAATGAATAAGGCGATGAAGAAGTAATGCCAGAAGAATATGAAAATTTAGAGGAGTTTTTAGATGCCGAAGAAATCGAACAACAAGACGAAGACACCCTGCTCTGGGTTGCCCTCGGACTTGCTTATGGAATTGATGTTCTTGCTTCAAGAATTGAAAGAGAGATTGCTGTCCTTAGAGGGTCTGGAGTCGGAGACAGCGCAATTATCCAAATTTTATCAGATGATCTCCGAACTGGCGGACGAATCTTCGGAGAGTTTCGAAATTCTATTAGACGAGGAATTGTTGGAGGAATTATGCAGGGCTTTAGAGTCGGACAAGATAATATTTATGGGGATAACGTAATGATGAGATGGGTAAGCGTTGGATCTCCTAAAATATGTGCAGATTGCGAATCTCGGGTAGGTGAAGTTGATACCTGGGAGAATTGGCAAGCTCTAGGACTTCCAGCAAGTGGTTTTTCGGTCTGTAAGGAAAACTGCTACTGCCAACTGATACCAGAAGACATACCTATTGACGATAAAGTCATTATTCAGGGTGTTGGTGGGGTTGAATCTACTAGATAAACCTTAATTACTTATATTTCTTAATAATCGGCTTAATCTTTTTCCACAATTTATCATCCTTCTTAGACTTGGTTGTTTTTACAATCAAATCCCCGACTAATAATAAAACTGCAACTCCGCCCTTCTTAGCTATCCACCTCGCTAGTAGTGTTTGTATCATTTTTGGCTTTTTCCCTCGCTTGTTCGTTTAGATCAATCAAATGCTTCTGAAAATCACCAGTATCTTCCTTGTAATCAACGTAAGCACTAAAAACTCTCTGTAATTGACTTAATTGAGTCGTTAGCCACTTAATCGCATTATCTCTATCTTTGTTTGTTGGTTTTGGCACGTTTCTTCCTTCCTTTTTTCTTTTTAATTACTTTTGGCGGCTCTGTTCCCCACCACTGTCTAAATGATTCTAATAATTTATATGCGTTTTTCATTCTTTTTCCTTTTTTTAGTTTCATATTCTTCACCTATCATATACGCTACAGCCCAACCGTTTGGGGTACTATTGTAATAATCTCTCCACTGCTGTATTTTAACCCATGTCGCTTTATTCATTCCAATATTTTCTCCTGTAGTACGCCTTTATGAAGTTATCTGCCTTTCTTTTCTTCCGCAATACCAGTTTATTTGACTTTGTACGATAAAAATCTTTTTCTTCCCAATTACATACGACATTTGGGACTATACCAATTAAATTAGGGTTATTACAGTTATGAATCTCCTCAATAGGCTGAAATATCAATAATGCGGCAAAATAATAACCCATAATCTCAATCATTTGTTCTTTTCTCGCAATTCTCGCTCTTTTTTCTGTATAGACTTGATCCACTGCTCTTTTGTAGCCTTTGTAGGTCTTCCACCCGTCAAATTAGGTATTCCAGCAGCTTTAGCTCGCTTTTTCCAGTGGTACATCTTATTTCTATTAACTTTCCTGCGCAATTTATGCTTCTCACGCTTAATAGTCGTATATTCACTCTTTTCACGCTTCTTTTGGTCTTCAATCTTACGCTCTGGAAGCTCAACATCTGGTATCTCTGGTATATCCTCAACAATATCCTGCACCTCAGCATCTATAAACTCTACCTCAGCTTTATCTGCCTTTAGATACTTCTCAAAAGGACTGTCTATAGTGACGTTTATATTCTTAACAAGTTTTCCACTATGCTCCAGGACTAATCTTGCAGCTTGGACATTACCCGCCTTAGCTTCCCTAATCATAGACTTTAAAACAGCAGGTATATCCGTTCCAAATTCAATCATATAAAGCTCATATACCATATCTACGAAGTTTGGGTCTCTACGCCAAGCAACTACCGTATTTTGATGAACTCCGAGCTTTTTAGCTATAACTGATACCGAAATATCAGGATCAAATGCCATCATCTCTGCTGCACGTTGCCTCTCTTTTATTTTAGCGATGTTTGCCATAACATAATATATACAATCTTTGACCTTATTTTCAAATTTTTTTTTATAGCGCAGATTTGACCTTTTAAATCCTATTTTTTGTGGGA
>TARA_R100000781_G_scaffold114572_1_pt1 | contig 13824 bp, 6 predicted proteins | sample TARA_R100000781 | Tara Oceans TARA_R100000781 (sample SAMEA2623385) | marine metagenome | biome: marine biome (ENVO:00000447); feature: deep chlorophyll maximum layer (ENVO:xxxxxxxx); material: "saline water (ENVO:00002010), including plankton (ENVO:xxxxxxxx)" | depth 60 m | reverse complement strand
ATTGGCAGGACAAGACATAAATGTTTTAACTAAGGTAAAAACGATAAAAGGCAATGTTAAGCCAGGAAAATACAGATATAAATTCTCTTTTGCTAAAGCAGGGGCAGAAGAACAAGCTTATAAGGGAACAGGTGGAGAAGGAGCTATATTCTGGGATACAGAAAACGAAGCATTTTTTGAATGGGATAGCACTAGGTCTGTATGTGATAAAGGCATAAGGTTGTTCTTTAACATGGGTTTGTTGAGAAAGACCGTAAACCTTTCATCTGATTATGACTTGGATGAAGCAACACATTTGATGGAGCTAAATGCTCAACTTACAGACGATTCCTCAAATGCCTTAGAGATGAAGCCAGTATGGGATGGAACTCCAAATATAACTATGCCGATAGACAAGAGTCATGGTCCTGCCTGTAGATATGATTACTGGCATGCTTATGACATAATAACATCTCCATTCACACATGGAACTTATTCTCGTCTTGTAGACGAGGATGACGCTTCCAGGATAACATTAAGCAAGATAGATGAAGACGCTGCTTTATCTTCCAGATATGGATACAAGATACTTCCACATGACCCAGCAGAATATGGTGGTGCTGGAGACGCTAAATTCCAGCATGATAGTGGCTCTAACATATCAGCAGGAAAGAAGCTATACAGACATGGAAAGAGAACCTTTGGGCAAACGTTTGAGTCTGTATCTGGAAAAGCACCTTACATAAAAAAGCTTATAGTATGGAGAACAGGAAATATAGACCTTGCGACTACAGACCAATCCAAATACTATAAGGTTGGTGAGTTTGAATTAGAAGATACAGATGACTCAAGAGGGTGGTCAGGATATTATTTTGATGATGTGTTCGACACCTTAGAGCTTTCTAGTCAGACAGGAGACAGGGATAAATTGCCACCTATCACAGAAAACATTACCGCTATAGCTTCTGCTGGAGGAAGACTTTTCATTGCTCACAACCCACAAAATAAAAGAGATGTTTTCACAGCGAGCAGAACTCCTAGTCAGATTCAATTCAGTGGCAGCCATTGGGAAAACTTCCCAAGAAAGAATGTAATCATTCTTGATGACTCAGCAGTTGTTCACAGGATGAAGTCATTTCAGGGAAACCTATTTGTGTTTACGGATATCGGTGTATATATAGTTTCAGGAATAGACAATCCAGCAACAATGTCAGCAACAAAGATTTCTGAAATGATAATACACAGCAATGAAAATGATAGTGAAACAATTATAGATGTAGAAGGAAGTTTATTTTGTGTAGGAACAGACGGATTGTATCAACTGTTACAAGGTGGACTATACAAGATAAGCAAACCTATGGAAGAATGGTTCGCAAAAAAGAGTAACCTTTATCCTGTAGGTATGTACTATGACAAAAATACACAATCTGTTATTGTTTATGACAAAACCCAAAGTGGTACTGGAAGTACGATTAAATTCAAAGCCAATTACACCAGTGACACTAGCACTTATATAGACGCAGCTTGTTACCATATTGCGACAAAGAGCTGGTGGTGTAAGGGAAATTCTTCCTCTTATAGAAGAAGATGGGAGGATATTATTAATGTGGCACATAATACAACGTCATCTTCACAGCAATCCAACACTTTGCCACACTCTTTGGTTTATGGAATAAAGCAATACAGCAGTACAGTAGACAACATAATACAGATTGGAAGAGGATGGGGAGAGCCAACAACAAACAATACAGCAGGAACTGTTGCTGGCTCTCAAGTTAGGTATTACTACGAATCAGCAGTTTTGGGAAACACAAAAGTCAGGAGATATTGGGATAGGGTTGATGTTGAGGTCATACCTGTGGAAAACGGAGACCCCTTAGGAATAAACACAGGTACTTTAAATCTACAATTAGACAAAATAGGAATTACTTCTGACGGAAGTTATAACAGTATAACTGCTGGAGGTAATGTTGCCCTTAGTTATAAAGACGTATATAAAGATTCTGAAGAAGATTACATCTCCTTGCCAAAGCTTATAGAGACGGCAGACGTTGATGTTGAAGGGACTTATGTTCGATTGAGACTCAATATGACATGGCATGCTAGAGCAAACTCTCAAACATTCTATCCTCCAAGATTGAAAGCTATTAGATTCAGGACAAGGATTACTGGCATAAGTAGAGAGAAATAATGTTTGAGCCTGTAGACTTCAGAAGCGACAAACAAAGATTAAGGGAAAATGAAATAGGAGTCAACTCCTTAAGGAGAGAGTTACAGGACATAAAAAGCAAGCAAGAAGAAATAGATAGGAGAATTGAATTGCTTAACATGGTCAACGAAGTGGAGATAGACCCGTATACAGGAGTTATAGAAAAAGCAGAAACTTTCACAGAAAAATTCAGATATCAAAACAGAGTGAATGGTGTTGCTCCAGGTGAAAGCCAGAAAAAAGTAATAATCCCATATACTTGGGCAGTTACAGGAACAATATCTTTAAGTAGTTACGCTGCTTCTGTTGTTGTTAGGGATACATATACTGGACAAACTGGAAATGACATAACAGCAAAGATAGTTTCAGCGTCATATCAAATTGCTTCAGGAACAAATGTAACATGGAAACTTCAAAAAAATGGTTCTGACCTAGATGGATATGGGACATCAGCGTCACCATTGACAGCAACAACAACTGCTGCCTTAACAGAATCAGTACAGACATTAACGGACCAAGATATACTAACACCAGTTCCTGTAGGGGTATCTGGCAGCCCAACAAACTTTAATCTTACCGTTCACCTAGAATATACTATATAATATAGTAATGAAATTAAAGATACTATGCTATCTAGTCATCGTACTAGTTGTTAGTGCTTGTTCAGTTGCGTTACCTTCTTTAAAATAAAAAGGATAAACAATGGATAGATATAGCCTAACAGTAAGATTCTTATTCTTTATTCTATTCAGTGCCTTTGACACGGTAGTTACAGAATTTGTTCTAAAGAACGGAGGAAGTGAATTGAACCCAGTGTTCGATATGTTCTTACAGAACGGATATACAGTATTGGAAGCAAAGATTAACATCCTTGTTCCAGCATTTTTCATTTGGTTTAAAATTTATAAGGAGGATAAGGAGACTGGGGTGGCGGTTCTCAATACCATAACCTATATAATGGCAGCACTGTTCATCTTTGAAGTCTTCGGATTAATATGGTACTTCACTTAGAGAAGAAGCACAAGAATGTGTTTCTATTTGATATAAAGGCAAAGAGCAGAAAGGAGGATTTCTGGTTCTTGCTACAGGCTGACCACCATTGGGACAGTCTTAAATGTGATAGGGAATTGATGGAACACCATCTAAAACAGGCACAGGAAAGAAACGCACCTGTTCTTATGTTTGGTGACTTCTTCGATTGTATGGGTGGAAAGTATGACCCAAGGTCTAACAAAGAGGATATAAGACCTGAGTTCCAAAGCAAGAATTATTTTGATTCTATTGTAGATGGTGCCATGAATTGGCTTAAGCCATACGCAAAAAACATAAAGTTCATTTCAAAGGGAAACCACGAAATGTCAATAGTCAAACACCAAGAGACAGACTTAATAGAAAGGTTAACAACACTATTGAACTACAATGGTGCGACTTGTCATCCTGCTGGATACACAGGTTGGATAGTATTCCGAATGGAGGTAGCCAATAAAAGAAACACTATCAAGATGAACTTCACTCACGGTTCAGGTGGTGGTGGTCCAGTTACAAAAGGTGTCATACAGACAAACAGACGTGCTGCTTCTATAGACGCAGACATTTATGTTGCTGGACACATACATGAAAATTGGATGTTAGAAGTTCCAAGAGAGATTCTTTCCAATGTAAGTCTTAAGCCACAATTGAAGGTTTGTACTCACTTACAGATACCTTCATACAAGGAAGAATATCTATGTGGAGACGGTTGGGCAAGAGAGAGGGGAATGCCTCCAAAGCCAAAAGGAGCCTGGTGGTTGCGTATTTTCTGGTCTCATAGGCATAATAAGTACATTTATGAGGTCATGAAAGCCGAAGAGTAGGTATAATTAAAAAGAATGAGTAGATTTTCAAAGTTCCTAAAAAAAGCAGTTGGCAAAAAATGGTATAAGAGACTAAAGAAAGTAGCAACTGCTGCTGCTATCGTATACACAGGCGGTGCTGCTGCTGGAGCACTGGGAGCAACAGGAAGTATGGCTTCTGGAATGGGTGCCTTAAAGGGTACGCTTGGTGCTCTTTGGACAGGAGCAAAAGGAGCAGTTGACTATGCTTTTGGTACAAACTACTCTAACGTTTCTGTTGGTGGTGGCTCTACAAAATACTCTATGGCTGAATTAGGAAAGGCTGGAAGGAAGATAGGATTAGATTTAGGTGGTGGCTCTACAAAAGATATTACAGCAATAGGAAGAAAGGCTTTAGGGTATTTGGGAGGAGATGAAAAAGGTGAAACAGATAAGCCTGGTGGTGGGTTTTTCCAGACTTACGCTCCTACTACTGTACCCTCTAACGGAAAAGAAGAAGATTGGAAAGACAAGCTAAAAGGTTTTTTTGGAGACAAAGAAAAGATAAAAGGAACTTTAGGAACAATTGCTGACGTAGGAAGTTTGTATTCCCAATACCAAATGATAAAGGCACAAAGAGATTATGCTAAACAAATAGGCTCAATGTCACAAGAGGTAGAACCAGGTTATTTCAGATTTCAAAACAGACTCAACACTATGGAAAGTATACTTGGAACACCAAGGGAAGATTTGAGAGGAAGATTTTCAGATACAACACTTTTAAGCTATGGAATAACTCCTGACATAATTGAATCGGAAACACTACAGCAAAGAGCAGAGCTTAGAAGACAAGCACAGGATGTTGAAGATGTCGCTGAAAGAGCAGCAGCAAGGTCTGGAGTATTTAGTTCTGGTGTTTTGGGTAGTTATGCTCAACAATCACAAATCGCACAAACAGGACAGGACGCTGCTTTGGCATTGGCAGCAGAGAAAACCTTTGCTGGACAGATGATGTCTTTAAGGCAGCAATATCAAACAGGACAAATACAAAGCATAGGTATGGAAGAAGCACAGTTGGCTAGAAGAATAGCAGGAGAAAGAGAAGCAGCAGGAGTGGAGCAGGGAATGTATGAAGTTCTCATACCTACACTTCAGAAATTAGGTGAAAGATGGCAAGAGGGACCAGAGGATAAAGAGTAATGGTAATAGATTTTCTTAAAGGAGTATTCGATACACTTGCCGAAGGTGGAATGTCAGAGGAAAAGTTTGCTTCAAAAAAGGCAAGAGAAGCAGTAAAGAAAGCAGAAAAGAAAACCAAATCAAAATTTACAGAACATCTACAGGGAGAAGAGTACACCAAGATAAGACAGAAACTTATGGAGTATGAGGTTGAAAAGAATAACGCAAGAGCAGTTATGGAATCTTTAATTCATTATGGGGTGTCTGACGCAGAAAACTTTGAACAACTCATTATGGTTAACTCACTTGAGCTAAATGAAAAGCAACAAGCATTCATGAGAGAAGTGGATTATCTAGTCAACAAAAATAAAGGTCTTCTGTTCGATGAAGAAAACATATCAGCCAAAGGTGCTTTCTCTAAAGAGGATTGGGACTTCATAGACTCAAGGATTGGAAGCCAGGAGATGGCAGTTCCAGGTCTTGGAAATATTTCTTTTGGGAACTTTTACCTTTTACAGCACCAAGCAAATCAGAATGCTCATTTCATAAATGATACCAAATTTGGATTTATGCCTGGTGGAAAAAACTATGGAAAATTCTATGATGAAGAGTTACAAGATTGGTTCAGTTTTAATGACAGTCCAGAAAAGGTAACTGAAATGATAAATGAATTTAGGACAACAAATCCAATGATGGGTTTTTTCAATAGCACTTTTGTACAGGGTATGGACATTATGTTTGATTTGGCAAAAGAAGGAAACCTATCATCAAAGACACTTCAGTTAGCAAATGCTAAAAGTGGTCTTAGGGAATTTATATCCAATGTGGAAAACAATGCTATTCAGGCTGGTGGAAGAAACATCTTTGCTTCAGAGGGCATACTGGAGAAAACAGACGAAACGATAAAGAAGATGGGTGGAACTGAAATTGAGTCCACTATCAAGAACACATATGAGTATGGTGAAAACACAGTTGAGACCATAGACCCTATATACACTGCTGCCTTACTACAAGAACTTTCAAAAGGTGATGAAGCATTAATGAGACAATATGGACTTAACTCCAGTCAACTTAAAACACTTATGAAAGGAGAGCATTTTGACATTGGTGGTGAAGCATTCGGATTTGAAACGCTTGGTGTTGATTTAGGTTCTTCAGGTGTTTGGGGTAAAGACATAAAGCTTTGGAGTGACGAAAGGATAGAAAGAGACATGAAGTGGTTAGCTGGAATGGACGCCTTTACCCAAATGTATGACAACATAAGTGAAGACACGCAGAGCTTTCAGGTGCCATCAGGAGATGGTACAGCTGGAAGCATGTCAAGTATGGAACTCTCATCTACTGACGGACAAGCCCATTCAAGATTTGGACTACAGCTGTCTAACTGGTTGGGTAAAGATGGTTTTTATTCTGATGACAATGGGGTTTCCATATTCAATGAGCAATGGAGAAGTGTTGAAGGTCTTGAAGGGAGCATGCCTCATTGGAAGAATATGAACGAAGAGAGAGGAGCTTTTACTGACGCACAGCTTTCCAGCTTTTATGGAACTATGAATAAGATATATGGTGGAAGTCAAGACTCCATAAAATCAAATATAAATTCTTATGGTGTGTATGCTGGCAAACCAGAATCAAGCATTATGTTTGATAATGAAGACCCAATGGCAGGACTGTCTTTCAACAGTATACTGGAAGGAGCAGACTCATGGTATTAGAACGTCCAGATTGGCTAAAAAGCATAAATGAAATATATGCTCCAGAGACTGATATTGTTTCTGGTGATAGTATAAAAAACGGAACAGAAGAAACGGTAGACAATGATGGAAACACAGTCATAACAGAAACAGTATCTTCTGGAGGCAACCAATCGATTGAATCAATGAAGTTCAATAAAAAGAGAAACCCAGATGGAACTTTTTCTTTTTACAATGACGAAACTGGAAAAGAGGTTAATGTAGGGGAGTTGTCCAAAGAGGAGTTGGCAACTGCTTTTGAAAACCCTGAAATGAAAGAGGTGATAAAAAGAGTCGCTGGTCCTCTTAAACCATTTGATGTATTACAGCCAATACACGAAGCACAAGGATTGTATTCCGAAGACGCACCAGTTGGATTTCATACATACCTTGCTTTCAAGAATAGGCAAATAAAAGAAAAGACTGCTAGTATGATGGCAACTGGATTAAGCCCTAACTTCTTAGAGGAAATGAGAAAAGACGATTCAGGAATAGCAGAACAGTTTGGAGATATGTTAGATAGCTATATGAGTATGGCTTATGGAGGTACGTCAAAATTAAGTGACCTCCGTTCAATGGGGAAAACATGGTTAGCAAACCAACCTGAAGAGGTAAGGGAAAAGTTTGAATTTAAACAAGCAGACACAATTGGAGTGAGAGAGGACAATGGGAAAAACGCAGCGATAGATTTCTTATCTAAGAAGTTTATGGCTAGAGAAAAGGCAGAAAGTGAAATAACTGACCTGCTTGATGACGCAGCAAAAAGAACAGCTGAATTCAAGCAAAACCAACGTTCTCCCTTTAAGTAGGGAAAGTGCCAAGATTAGAGAACAATGTCGGAAGATATGTCTTAGGTGCTTTAGACTCCAAAGAGTTAAATAGATTATCAAATTACACAGCACCTGATGTCCCTAGGAAAATCAGCATTGATAAAGCTGAAGACCTAACATTCCAAAATGCTAGCGACTTTACAGATAGCTATTGGGATTATGTGGTAAAGGGATTTAAGTCTACTGGTCTATTTGGCTTATTAGCACCTGAAGAAGAAGACCCTTACCCTGAAGATTTTGGCAGCCAACTAGCATACGGTATCGGACATCTTGCTGGGTTTATGACGGACATGTCTGTTGTAGGGAAAGGAATAGGGCTAGTTGCCAGAGGAGCCAAAGCACTTAATTCAGCAATGAAGATAAGTGATGTAAACAAAGGTGCCACTTGGGTTTCCAGCATGTGGAACAAAGCAGGAGTAAAAGGTGGACTTAAGGCACAACAAGGACTTTTAAGAACTGGATTACTGAAGGCAGAACAAGTAACTGGTATAGAAAAAGGAGTTAACCTTGTTCCAAAAGTAGGAAAAGTTTTAAGGTCTACAGAATGGGCTAAGTTTTCCAAAGAACCTTTAGAAGTTATGGTATCTAATGGTGCGACAATATTGAAAGGTGTAAAGGCTGGAAAGGATATGAGTGTCATGCTTTCTCCTGGTCCTGTTATACAGGCTCTTATGTTCGGAGGTCAGCTCGGAGCAAGAGAGTCAATTGCTGAAATCGTAAAGGCAGAAAGGTTCGGAATAAGAGACGCCAAAGGAAACATAGTAAAAAGCATAGATGATGTTACAGGTGAAGATTGGGCTAAACTGGGACTTCTTGGAAAAGAAGCATTCTTTAATGAAGAGCAATGGGGATTATTGAATTCACCAGTAGTTAGAGGTTTTAAGGAAGGAGCAATGATATCTGGTGCTCACCAATTATTCAAGGCTTTCCTTACCCCACATATGTTAGGCATGAAAGGTTGGAAAATGCCAAAAGCCTTATCTGGTTTCCAGAGAGAAGGTGTAAGAACATTAGTGAGTGAAGGTGTATTCTTTGGTGCTTTAGAGTCTATGGGTGTTGAAGACCCAGAACAAAGGAAACAAAAATTCTGGGTAGGCATGGTTATGGGAAGTGCTCTTGGTGGAATACAGGTCGCAAAGAAAGGAGTATCCTTTAGAGAAGCCTTAAAGCTAGGTCCTACTGAATCTAGCGTAAATCCTTGGGGTATAGAGAAGGGACCACTGGACATAAAGACAAGATTCAATGAAGTGACAAAGGGTACAGTGGTGCTTGACAAGAGTATGAATGTCGCAAATTATCGTTCTGGAAAAAAGGGAATGAAAATTTGGAACAAGGGAGAGAAAGAGAAAGCAGCTAAACTCTACTTGGATGTACTTGAGGTTGAAAGAAAACTTTCTGAAGGACTGATAACACCTAAACAAGCAGACAAACTTTTAGACAAGCAACAAAAAGTATTCAAGAAAACATTAGGTAAGACAGTGGCATTTACTGAAAAGGGTTTAGAGATTGAAACCGATATGCCTTTTGTTGCTGAGATGTTCGCAACAAGTCCACAGTTCAGAATGCTAAGGACATCCTATGATGAGGTTTTGGCTGATATGCCAAACGAAATCCTCAAATCTGTATTAGAGGGAAGGAAAGACCCTTGGACAAAATCAATAACCAATTTCCTAAAGTCTGAAATAGGAGCCAAAGAAGAGTACAAGATGTCAGAAGTGGAAGCAGTTCTTAGAGGTTTATGGGGTAAAGATTTTGATACACAATTTCCAAAGTTTATAGCAGAACATAACGTAAGGGCAGGAAAGTATCCGAATCTTTCAGAAGGTGACATTGGTTCTATTTTTGGATATCTAAAGTCAAAAGAAAGAAACAATACTGTTAGTGGAATCAGGGTTAGATTCAGAGACGCTAATGAAGGAAACATACAGGTTGTCTTACACGGCAACCCTAAAGGAAGCCGAAACTCTACAAATGTCAGGTTTGGGTTGGATAAAAACGCTTTTGGAAAACCCATAAAAGGAAAAACAAAAGGTCAAGATATATATGTGGTTGAGATTGATACCCCTACAGGAAAGAAGAAGTTACAGATAGTTGATGAAAGCAATGTTAGTGCCAAGGAAAGGGACTTTAAGAATGTGTTGCTTGATGAATCAGGAAACGCTAAAGAGATAACTGATATATTTAATGACGTTATCAATCCTGCTAGGTCAGAAAGAACAATTAAGGCAAGCGACCTTAAAAGCATTTTGCTTGATGACGCTGTCAATGAATCTCTCAAAAGGGTTTTCACTAACGAAAAAGGACCAGTAGACAGAGCTGTTGACAGAGGTAAGAAAAAAGTAGATGAAGCTAATAAGAAAGGCGACAAGGTTGTCCAAGATGAAAAGGAAGCAAAGGAGCAGGTTGAGAGGAAGGATAAACAAAGAAAGAAGAAAGAGCAAGAGTTACTTGAACAACAGCAAGAAAAGAAGAAAACGCTAGCAAAGGCTATAGTAAAGAAAGAGATACAAAAAGAAAGGCTAGAAAAGATACAACAAAAGGTTGGGGGTGTTAGAACATTAAAGGATAAAGCCAGAAAACTACAAGCACTTTCAACGAAGTCTGTACTTCAAAGACAAGGTAAGGAATTAAAGGGAGAGGTTAAGGTATCTAAGAAAGATTTTGCTGGAATAAAGAAAGAATTATTATCCTTATCAAAAGAAAAACATAACGATATACAGGTTTTTAGAAGCAAGAAAGACAAGAACATATGGAACATCAGGACCGAGTGGGGAAAGACTACTTTAAATTTAAAAAACCAAAAGGTTACTTTTGATGTAACAGGAGCATACTCACCTAAGAGTAATCTTGACATAATTAAAAGCATAAAAACTACAGCTAAACTTGCTGACATACCTACAGCAGTCATTACACAGAGAATAAAAAACAAAGAGTTCAATGAAAAACTTGATGGTGCCATATTGGAGTTGGGTAGAAACATATTCAAAAAAGAAGCAAAGCTAAAAAATCTTATAGCACCTAAAGTAAAGAAAGGGAAAAAAGGTACTACCTACAATGAAAGAGAGTTTGCGAAAGCTGAATCTGATTTTTCAAATGCTTTGCTCAATGTTGCTAGAGCAGTGATAAACAATAACCCTGTTCATGCTGTAAAGTTTAAGCGTTACATGGAGATGACAGCAAACAATATACTTATGTCTAGGCATGGAGACCCAGTCTTTCAAAAAGAAGGATTTATGAAATGGTTAGACAACTTTAAGACATTCACCCGCAAAAAAGACCTGTTGAAGAAATCTACATGGACAAGCCCAAGATATAAGGACTGGCATAAAGAGACAACGAGCCAGGAATTCATAGAAGGAAACGTTTATGCTTTAAATGGGGTTGACTCTATGGGAAGGGTATTGCTAAAGTTTAATGCTGGTGATGTCGAGACTGTTGGTCATGAGATGTTTGAAGGAACTCTCAAAACTATTTTCAGAAAAGCAATAGAAAGTCCAAAGGAAAATCCTACAGAGACTGCTATGTTTAACTATCTCTGGAATCATCATTACCCAGTCCAAAACTACAGAGAAGCAAAGAGGTCCCTACCCAAAAAAGAATTTGACAGAAAGATAATTGATTTAGCAGAAACCTTAAGAGAAAACTTCCAAGACTTTACTATGTTCCAAATGTTTCATAGTGTCAGAAACCCCAATATGTATCACGAATGGGGAAAGAAAAGAGGTTTGGATAGAAAGACTGTAGAGTGGCTTGAAGAACAAGCTATAGCTAGAGTGGGACTTATACGAGAACAATTGGATATAGCAAGAACTCTCAAAGAGCCTGATATGATAGCTGACTATATTTTTGAATATGGAAAACAAAATCCAAATACATTGCTTACTGGAAAAGAAACTCCCTTGGAGTTCTGGGACGCATTCCTAAAGACACAAAGCAAAGACACAGTTACAAGAGCAGAAGGCATAAAGGAAATTCTCCAATTGAATCAAGGTCCTAATAAGTTGGATTTGAATGGAGAGAATTATCTTTTTGACAATCAAAGCTCACGGCATTTAGTAGACTTTTTTGACTTTGGCTATGTAAACAAACTAGCAAAACCTGAACTGCCAATACGTGATTGGAAATTACAGAAGAGTCAAGTAAAAGAGATTGTTCAGTTTGAGTTAGATGACGTTTCTAAAAACTCAAAGCAATTATTGTCAATATGGAAAAAAGGGTTAAGGGATATAGGTGCTTATATTGAATTCTCCAACAAGGTAAAAGAAGAAGGAAGAGCTTTAGGTCTTTCGGAAAGTGCTACAGGTACTTTTTCAGATATAGTTTCTATAATCAGCACTGCCAATACGCTCAACAAGAAAAAGGTGAAAACCTCAGATGTCATGAGTGAAGCAGGAAATATTATCTCTTATGCTTTAAAGAGGAACAAGGAAGGTTTTATACCAGAGGAATATTTGTCTGGATACAAGAGCAAAAAGGCAGACAATACAAGCCTTATCGCTATGGAACAAATAAAAGAATACCTTACTCACGGAAGAGTGAAGAGCAACAAATACCCAGATAGTATTAATCATGATTATCTTGTAGAGAGTATGTATTTACATAAAGGGCACCCTAATGTTTCTGCTATCCCTCCTGGGATGAGACTTGTAACTAAAGATGGTATTGAAATAATGAAAGCTGGAGACACAAGTTTAATTAGAAGATTGTCTGAGTTATCAAGACTTTCCGTTTCTGATGTAAGCAGTATATTGATGTCAGGTATTGGACAAAGACCAAACTTAATATCAAAAGCAACAACTCCTTCCATAAGAAAAGCACTGGAAAAGATATCACTTGAAGCAAGTGTGGAAGAATCACCAGTCTTTTTCAGGAATCTAGGTACGAAAGTAAAGAGATATAAAAATAAACATTCATTACAGGCATTCATAGGAAACAGTGTTATGGACTTCTTGGAAGTTGGAGATGTAATGGGTTGGAGAAACATAGTTCAAGAAAATCTAAGAGAGCTTAACAATGGTGGAAGAATCTATGTGATGGAATCAACTGAAAATATAGCTTTAGACGGTAAGACAAAATCATACGGAAACAGAAAGGCACTTGGTCCAAATGAAATAGAAGCATTACAGAGCCTTATGGATGATGGTTCAATCACAACAAAAGACCCTAGTAAACTATATAGCCAGCTTATATCCAAGTTAGGTGGAGAAAATCCAAACTTCGTAAAGAAGCAACAGTTTGTCCTTCCTGATAACAGAAAGGCTTTTCACCCAGAAAATTGGAGAATGGCAGCAGAGGAGTTTAGAGGGTCAGGTTATTCCTTTAAGACGAACTATACGCCTTTTAAATTAGATACACAAATGGAGATTCTTTTAGATGTCGCTCAACAATGGAACAGAGGTAAGGGAACTTTAACATGGAAAGAAGGAAAGTCTCCTCCTAGAGATGTCAAGGCATTGCTTGATTATATGTTGGAATTGAATCTTGAGGGAAAGACAAAACATTTAGATAAAGCAAGAGCGATAATGAAACATCTAGAAGATGGTATACTTGAACTTCCCATAAGGATAAGCAAGAAAGTCAAAAGAGAGAAGGGCAAGGATGTTGTGGAAGAAAGCTTAGATTTGACTTGGACAATAAATCAACTTATAAAGAGTATCAAGGATAAAAAATACAACCCACATCCAAACAAAACAAAATGGGAACACCTTCTTAAAGAGCTAGAAGCAATAGAGACTTGGCAAAGATGGGAAGAGATATTCAAGCAGGGATTTGAATACCCTGAAAGAATGGGAGAACCAGGAAGTGGACAAGGTCTCAGAACAAGAGCAGGTGGGTGGGATTGGTTTCTAGAAGGTTTCCTCAAACAAGAACCAGAACTCTATACTCAAGCAGACTTATATAAAGCAAAGCTCGTTGAGTATCTACCAGACTATATAGTTGAAATGCTTATAAGAAGAAGCACTAGGCAAACTGGTGAACTTGGTACACTTATCAGAGAGGCAATACCAGAGAGTCTTGTATCACCTAAAGAGATACCAGAGTTTAAAGTTCTATTAAGCAGCATACCTGAGAAAATAAAGTTA
>TARA_R100000781_G_scaffold11230_3_pt1 | contig 13904 bp, 10 predicted proteins | sample TARA_R100000781 | Tara Oceans TARA_R100000781 (sample SAMEA2623385) | marine metagenome | biome: marine biome (ENVO:00000447); feature: deep chlorophyll maximum layer (ENVO:xxxxxxxx); material: "saline water (ENVO:00002010), including plankton (ENVO:xxxxxxxx)" | depth 60 m | reverse complement strand
AGAACAAGCTGAATCATTTAATTTCTTGCTTATCGCTTTTGCTATTGCCGGAATCCTGACTTACATGGTTATGGCTTCTCAGTTTGAAAGCTTGATTGAGCCATTTATTATCATTTTTACTATTCCTTTAGCGCTGTCAGGTGTTTTGATCATTCTCGGTGTAACCGGCACTGCAATTAGTGTTACTTCTATGGTTGGTCTAATTCTTCTTTCCGGTATTGTTGTGAATAATGGAATTGTGATGATTGATTACATCAAAATTTTACAGGCCCGAGGAGTTGAGCGCCATAAAGCAATTGTACAGGGCGCAACACGTCGCCTTCGCCCTATTTTAATGACTGCGTTAACTACCATCCTTTCTATGGTTCCTCTTGCTTTAGAACTAGGATCCGGTTCAGAAACCTGGAGCCCAATGGCCAGAACCGTAATTGGTGGTTTAACTATGTCAACCATTTTAATGCTTTTTGTTGTACCCAGTATTTATAATCTAATTAACAGAGGTGTAGATAACCTTGGATTTGATGCTGTTCACAAAACTGACCCACTTATGGAAAATAATGAGGTGTTATCATGAAAAAATTCAATCTTACTGGTGGTATTTTAAACCGGCCTATTACTGTGATTATGTGTACGCTGATCGTAGTAGGATTTGGTGTTTTTTCGCTCACAAATTTAAGAGTTACACTTTTCCCATCTCTTAATATTCCGGTTTTAGCGATCTCATCAGGTTACCAAAACGTAGCTCCTGAAGACATTGATCGACTTATTGTAACCCCTATTGAAGGAGCCGTTTCTGCAATTGAGGGAATTGAATCACTAGAAGCACGGGTAAGCAGAGGAAGTGCGTTTGTGATCTTACGTCTTTTTGAAGGTACGGATATCAGAAAAACAGAATTAAAAGTCCAAAAAGCTATTGATCAGATCCGAGCCGATCTACCTGCTCAGGCTCGAGCGCCTGCTATATTCCAGTTTGACCCGGAAAGCAGACCCATCATGCAGTTAAGTATTAATTCAGGATTACGAGGCTTAGATGAATTAAGAGAACTAGCCATTGAACTAGTGGAGCCGCGATTGGAAAGAATTGTCGGTCTGGCTTCAGCTGATACACGTGGCGGACTCGAAAGAAGAATTTATGTGGATGTATCCCCAATGCGATTGGCACAGCACAACATTGTTCCTCAGGATCTAGAAAGTGCTATAAGTTCAAATAATGTTCAGCTTCCAATAGGAAATGTAGTAACTAAAAACATCAGTTACAGCGTACGAGCTCAGTCTTTATATCAAGATGTAGAACAAATAAAAAAGACGATTATTAAAGTATCTGACAATGGAATCCCCATTCGAGTAGAAGATGTAGCAGATGTCTCTGATGGTTTTACAGAAGTTACCAGTTTAGTAAATGTAAATGGAAATAATAGTGTTTCGATTGAAGTCCAAAAAAATTCTGATGCCAATACATTAGATGTAGTTAAAGCCGTAGAAGAAGTAGTCCCTGAGATCAATGAAATTCTCCCTCCAGGTGTGGAGCTTAGAATACTATCTGACGAAGGTCAGTCTATCGAGGACTCGATCAATAACCTCTCTCAATCTTCCGTAATAGCTCTTGTAGTAGTTATTTTTGTGATCCTGATCTTTATGGGCGGATGGAGAATCTCCTTGGTTGTTGCTACTTCAATACCCGTTTCCATTGCAGCGAGTTTTGCAACTATGTATGCTGCAGATCTTACTTTGAATATTTTTACGATCTCTGCTCTGGCACTTGCCATTGGTTTATTGGTCGACAACGCAATTGTAGTTGCTGAAAGTGTTGCCAGAAAGCTAGAAGATGGATTAAGTAAATTTGACGCCGCACTCACAGGTACCAACGAAGTGGTAGGCCCTCTTCTTGGTTCTACTCTTACAACTCTTGGGGTTTTTATCCCCATTACACTTATCACGGGAATTCAGGGGATTTTCTTTAAAGAGTTTGCACTCACTATTAGTTTTGCAATTGCCATTTCTTTTATCTGCTCCATTGTTTTGGTTCCTGTTTTATCAGTACTAGTACTGGATACTGAGATGTTCAATAAAAGAAGCTTTATGTTCACCGCTATCCATAAACTGGAAAATGGATATGGTAAAGTTCTGAGTTGGTTACTGCTTCATAAATGGATACCGGGATTAGCACTGATCGGGATTTTATTTGGTACAGTAGTAATCTATCAAGGAATAGATAAAGAAGGATTTCCTGAAACAGATTCTGGAGAAGTAGATGTAAACGTGACCTTAACAGAAGGAACCCGTTTGGTTAAAACAGTGGAAGTGATGAAGGATTTTGAAGCACATTTGTTGCAAAAACCGGAGATCGAAACTGTTGTTTCTTCAATTGGAAGAAGCCGTTTTACCGAGCAAACGAACAGAGGTAGCTTTACACTCAAGCTCGTTCCTCTAGAAGAAAGAGATATTACCAGTAGCGAACTTGCCGCAGCTCTGCGACAAGAATTAACTGCTCCGGGAGTTACCATCCGGGCTTCTGTGGAAGGAGGCGGACTTAATTTTGGAGGAAGAGGGTTCAGATCTGGAAATGGCTCAATCAGACTAAGTCTAATCGGACCTGAAATGGAAGAATTACTCAAAATTTCCAAATCTATAGAAGACAGATTACTTGATGATCCAAATATCATCCAGGTAGATAATGGACGAACCGACCCTACCCCGGAAATGCAATTTGTGTTAGACAGAAACCGAGTAGGTTTGCTTAATTCTAGCATTAGTCAGGTTGCTAATGCATTGCGCACTCAGACATTGGGTAACCAAGCCGGATATTTCCGAACTGATGGCAAGGAAATTCCTATCGAGATACGTACTGCAAAGAGCTCGCTTAAATCCAGAGAGGATCTATTTGATCTGGAAGTGCTTCAATATGAAGATCAGCGTGTGCCTGTAGTCGCTGTTGGTGAATTTATTGAAACCAAAGGTGTGGATTCCTATCAAAAAAGAAACCGAGAAATTCTGCTTGATGTTAGCATACAGTTTACCGGCGATGCAACCCAATACCGTGAGTTAATTACTAACTTCATAAACAATGAAGTTGTGATGCCGGAAGGATATCGTTATGAATTTACAGGTGCCACCCAAGAAGCTCAACAAGGTGCTGAGCAGTTTCTATTTGCTGGTTTAGCAGCACTTGTATTGATGTTTATGATCATGGCATCACTTTTTGAAAACTTCCGTGATCCATTTGTGATTTGGTTGTGTATACCTATGGCTCTTTTTGGTGCATTATTCTCTCTGTATATCTTTGGAAATCCATTAAGCACCACCGGAAATATCGGATTGTTTATGCTGGTTGGTATTATCGTAAATAATGGAATTGTACTTGTGGATTACATGCATTTGAAAACAAGAGGCATGGCGTTCGATTTGAATAAAGGATCAGAGTTCCTTGATGGAATAATTTATGCTTGTAAAAGAAGAATGCGACCTATTTTGTTAACAGCAATAACTACTATTTGTTCAATGATTCCACTTTCACTTGAGTTAGGTGCCGGTGCTGAAATTTGGTCTCCACTTGCTAAAACGGTAATCGGGGGCTTAGCTTTTGGTGTGATCTTTACATTATTCATTACTCCTACTATTTCAGTGGGCTTTAAACAAATAATAAACTTCATAATAAAAATATGGAGTGCTATTTTCAAAAGCTCGTTTTCATCTAAAACACAAGTATTAGAAAGTTAATCGAATATTTTTTTATCAAAACAATAGATATTGGAACTACGAATAGCTATTCTTGTTATAGTTAGAAAGAAAGAATTTTAATTTGAGGTTTTATTATGAACAAGTCAGGAAATTTTATTGCCGGAGTATTAACAGGAGCTTTAGCAGGAACCGTTTTAGCATTACTTTATGCTCCGGATAGTGGCAAGAATACACGAGATCGCCTTTCATACCAACTTAGCAACTATAAAGATGAGTTAAATGATTTGATCGACCAACTACGAAAGGAAAAGCAACAGCTTATTTCTGAAGCAAAGGATAAAGGTGATAAAGTGGTTCAATCGGCAAAACAAAAAGCTGATGACCTTATTAAAGAAGCAGAAAGTCTTCTTGAAAGCATTGAAGATGTGAAAGAAGGGTAAGTCTGCATTCTTCTTTTAGAATTTAAAGGATGATATTCGCAAGAATATCATCCTTTTTTTGTTTATACCTTGCTTTTTTAACCCCCAATCTTTAAATCTCATAAACAAATTATTGGAGGAAGTATGAGTTCACGTAAGCAATTTATAAATCAAATTTCCGGTGGGGCACTGGCTTTGGCTTCTACCGCTTTTCTTACCAAACCACTTTCTGACTCTTTTTATGAAGACCTGAATTCGTTTTCAGGATCAGTTCTTGATATTGCAAAGGATGAAGATTTCTGGGCTACTGTTCAGCAGGCTTTTACCGTAGATCGTAGTCTCATAAATCTGAATAATGGCGGGGTTAGTCCTTCTCCTGAATTTGTTCAAGCGGCTATGAAGAAACATCTCGACTTCTCCAATCAAGCACCTGTTTATAATATGTGGCGGATACTGGAACCAAGACGTGAAGGTGTGCGCCAAAGAATAGCCAGAATGTTTGGTGTGGATACTGAAGAAATTGCTCTGACCCGTAATGCTTCTGAAAGTCTGCAGATCTGCCAGTTAGGAATAGATCTTAAAAAAGGAGATGAAGTTCTTACTACAGATCAGGACTACCCGAGAATGATCACTACATTCCAACAACGGGAACGTCGGGAAGGAATAAAACTCAATCAATTCAGTATTCCAGTACCCGCCGAAAATGATGATGAGATCGTTTCTTTGTTCGAACAAAATATCACTCCGAAAACCAAGCTCATTCTAATGAGCCATATTGTTAATATTTCAGGGCAGATCCTTCCCGTTAAAAAAGTAGTACAAATGGCTCGCAAAAAAGGAATTCCTGTTATCGTAGACGGAGCTCATGCCTTTGCTCACTTTTCTTTCAATCAAGAAGATCTGGATTGTGATTATTATACCACCAGTCTTCATAAATGGCTGTTCGCTCCTCACGGAACAGGAATGCTTTACGTAAAGAAAGATAAGATCAAAGACCTCTGGCCTATGATGGCTGCCCCTGAAACCATGGATGAGAATATCCGGAAATTTGAAGAGATAGGTACACATCCCGCTGCAAACTTTTTAGCGATTGGTGAAGCATTAACTTTCCATGAAGGCATTGGCTCAGAAAGAAAAGAAGCTCGTCTAAAATACCTGAATGATTACTGGATCGATCAGCTAATTGATAGTGACCGCGTTGTGTTACATACCAGCAGAAATCCTAAATATGCTTGTGCAATTGCTACAGTAGAGTTGAAGGGCATTGCACCAAATGATCTGAACGCTGCCTTATGGCGGGATTACAGAATAATTACCACTCCAATCAATCATGATCAGTTTAAAGGAATACGCGTTACTCCCAATGTGTATACTACGCTCGAAGAACTGGACAGATTCGTTGACGCCCTGAAAGATCAGCTCAAATCCTGAGATTCTTCGGCATTTCGACTCACCAAAAAGCAGTGAGATTCACTCAATAATGCCGTATCTTTGAGCATCTAATTAACTATTAAAAATTTTATAAATGAGTTTACTTACGTTTTTTCTAATGGCACCACCTGCTGAAGGTGAAGGAAGTGGATATACCAGCCTTATCTTTATGGGCGCTATCTTTGTGGTTTTTTACTTTTTCATTATTCGTCCACAAAGCAAAAAGCAGAAAGAAATTCAGCAGAAAGTTTCTGAAATGAAAAAAGGCGACAAAGTTGTTACTTCTTCAGGAATGATAGGTGTTTTAAGTTCTATTGAAGATGACTCTGTGCTAATTGAAGTGGGTGGAAGCACTAAAATCAGATTTTTGAAATCGGCTATCAATGATGTGAACCCGAACAAACCTGATAAAAAAGACAAAAAGTAATTACTTCCGTCTAATGAGTGAGTCTATAAAATTTAATACCATACCTGAAGCCATTAAGGATATTAAAAATGGCAAAATGGTTATCGTTGTTGACGATGAAGATCGTGAGAATGAAGGCGATTTTCTTATGGCTGCGGAAATGGTTTCTACCGAAGCCATTAATTTTATGGTCACTCATGGTCGCGGTCTTGTTTGTGTGCCTCTTACAAAAAACCTTGCTGAGAAGTTAAAACTTACTCATATGGTTACTGATGGTGCGGATCCTGACGAGGCTAATTTTACGATTTCTATCGATCATAAAAGACTTACAACAACAGGGATTTCTGCTGCTGATCGAGCAAATACCATTCGCGAAATTGCAAGTGATGAAGCAAAACCAGTCGATTTTCGAAGACCCGGACATGTTTTTCCTCTTCTTGCTGTAGATGGCGGTGTACTTCGACGTGCAGGACATACTGAAGCCGCTATTGATCTTGCAAAACTAGCCGGATTAAAGCCTGTTGGTATTATCTGCGAGATCATGAATGAAGACGGGGAAATGGCTCGTGTTCCGGATCTTGCTAAGATCGCAAAGAAATACGATATGAAGTTCATCACCATTAAAGATCTTATTGCTTACCGTAATGAGAATGAATCTTTAGTTCACGAAGTGATGGACATCAATATGCCGACCATGTATGGTGATTTTAAGCTCAGAGCATTCAAAGAAAATCTAACGGGCGATATCCACATGGCGCTCACAAAAGGAAGTTGGAACAAAGAAGAACCTGTTCTCACACGTGTTCATTCTTCTGATCTGATCGGTGACATTTTTGGAAGTCGATTAAACGATACCAGCGAATTACTTCATCAGGCAATGCTTCAGGTTGAACGTGAAGGAAAAGGCGTTGTTCTGTATATGAACCGTAATCAACGCGGTTCGGTGCTTGTGAATCAGCTTCGCACGTTAAAAGCGATGCAGGAAGGCAATCCAGAAACAGAAGAAGAAAATAACAATCCGAAAAAAGGCGACTCCCGGGATTATGGAATAGGCGCTCAGATTCTTAAATCTTTAGGGATTTGCAAGATCCGTCTTCTGTCCAATAATCCGGTGAAAAGAATTGGTATCAAAAGCTTTGGATTAGAGATCGTGGATCAAGTTCCTATTGATACAAGTATAGATTTTCTGGACGATCCGGTAAGGAAAAACTAGACTTTTATTTTTTAGCAACTTCCTCAACAGCGGCTTCTTCACCTGCAACCTTCACTTCAGTATCGGATACTTGTTGCTCTTTCTGATATTCCGGAAGGAATTTTTTCCTAAAGATCACTAAAGTGATGATCGATACTGATATGCCGATATCAGCTACATTAAATATATATGGGAACACCGTCCAGTCTTTTACCTGAAGGCTGAAATAGATAAAATCTACTACATGTCCTTCAAGAATTCCGCCGTTACCTTCTACATATCCCATAAAAATTCTGTCCGAAATATTTCCGAAAGCTCCACCAATAATCAATCCCATAAATATCAGATATCCAATAGAAGCTGTTTCAATAGATCGAAGTAAATACACAAGTATACCTGTTACTGCTAAAATAGCTACTGAACTCACTACAATGGTTGGCAACCAATCAATACCCATTGCCATTCCGGGGTTTTGAGTATAATACAGTCGCAACCATCCCTCTATAACTGTTTTGTTATGCAGCTCAGGTGAAGTTCTGATTATATATTTGGTGATCTGATCGAGAGCCAACACAATTGCTGCCGGCGTCAAGAGTGCAACGAGTTTATTTCGATTCAAGACTATCCGATTATTTATCTACGCTTTAGTTTTGCATCAATACTTAGTTGAGTATGCGGAACAGCTTCTAATCTTCCTTTTGCGATCTTCTTACCCGTAACTTTACAAACTCCGTATGTTTTATTATCGATGCGTTTCATTGCATCATCAAGATACTTGATAAATTTGCGGGTTCTATTTAAAAGAACATATGTTTTTTCACGCTCTTGAGCATCCGTACCTGCATCCGCCATATGAAAAGAATAGGCTGATTCATCAGAAGCATTTTCCATGCTTTCACGAAGAGATTTCTGAAGAGTGTTCAGCTCATCCTCTGATTCTTTCAATTTCTTTTCGATTATTCCACGAAAATATTCCAATTCTTTGTCTGTATAAGGAGATACTCTTTCCTCTGTTTTTGTTTTCTCAGCCATAACTTTATCCTTATGTATTAACTGTTCTGCGAATTGAGATTTTGCACTCTTCTTCGCCAATTTCCCACTCCTTAACAAAGTCGGAAACATCTAAATTTTCAAATTTAATTTCTTCAGACAGGGTTTCAGTTTTGATGTATTCATTCATTGAAACAACTGCTTCTTTTAATTCCTCCGAGCCAGTAAAACCTATTTTGATCCTGTCAACAACATCAAAGTCAGCTTCTTTTCGCATGCTCTGTACTCTATTAACGAACTCTCGAGCGAAACCTTCAAGTTTTAATTCTGAAGATAATTCCGTATCAACGGCTACACTTAACCCGCGCTCGGTCTCAACTTGCCACCCTTCAAGTCCGGTCCTAACGATCTCAAGACCATCTTCGTCTATTCTAATTGTTTCTCCATCGTCAAGAGTAATTTCTAGAGAGCCCGATTTTTCGAATTGTGTAATTTCATCCGTACTTAGTTGTCCTATTTTAGCAGCAACAGGCTTCATCTTTGGCCCTAGCTTTTTACCCAAAACAGGGAAATTTGCTTTCGCTGATTTATGAACAATTCCGGAATCATCATCCACAAATTGAATGTCCTTTACATTCACTTCTTCTAAGATTATATCTTTTACAGATTCGATTGCCGCTCTTTCTGCTTCATCTTTTATCGGAAGAATGATCCTGGCCAAAGGCTGACGAACGTTCATTTCGATCTGGTTTCTGATTCTCAGAACAATAGAGGAGATCAAACGAGCCATATCCATTTTATGTTCCAGCTTCTTAAAAATAGCAGTCTCTTCTACTGTTGGGAAAAATGAAATATGTACTGATTCTTCTTCTAATCCGGTAACTTTGTTTAAATTCTGATATAACCACTCTCCCATAAATGGAGCTATCGGGCTAATCATTTTACTCAAACTTTTCAGGCATTCATATAAAGTTTGGTAAGCGGCTGTTTTATCGAGAGTATTTCCTTCTTTCCAAAACCGGCGTCTGTTTCTTCTAACGTACCAGTTACTCAATTCCTCTACAAAATCTTCTATTTCCCGAGCTGCCTTTGTAGGTTCGTAATCTTCTAAAAATGCTTCTACCGTTTTAATGGTCGTATTTAACCTTGAAATTACCCATTGGTCTATTTCAGGGCGTTCATTTGTAGGAATTTGTGAGCCTGAGTATTTAAAGCCATCAATATTCGCATACATCGCAAAGAAGGAGTACGTATTCACCAACGTGTTGAAGAATTTACGCTGAACTTCCTTCAATCCATCCTCAGAAAACTTAAGGTTCTCCCATGGCGATGAGTTACTCATCATATACCAACGTACAGTATCTGCTCCGTATTTATTAATGAGCTCAAAAGGATCGGCTGTATTGCCTTTCGATTTACTCATTTTTTCGCCGTTCTCATCAAGAACTAAACCATTTGAAATTACATTTCGGAATGCTTCTTCATTAAAAAGCATAGTTCCTAATGCATGAAGTGTATAGAACCATCCTCGTGTTTGGTCAACTCCTTCGGCAATAAAATCGGCTGGATAATTATAGCTGAACTCATGGTCGTTATCGAAAGGATAATGCCATTGAGCAAACGGCATCGCGCCGGAATCGAACCAAACATCAAGCAGGTCAGGAATTCTTCTCATGGTACCTCCATCAGGAGCGTCCCATGTAATATCATCTATAAATGGCCTGTGAAGATCTATTTCATCTAGCTCAGAAAGACCTGATTTTTCTCGAAGCTCTCTCATGCTTCCTATACATTCAACGTATTCAGGGTCTTTATCACTAGCCCAAATCGGAATTGGTGTTCCCCAATATCTTTGTCTGGAAACAGCCCAGTCCACATTGTTTTCTAACCAAGTTCCAAAACGTCCACTACCCGTACTATCAGGTTTCCAATTAATCTTTTTGTTCAACTCAACCATTCGATCTTTTACGCTGGTGGTCTTAATAAACCAAGAATCCACAGGATAACTCATCAATGGTGTTCCTTTTCTCCAGTCGAATGGATAGTTGTGAACACAAGTTTCATGCCTGAACATGAGATTTTTTTCCTTTATTGCACGGGCAATATCTTTGTCGGCTTCTTTGAACCATTGACCCTCAAAATCAGGAGCCTCGTTTGTAAATTTTCCTTCCCGGTCAATTGGATTGAACATTGGAATATTGGCTTTTTGACAAGAATCGAAGTCATCTGCTCCATACGCAGGAGCCGTATGAACAACACCTGTACCTTCATCCGTTGTAACGTAATCCGCTTCAATAATTTTCCAAGCTTCAGATCTATCGAAATGCTCCAAAGCGAAATCAAAAATCGGCTCATAAGTTCTGCCTAATAGAGCATGCCCTGAAATCTCTTCCAAAACTTCAAATCCTTCACCAAATACCTGCTCTGCACAATCTTTAGCAATAATAAAATGCTCGCCTTCAAAAGCTACTTTAGCATAAGTCAACTTTGGATTGATAGTCAACGCCATGTTTGAAACCGTTGTCCATGGTGTTGTAGTCCATGCTAAGTAATAGGTGTTTTCTTCACCATCTGCTTTGAATTTCACATAAACAGATGGATCCTGAGTCTCTTTATACCCTAAGCTCACTTCATGAGATGAAAGCACCGTTCCCGAGCCCGGTGAGTACCATTGAATCTTGTACCCTTTATATACCAATCCTTTTTCAAACAGCTTATCGAAAGCCCACCAAACAGATTCTATATATTCATTCTTGAATGTTATATAAGGATCATCCTGATCAACCCAATAAGCCATTCGGGTAGTAAGATCGTCCCACAGATCTTTATACTTTAATACGCTCTCGCGACATTTAGCATTATATTTGCCTATCCCATATTCTTCAACTTGAGAGCGACCTTCTAATCCTAATTCTTTCTCCACCTCGATCTCAACAGGCAAACCATGAGTGTCCCAACCAGCTTTTCTATCAACTCTGAATCCCTTGAGCGTCTTGTACCGGCAGAACATATCTTTTACAGTTCTACCCATTACATGATGGATACCAGGCTTACCATTAGCAGTAGGTGGTCCTTCAAAAAACGTGAATGGTATACCATCTTCACGGGTTTTCAGACTTTTCTTAAAGATCTCATTGTCCTTCCACCAATTCATAGTCTCAACTTCCGCCTTCGGATAGTTAAGCTGCTTTATTTCTTCAAACTTTTTCGACATATAAATATGTTGTCCACAGAATAATTTTAAGCCTCAAATATACAAAAACTTAGCAAAAAGCAGGCATTGTGTTCTGATTATTAGTTTTGTATGTAATTTCCCAAAAGCGTTAAAATTTTTGTATCTATGGGTTTAACTACACTCTTTTTCAAACATTAAAATTTTCATTTCGTCATGAATTCGTACTTACGAACAATTACAAAAGAAGATCCTTATAAATTGTGCTTTGTTTGTCTTGGCAATATTTGCAGAAGTCCTACTGCGGAAGGTCTTTTTATACACAAAGTAAAGGAAGCAGGGCTGGAATCATTTTTCTATATCGACTCAGCCGGAACAGCAGCTTATCATGTGGGAGAAGGCGCAAATAGTAAAAGCCAGGCTACGGCCAACCAGCATGGTGTTCACCTCCCATCCCGAGCAAGAAAATTCGAATATCCTGATTTGGAAGAATTTGATCTTATTCTGGCAATGGATAAAGAAAATTTTTCAAACATTCATGATTTAGACAGAAGAAAACGTTTTACTCATAAAATTAAACTTATGAGAGATTTTGATCCCTCTCCTGAAGACGGTAGTGTTCCTGATCCATATTATGGCGGGCTGCAAGGGTTTGAGAATGTATTTCAGATACTGGACAGGAGTACCGAAGCATTACTGAATGAACTAAAGCCTCATATTAAAGAATGATTCCTGACCATATCAAATCTGTAATTGAGTTAAGGCTTGATGACGAAATTATATCTTCCAAGAATCAGTCCGGTGGAGATATAAATAAAGCTTCCATTTTAGAGCTAAGAAACGGTGATTCTTTTTTTCTTAAATGGAATAATTCGGCACCCGAGCATATGTTTGAAGCAGAGTCTATGGGTTTGAAATTGCTTTCAGGTACTAAAACGGAGCTGCAGATACCTAACGTAATTTTAACAGGGAGGAATTTCCTGCTTTTAAGTGTTCTTACCTCTGGTGCCGAAAACTCTGATTCCTCTTTTAGATTTGGAACAGAATTGGCAAAACTTCACAAACATTCTGCTGATACTTTTGGACTGTATCATGACAACTTTATCGGAAAATTATCTCAGAGTAACAATAGACATCAAAATTGGGCCGATTTCTTTGTCTCCGAAAGAATTGAACCACAAATCAAAGTCGGAATTCAGACCGGAAAATTTGAAAGCGATCTAATTCCAATCGTTGATGCACTTCATAAAACTGTTCACGAACTTTTCCCAAATGAACAACCTGCACTTCTGCATGGCGATCTTTGGAGCGGAAATTACATGTTTACAAAAAGTGGAGACGCGTGTATTTACGACCCTGCAGTTTACTACGGGCATAGGGAAATGGACTTAGCAATGACTCGGTTATTCGGTGGTTTTTCCTCTGACTTTTATGAAGGGTATAAGTCAGAGTATCCTTTAGCAGATGGTTTTGAAGAGCGTGTTGAACTCTGCAATCTGTATCCGGTCCTTGTCCATGCTAATTTATTCAGAGGTGGATATATAAACAGGGCAAAAGAGATTTTTGGTCTGTATACTTAAAATTATCATCATAATTTAACCTGTAGGGACAATTCATGAATTGTCCCTACAGATATGAAATCATTCTCCCAACTCTTTTCGAACTACAGGCGCCACTTTTGTAGCAAATAGCTCAATCGATTTCATCATTTTTTTATGAGGAACACTACCCACACTCATTTGCATTAAGAATCGGTCGTGCCCAAAGACCTCATGCTGATATAAAATTTTATCAATGACTTCTTGTGGGCTTCCAATAAAATTGGCTCCTTTTAAAGATGTTGAAGCTTCAAATTGCTGTCTGCTCATGGGCGGCCAACCCCGCTCACTTCCTATCTTATCCATAGTTTGTTTAAATGCCGGAAATGCAATGTCTTTTGCTTCTTGAGAAGTTTCTGCAATAAAACCATGTGAATTTATACTCATTGGCTGAACAGGTTTTCCATTATCCAAAGCACCTCGTTTATGGAGATCTGAAAATTGCTTGAACTGCTCAGGTAACCCGCCAATAATTGCTAAAGCCAGGGGCAAACCAAGTGCGCCGGTTAAGTATGCTGATTTCGGAGTTCCTCCTACAGCTCTCCAAATTGGAATTTTTTCCTGCATTGGCTGTGGATAAACCCCTTTATTATCAATTGAAGCTCTGTATTTACCATTCCAGGTAATTATTTCATGTTCTCTAAGCTGAAGTAAAAGTTCTAATTTTTCCTCAAATAACTCTTCATAGTTTTGAAGATCGTACCCAAACAATGGAAATGACTCAATAAAGGAACCTCGCCCAACCATAATTTCTGCTCTTCCTTTCGATAGCAGATCAAGAGTAGCAAATTGTTGAAACACTCTAACGGGATCTTCAGAACCTAATACTGTTACTGTACTTGTAAGTCTGATCCTTTTTGTTCTCGCCGCAATAGCTGAAAGCATCACGGGTGGAGCCGAAGCAACATACTCTTCTCTGTGATGCTCCCCAATCCCAAAAACATCCAATCCGGTATCATCAGCCAATTCAGCCTCTTCCAATAAATTCTGTAAACGCTTTGAAGGATGCAATTTTTTT
>TARA_R100000781_G_scaffold26759_2_pt1 | contig 13933 bp, 20 predicted proteins | sample TARA_R100000781 | Tara Oceans TARA_R100000781 (sample SAMEA2623385) | marine metagenome | biome: marine biome (ENVO:00000447); feature: deep chlorophyll maximum layer (ENVO:xxxxxxxx); material: "saline water (ENVO:00002010), including plankton (ENVO:xxxxxxxx)" | depth 60 m | reverse complement strand
TTTTTCAGACATACTGTCAAAATTAACAATATGGGTCTGTTAGTTTTATTGACTGAACTAAAACTGGTTTAAGTTTGTTTTAATTTTAAAAAAATGATAATAAAAAAATATAGAATTTCAGATTTAATTCCAGCGGATTATAATCCGAGAACATTAACAAAAAAAGATCATAAAGACATTAAAGAATCTTTAATTAAATTTGGTTTTGTTGATCCTGTTATTATTAATATACATCCAAATAGAAAAAATGTTATTATAGGTGGTCATCAAAGAACAAAAATCTGGAAAGGAATGGGGCATCATAATGTTCCATGTATTGAATTACATTTAGACATAGAACATGAAAAAGAATTAAATATTAGACTAAATAAAAATGTTGGATCATGGGATCATGATATGTTGGCAAACCATTATGATTTCAATGAATTAAAAGAATGGGGATTTGAAGAAAAAGACTTTTTTCATAAAATTGATGATTTAGATTCTAATAAAGAAGAAAAAGAAAAATGCAGTTACTGCGGAAAATAAAAATTAATTATGGCAAGAAAATCAATATCATTTTTGTTTAAATCTAAAAACCGAAAAAAAAGGAAAGGGATTCATTCAAAAAATAAATCAAGAACAAAAGGTGGGTCACAATATTTAAAACCATATAGAGGACAAGGAAGATGACAAAATACAAATGTGAAAAATGTGGAATTGTTAAAGAATTAAGAAAAGCAACTTTAATTTTTATTAATGATTTATGGAAAGTAAAAGAAAGTTATTGTTTAAAATGTGATATGTATATGACATCGAAAACTAAAGAAGGTTTTCCAAATTTAATCAGAACCGAATCATCACTTAGAAAAAAATAATGGGACAAGGTAGAAAAAAAATTCCAACCAAAATTAAACAATTAAGGGGGACAACACGAAAAGATCGATTGATAGAAAATGAAATGATTGTTGCTTTAGTTCCTGAAATTCCTGATGCTCCCGATTGGTTATCACCAATTGGAAAATCAGAATGGGAAAAAGTATGTTTCGAATTGTTTGGAAAACAGATGTTGCATAAAATAGATTTAAGATTAATTGAATCATATTGCAATGCTATGTCTTTACATATAGAAACGGAAATGATGTTGCGAGAAAAAGGACGGATTCAAGTTTATAAAAATCCAGATGGAACAATTAAACATGCGCAATCAGTTCCATATCAAAAGATTGCAAATGATGCACTTGATCGAGCATTGAAAATTGCTCGGGAATTTGGATTGACACCATCATCCCGAACTGGTATATCAACACCGACAATAAATATCCAAACAAATAATCATAATTATTTTGACTAAAAAAACAGAATATTTTTTTGATAATCATGAAGCTGAAAGGGCCGTTTCATTTATTGAAACATTCATTCAACATACAAAAGGTGAATTGACAGGACATAAAATGATTCTAGAAAAATGGCAAAAAGATGATATTATAAAACCATTATTTGGTTGGAAAAATAAAGAAACAGGATTCAGAAAATATCGACAATGTTATGTAGAAATTCCGCGAAAAAATGGAAAATCAACTCTTGCCGCTGCCATTGCAATATATATTTTATTTGCTGATTCGGAAAGGGGTGCGGAAGTTTTTTCATGTGCGGGGGATCGATCTCAAGCATCTATCATTTTTGATATTGCAAAAACAATGGTTCAAAGTGATTCCAATTTAAAAGATAGAGCGGAAATATATCGTTCATCAATTATCAATCCAATTAAGGGCAATACCTATCGTGCATTGTCAGCGGATGCAAAATTACAACATGGACATAATGCACATGCAATATTATTTGATGAATTACATACCCAACCAAATGATGAATTATATCAAACAATGAAAACATCTATGGGTGCTAGAACACAACCTTTATTAATTTGCTTAACAACAGCGGGATCAAATAAAACCGATGGAAATATATGTTGGCAAATTCATTCATATGCAAAAAAAGTAGAAAAAGGAATTATTGATGATCCAACTTTTCTACCAGTTATTTATGCAGCTGATGAATCTGATGATATTCAATTGGAATCAACATGGAAAAAAGCGAATCCAAATTATGGTATTAGTATTCGAAAAGAATATATGAAAGCAGAAGCAAAACTCGCAATGGATTTACCTTCATATGAAAATTCTTTTAGACGATTACATTTAAATCAATGGACCACAAATGAAACAAAATGGATTTCTGATCAGCAATGGATGGCATGTGATCAACCTCTAAATTTAGAAAAATTAAAAAATCATGAATGTTATGCTGGTTTAGATCTTTCAAGTGTCAGAGATTTATCGGCATTAACATTATTTTTTCCATTAGAAGATGGGACATTTCATATTGTTCCATTTTTTTGGTTACCAAAATTAACAGCTGAAGAAAGACAGCGAAAAGATAAGGTTCCATATTTACAATGGGCTAGTCAAGGATTTATTGAATTAACTGAAGGGGATGTGCAAGATTATGATTTTATTCGTAAAAAAATAAATGATATTAGTAAAGATTATTTAATTAAATCAATTGCATTTGATCGTTGGAATTCATCGCAATTAGTTATTCAATTACAGGATGATGGTGCAAACATGTCACCCTTTGGAATGGGTTATGTTTCACAATCGGCACCGACAAAAGAGATGGAAAAAATGATTTTAAAAAAACAAATTGTTCATGGTGCAAATCCCGTGTTGAGGTGGCAAATGCAAAATGTTCAATTGAGAATTGATCCCGCTAATAATATAAAAGTAGATAAAAAGAAATCGAGTGAAAAAGTTGATGGTGTTATTTCGACAATAATGTCAATTGGTGAATGGATGTTATCGGACACGAAAGGATCAGTTTATGATGAACGTGGAATCATTGCATTTTGATTAAATATCCGAAATACATATTAGCAATGTTAACTGAAAAAGGTTTCGATGATAGATATTATTTTTATTGTAAAAAATCAAAAACATATTCTGAAGCATACAAAAAAACAGAAAAAGAATTTTTTAAATATTTCAACATTAATAAATATTCATCATATGATTCATTTCGCGTTTCTCATAACAACAGAATTAAAAAAGAAAAGAAACTGAGTTTCATTTGATTAAAAATATAAATGTTATTTTTGAAAAAAAAATATAATTACATGGGAATTTTTGACCAAATCACCAGAATTTTTACGAATAAAACAGAAGAAAGATCATCCGCATATATCAATCCAAATTGGTTTTATGCGAATGCAGCATCTGGTGCAGTAGTTAATAAATCAACTGCGATGGGTTTCACCCCTGTTTTTAATGCAGTAAGATTATTATCTGAATCAATTTCTCAAATACCTTTGGAAGTATGTCGCAAAACCAGTGATGGTGATATCACTATCCTGAACAATCATTCATTGTCTAGAATATTGACATTAAATCCAAATCCACAACAAACAAAAGTTTCTTTTTTTAGCAAAGTTATTGTTGATTTATGTTTGGATGGAAATTCATATGTATATATAGAACGAAACGGATCAGGTGTTCCCATTAATTTATATTGCATGAATGCTGATCATATTGATATGACTATCAATGAAAAAGATGTTTTTTATCATAATACAGACAGTGGAAAAGTTTATTCATCTGATGAAATATTACATTTTAAAACATTATCAACTAATGGATATTATGGTATTTCACCCATTCAACAATGTAAAAATGCAATCGGGTGGGGTTTAGCTGTTGAAACTTATGGAAACACATTTTTTAAAAATGGCGCAAAACTTTCGGGTGTTTTATCTACGGATAGACAAATGTCTGAATTATCAATTGAAAGATTAAAAACATCATTTCAAGAACAATATGCATCATTGAATGATGCAAATAAAACTTTAATTCTAGAAGAGGGTCTGAAATTTCAACAAGTATCAATTTCAAATGAACAAGCTCAATTTTTAGCATCAAGAGATATGGCCATTCAAGAAGTGGCGCGGGTTTATAATATCCCGCCACACATGTTGAAAGATCTTTCCAAATCAAGTTTTAACAATATAGAACAACAATCAACGGAATTCGTAAGATACACAATCCAACCATATTTATCAATTTTGGAAAGTGAAATGGATTTGAAATTATTCAAACAAAATGAGCAAGGTGTTGTTTTTACTAATTTTAATGTAAATGGTTTACTCAGGGGATCACCAAATGATCGAGCATCATTTTATGAAAAGATGGTGAATATAGGTGCCATGACTGTTAATGAAGTTAGAGAACGAGAAAACATGAATCGTGTTGATTCAGGTGATGAATTATATATGCCAAAATCAATGGAAACATTAGAAATGGTAAATAAAGAAGATTAAAAAAAAATAAAATATGCCATCAATAGAGTGCCAAAACGGAAAATGGAAATGGGGTGAATATGGTGAATGCAAATATGATTCACAAAAAGAAGCTGAAGATGATAATGCCGATTATTATAATGATGAATTAAAATCATCAGAAAACAAAAATAAAATGGAAAAAGAAAACAAAAGTAATATATGGAATTCTAAAAACCAAATGGAAAAAAGATTCTATAATATTAAACTAGAAAAAAGAAATGAAGGTGAAAACCCTCAAACCGTAGTGGTCGGACATGCTGCGGTTTTTAATACATTGAGTGAAGATCTTGGTGGATTTAGAGAAAAAATTAATCCTGATGCATTTAACAATGTTTTGGAAAATGATGTGAGAGCATTTTTCAATCATGATCCGAATCATTTATTAGCACGTGTTTCATCAGGAACATTGCGTTTATCTGTTGATGAAAAGGGATTAAGATATGAATTTGATCTACCAGATACATCGACAGGAAGGGATCTTCTAGTATCAATGGAACGTGGTGATATAAATCAATCGTCATTTGCATTCACAATAGACAGTGACTCATGGGATAAATCGGATGATGGAATGGATATCAGAACAATCAATAAAGTAAAAAGATTATATGATGTTTCTCCAGTTTCAATTCCAGCATATCCAGCCGCCAATGATCTGTCAGTGGCTCAAAGAAGTTTGGCAATCCACAATGAACAACAAAAAAAGAAAGATGAGGAAATAGACTTAATAAAACGAAACCTGTTAGAACTTAATATTAAAATTTTAAAAAGTAAATAAAAATGAAAAAATCAATCACTTTAAAAGAAGAAAGATCAGAATTGATTGCAAATCTTGAAACAATCAAAGATCTTGCAACTACTGAAGAAAGAGATCTTTCTACAGAAGAAAATACCGAAGTTGATACATTATTATCTAAAATTAATGATGTGGACACTTTAATTGAAAGAGCTGAAAAAGTAGAAGCACAATTAAAAAGAGCGGCTACATTAGCGGGAACAAAAGTTTCAACACCAGACACTGAGAAAATTTCTAGAAACTGGTCTTTATTTAAAGCAATAAATGAAATAAGAAATGGCGGTTCATTAACTGGCTTAGAAAAAGAAATGCATCAAGAAGCGGAAGGTGAAGCACGAAAAGGATTACAAGGAATTGGAATTCCAACTTTCATGACGGAAACTAGAGCAATTGACCAAACAAATTCGGCTATTGCCCCAACATCTGTTGGAACATATGTTGATTCATTACAAGCTGCTGGATTATATAATAGAGTTGGTATCAATGATCTTGGGACTGTTGCTGCGGACACTGTTTTACCAATTGCGGGTGGATCAACTGTGGCATGGGCTGCGGAAGTTGGTGCAGCTGCTGATGGTGGTGCGGATTTCGCAAAGGTTACATTAACACCAAAAAGAATCACAGGATATGCAAATTTATCAAATGTAATTTTAGCACAAAATGGAACGGCTGCTGAAGCATCAGTAATGCGTGACATGGGAAGAAATATGGCAACACAAATTGATGCTGCAATGTTTGGTTCTTCTAATGTAGCAAATGCACCAACTGCAATCGTTCAAACTGCTGGGACATTAACATTCACAGAATCTGTGACAGCTGGTGGAGCGGGAATGAATGAAGATATGTTGACAGCTATTCAAACAATTGCTGATAATCACGGACTTGATGGAAATTTAGCATTCGTAAATCAGTGGGCAATGTATACTAATTTAAAACAAGGAACACAAGTTGCATCGGTTTATCCTTCTTATGTTGATGATAAATTAATGGGATATCCTGGTTATTTTAGTGCAGCACCAGCAACGGCGGGTGGTCCACCAATAACATCAGCGGATGGTTTATTCGGTGATTTCTCAAGAGTTTATTTTGCTACTTTTGGACCTTCTAACATTTTAGTTGATCCATACTCAAGAGCTACAAACAATGAGGTTAGATTAGTAATGAATAATCACATGGACTGGGGTGTTGCATCTGGCGCATCTTTTGTGAAATATACATCACTAATATAATTAGAATTAATATTGAAATGGGGGTGGTGGATCTACCATCCCCATTTTTTAAAAAATAATTATTATGGGTCAAGTATATATTTCATCACCGTTTAATGCAAATCATTTACCACAAAGAGGGATCATCCCGATCACCCCATCTGGTGAAAGGACATGGCTTGTAAGTTTAGAAACTGCAAAAGATCATTTACGAATTGGACATACGTCAGATGATACATATATTACAAGATTAACAAAGGCGGCTCAATTACTTTGTGAAAATTATACTGGACAAGTTTTTTCAATTGCAAATTTTGAATTAACATGTGACACTTGGGAACAAACAAAAGAGATTCCAGAAGTTTCGGGAGTTCGATCAATAACTCATATAAAATATTATGATGTTGATGATGCATTACAAACATGGGGTGCGACAGAATATTATCTTGATAGTGGATCACAAAGATCACGAATATGTTTAAAACCAGATAAGGACTATCCAGATTTGCGGGATGGTATTGGAAATATAAAGGTTACATTTGAAGCACGTCCAACATGGGATATTCAAGAAACAACCAGTTTAAGTGAAGTTGCAACACAGGCGGTTTTAATAACTATTGCGGATATGTATGAAAATAGACAATCAGTAATAGTTGGAAGGATAGCATCATCAATTCCTAAAACATCTGAATATTTACTTAACACATTAAAAATTCAAACATTATGATTGCAGTTGGGCAATTGGATCGCCAAATAGTCTTATATGTAAGATCACAGAGCGCGGACGTTACATATGGTGGTATTCAAACAATTGCATATGAATTACAATCTGAAAGGATATTCGCCAATGTTGTTTGGAAAGGTGGAAAAGTAAATGAAGAAGGCGAACAGATGCAAAATAATAAGGTGGTTGAATTTTATGTTAGAAATGGTGGTGTAATGTCAACAGCAAATGTGGAAGATTATATTCTTTATGATGAAAAAAAATATTATATTGATGCAATTGATATTGTTGATGGAAGGAAAAAATATTTACGAGTAATAACATCATCCGTTCAAGTATAATGAGTGTAAATGTTACAAAATTAGAAGGTTGGCGAGGTGTTCAAAGAGATTTGAAAAAACTCCCATATTTAATAGATCAAAAAAAGTTTTTTATTGCTGCATTCAGAAAGGTGGGAAACAAAGTAAAAGAAGCGGCGAAATCAAAAGTTCCACATGATACAGGATTATTAAAAAAACATATAAAAGTTTTTGTGACTAGACAAGGCAGGAAAGATGGTTATGTTACAATTGGCGTGAAATTTTCATCATCTGAAAAATGGGATGGTGGTCCATCTTATGCATCTAAAATAGAATATGGAACATCGCAAATGTCAGCACAACCCTATATGCGTCCAGCATGGGATTCAACTAAAAATGTTGTTACATCAGAAATGGTGACGGCTTGTAAGTTAATTGCACAAAAAGCCATTAAAGGATTAAACAAGGGGAAAAGATATTATGAATGGAGGGTATAAAATTATAAAATGAGTTTTACAATTGGATCAACTATATATTCTAAATTAGCCGCTGATGCTACCTTAACGGGTTATATTGGAACATCACCTGTTAGAATTTTTCCTGATGTGGCTCCATTAAATATTGCCCAAACATTTCCATATATTACATATAACATTATTAGTCAAACGCCAACAAACACGAAAGGTCCCCAGGATGATGGAAATCCAGTTGTTGGTGGAACACCAAATCAAAGAAGTCCACTTGATATTGTAAGGATTCAAATCAGTTCATTTTCAACAGATTATTCAACTGGGGTAACAATAGCAAATAGAATCAGAACAATACTAGATAGGGGAATTGGATCTGGTTTTGTGGTTGGTTCTGGTCCAACAATAGATTCAATCATTTATGATGGAATGTCAACTGATTATGAACATAAAATTAAACCGCAGGGGGTTTATAATTTTACTCAAGAATATATTGTTAGAATTATAAATACTGATTTTGCACCAGCATTTGCAAATGTTTATTCAATACAATTTGATGGGGTTGATGATTATTTAACTGTTGGGGATCAATCAATTTTTTCTTTTGGAAACGGAACGACAGATTCAGCATTTTCAATGTCATTTTGGATAAGACCAGCATCAATAAGTGGGGGGACACTTTTTGGAAAATCTTCTAGTTCAAGTATACAAGAATATCAATGTCGATTTTCTAGTGGTGGCGATTTACGATTTAGATGTGCGGATGCATCGGCATCTTCATATATACAATCTGAATTAACAAATCCATTATCAATTTCCACATGGTATCACATTGTATGCACCTATGATGGATCTGGCATTGCGACTGGGATAAAAATATATGTTGATGCGGTTACACCAGCACAATCAACAACAACAAGTGGAACATATGTTGCAATGGAAAACACGGCAGCACCATTAAATTTTGGATTTATGGGTTTAGGCGCATCATATTATAATGGACATATTGATGAAATGTCTTTGTTTGATATTGAATTATCAGCATCGCAAGTTTTAGCAATTTACAATGGTGGATCACCAACAGATTTAGAATCACATACTGGTTTGATAGGATGGTGGCGAATGGGTGATTCTGGTGCATATCCAGTTGTTAATGATAACAGTTCAAATACTAATAATGCTACCATGACTAACATGGCGGCTAATGATATACAAAATATTGTTCCATAATGGAAATAAAATATGTAATATATAATAAAGCTGAAGTCAATGAAATTGACTTTAATAAGGTGATTGAAACAAGTGAAAACACATTAAGATCATCATTAAATAATGAAAGTATTATTCTAAAATTTTATGGCGAAACACCTTCTTTTTTATCTGGGTTAACTATTTATTCACATACTGAAATTTTAGAGATAATCAACAATCCAGAAAATGGATGGATTGTGAATTGATAAAAATAAAAATTATGCCAGAAATAATATTAAAAAAAGAAATAATCAGAAAATATGGTGAATTTGAAAAAGTATTTCCAGAAGGGTCAAAATATTTTGTTTCTTGGGAATCTTATTATGATTTACTAGACAAAGGATATTGCAATAAAATCAAAGATATAAAAAAACAAAAAGTTAAATTGAAGAAAAAAACAAAGAAAGCAAACGAAAATAATTAGATATGGCGACAATTACATCACAAAACATCGATCAAACTGGTTTAAATAATCCAACACTCACGGCGGTTAGTGGTGGCGGTGATCAATGGTTGAATTCTGGATCTGAATTTGTAGCAATTAAAAATGCGAGTGGTTCAGATTTAACGGTTACATTTACAGCACAAACAACATCATTTGATTCACCGACTTATGGACCAGCAACAAAATCTAATGCAACAATTACATTGGCCAGTGGGATAACAGGTTACATTGGACCATTTGAAACGGGAGCATTTAATGATGCATCGGGATATTGTCAAATAACATACAGCGCGTCAACTAGCGTTTCGATCGCAATCTTAACATTACAAAATAATTAATAATAAAAAAACGAAATAAATTATGGCAACAAGTGGAATTTTAAATGGAACGAAATTTGGGATTTATGATAATTCAAGTGGTAGTTCAGTTCTGGTGGCTTATGCAACGTCTGGCTCTATTTCAATCAATCATTCTACTAGAGATACATCAAACAAAGAATCTAGTGGATGGAAGGAAGTGATGGAAGGTCAAAGAGACTGGGAAATTTCTGTTGAAGGAATGGTTGCATTTAAGGATTTAGCGGGTTCAGCAGTATCTGGATCAACTGTTGATGAACTTTTCACCGCGTATATTGCAACACGTGGAACATACACAATTAGTTTTGAATCATCAGAAACTGGTGATTTTAAATGGAGTGGTTCAGCGTATATAAGTTCAATCAGTATGGATGCACCAAATGAAGAATCAACAACGTATTCATGTTCATTCACTGGGACATCTACGTTAACTCAAGCGGCATCGTAAATGGCAACAAGTGGAATAGTTAATGGAACGAAATTTGAGATTTTAATTGGTCCATTTAATGAAGTGGTGGCATATGGAACATCTTGCAGTTTATCAATTTCTAACAATTACAGAAATACAACAAATGCAATTTCTAATGGTTGGAATACGCGTATGTTAGGCGATCGCGACTGGGAAATGACTGCGGATGGTTTTGTTCTTATGTCGGTGACTGGATCCCGTGTTTCAATTTTTGATATGTTTACAGAATATATTGAAGCAAGAAAGATTGTTTTAGTTAGATTCATGACTACTGGTAGTGGCGTAAGTGGTGACAAATATTTTTCTGGAAATGCGATTTTAACAGCAATTAGTGTAGATGCCCCAAATCAACAATCAACAACATATTCGGCATCATTCATTGCTGCGGGTGAACTTTCAATCACAACACAATAATGAAACTATTCAACAAAAATAAGGTGAAAGCACTGGGCATTATTCATTCATGTGGATTTTGCCCTTTGCCAAACCTTTTAATTTAATTTTTAACTAAAAAAACACATGAAATGAATTATGAGATAATTAAATTAGGTAAAAAAGATTTACCATGTTATTTTGGATTTAATGCATTGCGTAAATATTGCAGAGCAACAGGAACATCCCTTCATAAATTAGGAACATTAGGGAGTGAAATGAGTTTAGATGATATTGTTGAACTAATATTTTATGGAGCGCAAGAAGGACATCGAAAAGCGGGTGTAGATTTTAATCTTACATCAGATGATATTGGTGATCTTTTAGATGGTGATCAAAAAGGAATGCAAATTGCAATGGAATTATTTGCGGATCACATGGGGATGGTTTTTGGAATTGATGAAAAAGAAGGATCGGGAAAAAAGTTGAATCCCAGCAAGAAGAAATAATTCTTGACTGGGCATATGTTGAAAAAATAGGGCTGGGACAATTAGGTTTAAATGCAGTTGAATTATATGATTTAACACCCTCAATGTTTTATAATGCACAAAAAGGAAAATTTGATGAATGGGAAATTAACAATCAAAATGAATGGGAAAGGGCGCGATGGTTAGCATCCGTAATAATAAATCCACATGTGAAAAAAAATATACAACCAAAAGACATAACACGATTTGAATGGGAAAAGAAAAAGAAAATAAAAAGTAGTGAAGAAATTGAAAAATTACAAAATGAAGCATTACTATATAAAAAGATAAATGAATCAAATAATAAAAAATAGAAATGGCTAGGAACAATACATCCATGAACATCATTCTCGGTGTTGTAAATACGGGATTATATAAAGGATTGAATCAAGCATCCGCAAGAATTCAAAAATTTGCTACTAGAATGAAAGCAGTTGGTGCATCAATCACCACATCTTTCACGTTACCATTTGCTGCAATTGGAGCGGCATCAGTAAAAATGGCATCTGATTTTGAAGAAACTGATGCAAAATTTAAAACTGTATTTTCTAGTATTTCTTTGGAAGCTGAAAAGACCGCTCAAACATTTAAAGAATCATTTGGATTATCGAGTGTTGCATCAAAAAAACTATTAAGTGATACGGGTGATTTATTAGTTGGATTCGGTTTTCAAGAAGATGCGGCATTATCATTATCTGAACAAGTTAATCGACTGGCAGTTGATCTGGCATCTTTTGCTAATTTTGAAGGTGGTGCAGAAGGTGCATCAAAAGCATTAACAAAAGCATTAGTCGGTGAAACGGAATCCGCGAAGGCACTTGGGATTGTTATAAGACAAGGCACAAAAGAATATAAAGATCGAGTTTCACAAATTCAAGAAAATCAAAATGTTTCACTTTTACAGGCTAAAGCATTAGCAAATTTAGAAATTGCCACCGATCAAAGTTCTAAAGCTATAGGTGATTTTGCTAGAACATCTGGAAGTTTTGCAAATCAAACACGAATTGTTATTGGTAGAATTCAAGATTTAGCGGTTGAACTCGGTCAAATATTACTACCTATTGCGGCATCAATGGTTAATGGGATAAGTAATTTAATTACATCTTTTAGGAATTTAGATTCAAGCACTAAAAACTGGATCATGGCTATTGGTGGAATAATTGCCATCTCGGGACCATTATTAACATTTTTAGGATCATTAGTTGGTGCATTTGGATTATTATTATCACCTATTGGTTTAGTTGTTTCTGCAATTACTTTAGTAACAGCGGCAATAATAACAAACTGGGATATAACAAAAAAATGGATTACAAACACAATCAATGCATGGATTGATTTATTTAATGAATCTAAAGCCTTTCGTCGAATATTACAATCAATTGGTCTAGTTGTTGAAACCGTTTTTGATGCAATGAGAAATGCGGTTTTATCAACTTGGGAAATGATGAAAGGATTTGGAAAATCATTGATGGGGATTTTCACATTAGACTGGGATTTATTCACTGAAGGGTTGGATGATATGTCTAAAACCTGGATTGATGCATTTACCAAAGCAGGTCAAGATGCAAAGGATAATTTTTCAAAAGCCTTTTCAGATGAAAAAATTGAATATATAAATGAAGATGATATTCAAGATGGTGTTGATCAAATAGCTAAAATGGGGAATGATGCGGTAAATAAATTAAAAAATATTTTTAGTAGTGCATCAATTCCAATGCCCACTACCACTAGCACAAAAAGGGGTGGTTTTTCAACTTTTGATCCTGGTGGTGGGAGTGATGATCCACCCACATCAATATGGCAAAAATTTTTTGCAAATCAAGACAAGGAATGGGAAGCATGGGGAAAAAATACGGCGCAAGTCATGGATCATTTTATTGGAAATGCATCACAAATTTCAGCTGGTTTAAATTCGGTATTTCAACAGGGTCACAATAATAGAATGATCGCATTGGATAATGAATATAATAAAGAACTGTCAGTTCTAGAAAATAAAGCATTATCCGCTGATGAATTCAATAAAAGAAAAGAACAACTGGATCGAAGATATGAAAATTCAAGAAAGGCACTACAAATTAAAGCGGCGAAAAGTCAAAAAAGATTTGCAATTTTTGATGCTATCATTAACACAGCGGCGGGAATAACAAAAGCAATCCCCGATCCTTTCATGATGTCATTAGCTGCAATAATAGGTGGTGCGCAAATTGCAACAATTGCCGCGGAACCAATTCCAATGGCAAAGGGAGCATTAGCATTTAGCCCAACACATGCAATTGTTGGTGATAATCCTAATGCACTTAATGATCCTGAGGTTATTGCTCCATTGTCTAAACTAGAACAAATTCTGTCAAATCGCGGAAACAAAGTTAATGTTATTGGAAATTTATCGGGACAGGATATTGTTTTATCAAGTGAAAAAGCAGAAATCGGAATGAATAGATATATATAAATGGCAACTGTTAATTCATATTATACTGAGCGATTCAGATCACAATTTAAATCATGGGATAATAAAACATATTATATATCAATATATGATGCGAGATTCACAACATCGGGTGCGCCAGGTTCACCACCTTATTCATTTGACATAACGGATAGTGGATTAAATCTAACATATGATTCTAAAAATCAAGAAAAATTTGCTCCT
>TARA_R100000781_G_scaffold110566_1_pt1 | contig 14276 bp, 16 predicted proteins | sample TARA_R100000781 | Tara Oceans TARA_R100000781 (sample SAMEA2623385) | marine metagenome | biome: marine biome (ENVO:00000447); feature: deep chlorophyll maximum layer (ENVO:xxxxxxxx); material: "saline water (ENVO:00002010), including plankton (ENVO:xxxxxxxx)" | depth 60 m | reverse complement strand
CCTGCCGCTACAATAGACGTTACATCAATTAATGCATCCACCATGTATTCATCACCCATGACCTTTGGGGTTGTTACACCCTTATGGTCAGCAAGCAATGTTACTGTATATGCTAAAGCCATTCTTAATCACCTCACGCACTCTTAATGTTGGTTATTTTACCCTGTCCCTTGAAGAAAGAGCAGCAAGTTTCGCCCATTGTGCGATACATACCCTGATTCCCTAGTTTTCCAACACCAAATGGGTTTCCGTTGCTAATACCATCCTCAAAGTATTGAGTAGGCTTCATAACAGATAGCCACATATGGTCTGTGTCTAAGAACAATAAGTCACTTAGGGTGTTTGTAGTGTTAGCACCCGTTGAACCCATGTCCTTTGCAGGGATTAATGGTATATCAAAGTAAGTTGCTACTCTAAATCCAGCCTCAGTTCCCTTTACGCCTTTTACACCATTATGAGTAGGAACAATCTCTTTCCTATCCATAAATCGCTCTTGACTCTGTAGCAAGTCAGCAATGTGCTGAATTGTATCATAGCCTGTTAGGATGCACTTCGGGTTTCCACCGTTCTGGCGGATTCTGCGAATCATGCTATTTAGCATACTTAGAGTTAGAACCCTAGCATCACCAGCCGCATATCCATCACCGAAGTCAACTTCAGCATCTAAGTAAGATGCAGTTCCTGTTGCAGCGTTAGACGAAATAGTTACTGTTCTTGATGTTCCAAAGATATTCTTTACATCAGCAACTACTGCGGAGTTATCTCCGTTGTTTGCGCCTGTGTTTAGTAAGTTAGCATTATACATTGCAGCGATTTCTGCTGCTGAAGATACAATCTTTAGTAGAGAAGTGTAGTTTCTCTCAATGTCTGTTGCAGTTCCGTCATCATAGTTTTCAAACGGCATTACTAACATCTTGCTCTGTGTTTCTGCGTGATGCTTACCCATGTCCTCACGGATAATAGCACGAATATCGCCTACTCCGTCATCAATGGCTGCTAATTCCATTCCAAGTTCTGAGAACTCAAATAGATGTGCAACAGTCTTAGGGCTAACATATAGTTTAGCGTATTCGGGTGATAATGGCCTAAATCCATTTGCACCGTCTAATGAAGCATTTTCCTCAACACCACCAATTTGGTCTGGTCGTGGAGTAGATAAATCAGCAGTATTTGCGGCTACAGCAGTTGAACCTGTTGTAAACGAAGAACCACTACCACCAGTAGGTCGGCTCTTTAGAACCCTCCAACCGCTTGAAGTGTAAGGCCTCTTTGCTAAGATAGAAAGAGGGTTAACCTCTTGATTTAACATAGACCATACTTTCTGTCCATAAAGAACGTTGTATAAGTCGCCTAATCCACTAGCGGCACTAAACGGGTTTGATGCCGCATCATGGGGCGTTCCGAATCCACCAACAACACCAGAACTCTTTAGTAGAGCATTACCAGCAGGGCCAGTTAATCCGTATGTTGCGGCTTCTAAGTCTTTTAATGTGTTTGTATATCCAGTCATTTTTTCATCTCCTTAAAATTTCCTCGCTAAGTTGTGAATATCTCCCCAACTCATCGAAGATAATTCTTCAGATGTGGTTGGAAAACCATCCGGTAGAGAAACTGTTGATTCCTCTTTTACTATTTGCGAATTTTCTGTTGTTAATGATTTGCGTAGGTCTGCGAACTGTTCTTTTAGTTCGGCTACTTCTGAACGAGCGTCATATTCATTTCGCTCAACAGATGCCTTTCTAATGGATTGCTCTGTAGCAAACCTGCTCTCAAAGTGCTTATTCATACTATCATAAGCAATCTTTTCTAGTTGTTCTGCCTTAAACTGTTCATATGCCTTTTCGACATTCTCAACAGATAAGTCAAGCGTAGTGAATTCAGACGAATCCCACTCTTTTGAAACCTTTAGTGGAGCAGGTGTTGCAGTTGGCGTTCCGCCACTTACTACTTCTTCTCCGGCTTCATAATCACGGGTGCTATCTTCATCCAGTGCTTTTTCTGCTTCATCTTCGCCTAAAGAGTCATCGGATAATTCCAACTCTTCTTCGGCTTCACCTTCAGTAGCCATGTATTCCATGTCTGCCTCAAGTGGCGTTTCTTCTTCCTTTTGGAGTTCATTAACCTGTTTCATCAGGTCATTTAACTCCTCAAGGGCTTTTTCCAATTTTTCAGTCATTTTTTCACCTTTGTTTTTTTCTTCTTTTAATATATCAAACTTTGCTTCTGGGTTTATTCCTTTTTCACAAATTGTGACTTCATGCAACTCTAACTCATCAATTTCATTATATTCGCCAAAATCATTTGATTTTCTTTTGCGTTTTGAAATCGCTTGTCCTCCTATACTAAATGAACGTAATGTGCCTTTTCTAATTCCTCTTGATATTTCTTTGGCTTTTTCAATATCATCTCTTAATTTAATAACAACATAAAATCCTACATCATCAACTTGAGATTTATGGACTACTCCGTTCTTATCTCTATAAGAATCTACTACTTCTCCTACTTGAACATTTGAATGATTAGACATTACATTTCTGAATTTCTTTTCTCCCATGTAATCTTTAACTGCTTTTTGTAATGCTTGTAAAGTAATTAAATCGTTCTGCTTATCTACCATTTCTATTGAAGCATATCCACCTATAATTAAATCATCTGACTTTAGTATTGTGAAGTCTTTAGTTTCTTGCTTCATTAGAACTGGCCGCTCTAACATAAACTACACTTCACCTTTCACTATATGAACTAAGCGGGATTGCCTTCGGGCAGGGGTAAATTTTTATATCTATCTTCGGTAATATCCCACAAACCATCGTCATCCTTTGATTCTAGCATAGTTTGTTTCTTTCCTGTCCAAACTACCCAATGTTTTTCATCATTTAAAGGAACAACCCTAATATGCAATCTAGTATCAAATTTATCACCTGCTAATTTAAATTCGTGATAACCGTCCCTTTGAACACCAAGAGTAATAATTCCTTTATCTAATATTTTACTTTCTCTAGCATTACCCAAAACAATTTTAGCAGGAAATTTATTAGATTTACCAAATAAGTTATAAATATCAGAAGAATCTTCAATATCTATTAACCACGCTAACCTTTTATCATTTACAACATAAATTAATAATAAGTTATCATCTTCAGTAGTTGTAATTGTAAATTTACCTTCTTTTGGATTAACCTTTTCATCCTTTGCTATATCAGTAGGGTTCACTGAAAATATATCATTAGTGCGATGATAAACAATATCTTCTTGCCTAATTAACCACTTCTTTAATTTCTTTACATCACTATTAAATGCCGGCCCTTTAAAATGGTCAATATAATTTTCTAACACAAACTCTTGTATTTTATCAAATTCTACAGGTTCTTCCCACTCAATTAATTTATTTTTAATAGCCATTCTTAACTCAGAACGAACACTTTTAAGTGCAATTTGTAAATCTTCTTTCCAAACATCTATATCGTATAGGGCTTGTTTCTCCATTAAACTATCACCATTAAAACCGTAAATAGTAAATCCATCTAAATTAGATTTCATAAGAATTTCTGCTTCCCCATGTATTTCATCAGTAATATACATTTTCTTTACGCCTTTTAATTTATATTTAAACGGCTTATCTAAATCTTCCCAAATTGATTTTTTGGCTTTGTCTGATAATAACTCTAAAGTTTCTAATTTATCTGATTGAGTCACTTCAGGAATTTCAATAACTTTCGCTGAGAATAAACTAAAACCCTCTTTAGTCTTCTTTACCTCATCCACCTTAACTCTAACAATACTACCCACCTTAACGGATTGCTTAGTGTTTAGTGCTTTACCTACAGAAAGATATGCTTTATCTTTCAATTCTACAGTCTTATAAGAACGGGCTTGTTCTGCGGATAATGGGCCAATACCTAAAGTATATGAATGAAGACCACTCTTTGTTGTTTTATCATCCAAGACAATAACATCTAAATCAACAAATTTCTTCCATTTAACCCACTTAGGATTTTTCCTTGAACCTAATTGATATGTAGATTCAATATCTTTAATAACCACACCTTCAGAAGCGGGTAGATTCATTATTTCTTCAGAATAATCCCCTACTTCTTTTATAGAATCTGCAATTCTAGTGTCTTTCTTTGAAGGATATGCTAATTCTTCAGATGAATGTTGAGCATATTGATATAACAGAATATTAATTCTTTCCCTCAAAGGTTCATCTATTAAATCTTTATCATCATGTTCCATAATATCAAAAACATGAAGTCTTAATTGGCTATCTTCAATAGGCTTCTTAAAAATGTGTGAAATTGTAGCGGCCCTATGTAATGCTTTACCGTTCTTAAATATCATTAACTCTCCATCTAAGATACAGTTCCCTATTTCCTTTCCACGCAATCTTTCTATTTGCTCTGGACATTTATCAGAAATATCTTTTTGGTTATAAGAAAGAATTTTAATGGTTTTACCATTTTTATGGATTTGCACTCTCATACCATCATATTTTTCTTGAACTACATATTCACCAGAAAAACCTTTCAATTGCTCTAAGTCTTTTAATTCAAATATTCGATACATTGGTTTATTAGGGGTTAGGAAATTAATCTCAGACTTCTCATCTGAACTCTTTTCAGACTTTTTAATATCTATATCAATTAGAGCATCCCATTCTTTTTCGCTATATTCCTCAAGAAACACTTTCTTTAGGATAGACAAAACGCTTTTAAATTTGGTTTTGATACGCTTAGTGTCTTTATCTTCCCCATAGTGTTCTGAAATGTATAAGGGTATATCTTTCATCTCTAAATCTAATCCGTTGGCATTTTGAGTTATTTCATCGGGCTTAAGGCCGTGTTTTTTCCATGCCGATGCAGGGATAGGGAGGGAATGTTTGCGAAGGGCATAGTGAATAAAGGCCGCAAAGACACTAGAATTATTGAGTAATACATCAATTACTTCTTCACCCAACTGATTAGCGAATGGGTCAGAAACTTCTTCAGATTGAAACCTCATTTCTTTAATCGCATCATATAGTCGCTTGGCTTGAGTTGAATTAGGGTCTTCTACATTATCATCAAATACTGCGTCTTCATCAATGTATTTCTTCAATACTCTAGTAAAAGAATCTAAGCCATCAAATGACTCACGAATAGACTTAACTGTTGCTCTCCATTTTTTACCATATTTATTTGGGTCTTCTTTCGCAGATAAATAAGAATAGCGAGTCCTCTCAAAGAAATCTAAAACACGCTTGGATAGCGCATTTTTTTCTTTTTCAAAGGAAACGCCAGATATAGCCACAATATCACTCTATAATCTATATCCATATTTTCTTTTCACATGGGCGGCAGGTGAATGTTCTGCATCCATTTCAGTTTCAGCATGACCATCAAACCTATCAATTAATTTCTTTAATCTAAGATATTCCCTTTCATATGCTTTTTGGTCGGCATCTTTCATAGGACTAGCCATAAACTTCTCAAATGCGGCTTGAATAGATAATTTCAAATCATCCATTTTACTCTTAACAATAGAATCTAATTCCATCTTAGATACTAAATCAATCGCTTCTGCTGCTTTTAACATTCTTTTAAGCATAACTGCTTTACCTAATGCATCATAAGCATCTCCCAATTGCCCCTGTAGATTTTTTAGTTTATTCTGCAATTTACTTTGACGAGTAAATAGTGAGGGATTATCCTTAGCACCAGAAATATCCATTTCATCTAGTTCAACTTCTACTTCTTCTATATCACCTTGAATTCTCTCTATGCGTAATTTTAGATTCCTATCCCTTTCATCATCTAAAAAGGGATTACTCTCTTTCATTATTGCCTTACCAATATAGCCATATCCTTCATCACCTGTTGGATTTTTTATCTTTTCTTCAGATGGATTTTTCTTGGGCCTTTTTAATTTAATATCTTCACCCATTACATCTTCATCTAACATAACAGTAGTTCCATCTTGAAACTCCTGTAAAACTTCTTTGGCTTTCATTATTGCTACTTCAATTAATTTCTCTTCTTTTGTTACTTTTTCTGGCATTTCAATTGCCTCCTATTTGCTCAACGATTTTATGTATATCGTCCCATTCCATCTTAGAAATTATATCACCCGTTGGTGCAGTATTATTGCCCATCATTGGTTTAGGAGTATTGACTTTAACATAACCTGATTTCATTAATAGGTTATCTTGGTTATACACCGTTTCTTCTAAACTTTTCACTTTTTCAACTAACTCTTTCAAGAGCATTAACATTTCATTTTCTTCCGTCATTTTATTCATCCTCCATTAAGGAATCTTCATATTCACTTAATCCTATTCTATATGCTGTAGGGTCTAATTCCCTAAGCACCCTAGATGGAGAAAAGGTAAGTGTGCCTATTTTAATCTCCGGATATATTTCATCTAGCATTTCATCATACTGTTCTTTTAAGTCATCATCTGACATTTCTTTTAATATTTCTTTCCAACTCATTTTAATCACCTTAGTATTGCGGCTTTATTCCATGTGCTTCGTATTCTCTATCCAACATTCCTTCTAAATCACGAAATTCTCTTGAATTCTCATCAAATGGGTTTTCATCCCAAATTTTTTCAAGTATTTTTCTTCCTTTCTCTTGATACTCTTCATATAATGAGTCTAGCGCAAGAAATTCTTTATCTTTTTCTTCAAGGTAATCTGGTGCTGATTTAGTTTCGGGATATTCTTTGTATGAGTCTAAACCAAGCACAGCGTAAATAGCCTGTCTGACTCTTTTATCCCTGTCAGGAAATTTAGAAGGAACAAACATTAGTGATTCTACCATTTCTTTCTCAGCATCACCCACTGCATCATACCTTTCTATTACCTTTTCGTCATTAAACATTTCCTTAAGTTCACTTTTAACATCTTTTAATATTTCTTTCCAACTCATTTTACTCACCAAATTCCTGTGGAGTTTTACCTATCTCCAAAGCATTAGATATCGACTGTAATTCAACTTCAGCATAACCTAGAAGGTTAAGTTTCTCTAACATTTCGTCTGTTAAATATTCAGCAGAAATATCAGCAACATCCTTGCCATCTAACACCTCTAGTTCCTTATACAACTCATCAAGTTTTCTTTCAATTCTCTTAAGATGTTCATTAGTGCTAGATTGTCTTCTCTTCGCATTATAGAACATTCTTACCCTAGTAGGCCCAACCCTTTTGACAACATCTTCCCAACTCATTTCAGACCACTTCTTTTTAGTAACTCTATTTCATCTAGAACCTTTTTTGCAAACTCTCCTAGTCGTTCTAATTTTTCCTCTGTCATGTTATCCATCCCCTTCTCTAGTGTATTTTTTGACAGACTAGTTGAATACTTTGCTAAATCTTGAGTATATCTCATGAAATCTACCAACATCATTGATGGTATTGAATACTTCTTTAAATTATCTTTCCAACTCATTTCATATCACCTTTACTTTTTGGATATACAATCCCTCTCAATTGATTGTATAGAGTTTCATAGTCCTTTCTTAATTCTGCGGCAGATGCTACAATATCTAAATTAGTTTCTTCAAAGCCTTTCATCTTCTTAGATAATTTTTCATCAGACTTAATCAAATCTAACTTTTGCATTTCATCTATTAAATTAGATAGTTTAGTTAAATCCTGCCCAAAGTATTCAGTTGGTTGAGCAGACTGTAATACTTTCTTTAATCTCTTTTTCTCTTTACCTTCTAATTTAGAAAGAAGACCAATATCTGCCTTTTCGAGTGTTTTCTTTTTATCTGGCATAAATAAGAAAGGGTCAAGGTCTTTAGTCCAATCTTTAGTAGGCAAATCTAATTCATTATAACAATTCTCACAAAGGGTTGCACTTTCTCCTTTCTTGCCCGAATGAAAATCTTTGGGCATAGACTCAACAGTATAAGATTCTCCATCTTTAATTCTATCTCCACATTCATCGCAAAATTCATCTGCTTTTAATATCTCTTTCCAACTCATTCTTTTTCCCCCATTTCTTCAAATGCCTCTTTAACATATTTAAATTTCTCTTCTAATTTATCTTCTGAATAATCATCAGAAATATCATTAGTCAATAAAGAACTATCCAATTTTAAATCCCTTAACTTACCAATGTAATACATGAAAGCATATTGCCTTGTTGTTACCTTTATTTCAGCCTGATATGTTTCATCTTTTAAATCAGCAATGCCTTGTTTATCCTCTTCATTTGTATCAGGAGTAACATTGTAATAGTATTCTACTTCTTCTTTATCATCTAATAAATCAAGTAATCTCATTTCGACTGTTTCTCCATAATCCAAAAAGGTATTTTCTTTTAATCTAAAAAAATATTTAATTTCTCCAAATCCAGCACTAGGGTTTGAGGCCTTTTCTATTTCTTTCAATAACTTAGATAAACTAATATTAAAGTAATCCTGAACTTTAGTTTCTTCTGTAAATTTGAAACTTCTTGTTTTCATACCTACTTCTTTTAACATTTCTTTAAATATCTCTATTCCTTCTTTCCCATCGAATTCTTCATTCAAAATAGCAAGAGTTTCTACTGCTAATTTACCATCTTCATAATTCTTTAAAAACACATTAACGGTTTTTTGTGAAGAAAATCCAAATGCATTTGCAAATTCTGAATAAGAACCATGCCAATTTTCTTTTAAGTCACTTATGGAATATTCCTTAATTGCTTTTTTTAAGGCTTTATTAAAACCAACAAAAGATTCCTTTTCAGGTTTTATATTTCTCTTAATGCGCTTCAAAAATACCTTTAATGTTCTTGTTGCTGTATCTATTTGGTCATATGTTCTAGGGCTTTCAATTAATAAATCTGCTACACCATCACTAACATATTCACGAATACTATCTGGGTTTTCTAATTGACCTTCTAAAACTCTAAGTTTCATTTCTAATGGAATCTTACTTACTTCTTCTAATATTCCTTCAAATACATCAATATACCCATTAATAGCAACAATAAGACTATCATTATCCATAACTTTAGGTTTGTATTCACCCGCATGAGTAGGGTGGTTTTTTCCATACTTCTCAGGGAAATGCATATATTTTCCTTTTTTAGAAGGAACAACCATTAAATCGCTATCTTTGAATTGTCTTCTAAGTTTCTCCTTAAAAGAATTTGGGGTGTTATTTACTGCCCTTTCTAAATTACGAATAAAATGTGGTTCTATACCTAAATCATTCCTTAAGATATTCTTAACATTGGGGCTAAATTGTTTTTTGATTTCATCTGAAGCAGGTAGGGAAATCTCCCTAAAGAGGTCTGCTTTAGATAAAACTGGCATATTTACCACTTATTTTCAGGTCGCCTTTTTTTCTTAGGCATTAATATAACATCAGGAATATCATTTGAATCTGGAATCTTTTTCTCAACGGTTGTAGATAAATCAATACCCACTGCGTCTAAATTCCGATTTATTTCTACTCTGTTATTATTGTGCATTTCTGCTCTTGCGTCTGCTAATTGTTTTTCTAATTCTTTTACTTTTGTTTCATCCATAGTTATTCCTTCCTTACAAATTGTTGGCAATGTCCGTTATCATCAATATAAATTTCATCTAACATACATCGCATATCTTTGTTTGAACGACAAGTGGTAGCACCACATCTTTTAACTTTACATTGACCATAACTACCACTAAGATGCCTTGCTGCTTTTTCTTGGTCTAAATTTGTTTTTGCCCTATCAATTAAACTTTGCTTTGGTTTAGGGAAATTGCTAACATAACTAGCATCCGGTAATCTTTTAATTGTATCTTCCCAACTCATTTTAATTACCTCGATAAATCACGGTATAAAGATAAGAGAACTTCTAAATCATGTTCAGACCAATCTTCACTAGCAAGATAATGTCCTTCTCCACCTGTATAAGAGCCAAGTCTTACTCCGTTATAGTAATCATCTTCACCATAATATTCTATATCAAATTCAGTAGTTACATCATCATGTTCATCATGGGTCATATCAGGAATTATTTTTATTCTACCGCGACCAATACGATATTCATCTTCTCCTGCATCTCTATAACCATCTAATTCTTCGTCATATTCACCACGAATAACTAACTGTTCATTCAAAAAGTCATTTAATGGGTTGATTATCTTATTAGTTAAATCAGTCAGATTCACTGTTTCTTTCTTCAATATATCCTTCCAACTCATATTAACCTACTCTCCTTTCAGTTCTTTTATCTACATTCTCATTTCCAGCGTCTTTAGGTAAACCGCTAAATCTCTTGTCTGGCCCTACATTCATAGAGGGTTTATTCCTTGTGGCTGGCGGGTTCTCTTGGGGCTTACTTTTATTTCCGGATAGGGCTTCTTCTTGAAGTTGTCCCAATTGAGAAGCATCAATGTCTGTTCCCGCATAAGGGTCTAATTCCACATCTCCCCCTCCTTCTTCGTTTGGCCCCTGCATTTCAGGTTCAGGTTTAGTATAAGAAAATCTACCTTCATCATCCATATCTATTTCAAATCCTAAATTCTTTATTGATGCAGCAATATTAACTTCTATTTCTCTTTTCCTTAATTTAGCAATTTCATCTTCTTCTTCTGATGGTGGAAGTTTTAATTTCCAATCAGTAACTCCAAATTCTTTAGTTACAAATGGGAACACATAGTTATTCCAAATAGTTTGAGCCATTTCTACTGCTCGATTAGTAACAAGTATCTGCATTCCTTCATTATTGAGTCCACCACTAGCAGAGTTATCTGCCATGAAAATTTTACTTACACCATAAAAACCAGAAACTCTATCTCTTAAGTCATCCTTCACAGATACATAATCCATTTCCTTTAGGCTATCCATGAACTTAATCCACTCAATAGACCCTTTTCCACCTTCTGATTCTATTCCCATAACAGGGATAAAGTGAGGGTCTTGTTCCATCTTCTCTTTGACTCCACGCCAAAATGATTTCATAGATTCAATATTTCTAGTTTGGACTGCTAATAATCCTCTCGGCATTCTTGCCTTAGTATATGATGAATTGATATAGTTATCCATAGCAATTAAAGTAGTAACACTATTCCATAATGTAATTATAGGTGATAAACCATATAATCGACTTGGTGTATATTTACTAAAGTGTAATACTTCTCCCTCTAAGAAATATTGTTCTTCTCCATTTACTCTATTAACATAATGAATAGGATAAAGAGCACTAGTATCACAATACTGGCAACGCCCCACAGGGTCTTCTGAAATGAAATCTCTATGGTTCAAACAAGTGAACCCTTTATTCCCCCTTTCTCCTTTTTCGTCAGCGTAAATATGCATTGTTACAGGGTCGCCCCGATACACTTCATTAATGCGATGCATTGCGATTTCTGAATCATTATCTAAGAAATATTCTTTTACTAATACTAAATAAGCATCATCCATTATATTTAAATCATCTTCCATTTCTTTGAGAACATCAATAAACATTTGTTCTGCACTATTTACATACCCGTCTAATAATTTTAGAGCATATTTAAGTTGCTTAGGGTCAGGCTTACTTAAATCAGTTGAACCACATTCCACACATTCTACAGTAGGGGCTTGATGTTCTTTACAACAACTATCACATTTAACTACGAATTTTTCTTCCCAAAGATAACCCCGTCTAAATACTTCATTCTTAAGTTGAGTCACACAAGTTCTAACAACAACAGATTGATTTGCTATATGATAAATAACCGGAGAAGTTAACATATAAGAGTTATCTTTCTCTTGAATGCCCGGATTAAACACCTTTCTATCTACTGGTGTAGGGGTGCTTCTTCTGAATAAATTGGTAATACTAAACCTGCGCTTTTCTTCTACCATAGTGTTCACTCTCCCTTATCAAGACGATAGGGCAATTGCATATCAATGTTTGGATTCATATTTCTTCATCCCTATTTTCCTTAACAATTACGCCTGATTGTTCCAATTCATCCATAATACCCATCTTATTATTTTCTTCTAACTTATGGATACTATCTACATCAATATCATATTGGCTAAAATCAAATCTAGTATTATCACTGTGATTGTAATACTTCATTAATTTATACAACTCTCGCAATCTATTCTTAGACCATTCTTCCTTTTTAAAGTGCTTTTTTATTCTTACCAATTCTAATAATGCTTGTGCATTTTTAGATTTAAGTTTAAAGTGAGGGGCGCATTTAGTCAATAAATCATGTATATCTCCTTGAGAATAGAAATTTAATCTATTAACTGGTCTAGTATCTTGAGGGGATTTTTGGTCTAAATGTAATCTACCCATACCTAATGATTTATGCATCTCTAACATGAATGCCTTTCCTCTATCACCTGTTGCTACTAAACCAACTCTAGGATTAAAGTTTTTATCTATAGTAATAAAACCATCAGAATCAATGAATGCTGCTGTATATGCCCAAATGTTTTTCTTAATTGAATTATCTAATTTATAGTATGCACCATTAACATTTGTAATATGTTGAGTTTTTGCTAACTTAGCAATCATATTAGGTGTGCTTTTAGATTGTAAATTAGTAGGCAATGCTTCATGCATTTCTCTTGCAGAAATTCCGGGATTATCACAAACAGATTTTAATATTGATTCTTTTATTTTAACTTTCATACCAGTTGTGGTGCTTTGTTTTCTAATGAGAGATTTGAAATCTTTTTTGCTTTGCGACATTTCCTTATTTAATTTAGCATATTCACTATTAAATGGTAAATCTTTTTGTTCTAATTTACACTCCCAATATTTACATAAGTTATCTATAATTTCCCTTCTTGTAGATTCATCATAAACGTTTGCTAATTTAATAATATCTTTTTCACTACAAACCATTTCCTTAATAAGAGGTTTATAGTTATGTAGCCAATAAATACTACCAATGCTTTTATCTAAATGGTCAGTATAGGCATCTATTAAATTATCAATCGAATTTGTTATGTTTATTTTTGTGTCGCCCTTTAATGTTCTCCTAAACATACGCATATCTTTAACCACATCAGGTATATTCTTATCCTCAATTATATATTCTTTTATTGGGTTCTTTAATATGTTGTTGGCATCAGTATAAGATAATTTAAACTCCTTAGCATAGTCCTTAACAATAGAAGCATGGTCAATAAGGGGTTGCTCTAATAACCACTCACTACGCTTCAAATCGTCTTCAATGTCCTTTTGCTCCACAGTAAGTCTTTCGACTTCTTCAACCTTATCTGCTAATTCTCTTAATTTCTGCGACTTTTCTCCGACCATCTTATTCACCTTTCGCTCTAAAAATTTAAACCTAATAACCCTGCATTTGGGGCAGTTTGTTGGCTAGTGGGACTATCGAATATGCCTATATCATCAAGGAGTATGAAGGTGTCTGTAGCCACTTGGGAAGCGGCGTTAGCAAGTGCTAATCCCATCACTAAATCGTCATGCGCTCCCACTCCTTCAAATCTTCCCGACTCAGTAATAGAGAACATTGAGAGTTCTTCTATTAATGCTCTCGTCATTTTTTTACTGTTATTATCCCCATAAGGGAAGATTAACTTACCGTTCTCAATGTTCATTTGTAAGTTGAGAATTATCTCCTGTTTCTTTTTTCTAGTTGTATTAAAATCCTTAACATTCAAATCAGATATACTTCTTAATTCTTGAGTAAATGCCTTAGCGAAGGTATTAGTTTCATATAACACTGCTTCAGGTTGATAGAGTTTCCCAATTAATCTAATTTTTTCTATGTTTTCTCTAAACTCTACATTCTTAGACCTATCAACATGAACAATTGCTTTATTCATATCTTCATCTACTTCTAAAACCATAATTACATTGTAGTCACCATCAGTAGATATAGCGGGGTCTACTCCAACATAATATTTATATCCCTTATCCCTTCTATTACCTAACTTAAGTATGTATTCTTTATTCTTACAAGCATTAACATAATCAGGGTCGAATAATGCAGTCCCAGTTGATACTGGAATACATAAATATTCTCTTGTAAACTTCAAAGAACCAATTTCAGATTTTCTTTGCATAAGTGCATCATAGTCCCAACGGTCAGGCCATAGTGGTTCATTAAGGGAATTTAGACAAGGATATTTCCTTACAGTATATGCTTCGTTTTCTTCTAACTGTGTAAATATATCTGTATATGTAAAAGGAGTTCCAATCATTCTAAGACTGGCGGTGTGGTGAAGGGTAGGTATCATATCTCCAAAGAACCAATCTGTTACTCTATTAATACCTGATAAACTAAATTCCTTCAAAGGGTCGTCAATAATAATTTCTTGAGGGTGAAGACCACGAATCTG
>TARA_R100000781_G_scaffold32221_1_pt1 | contig 14312 bp, 14 predicted proteins | sample TARA_R100000781 | Tara Oceans TARA_R100000781 (sample SAMEA2623385) | marine metagenome | biome: marine biome (ENVO:00000447); feature: deep chlorophyll maximum layer (ENVO:xxxxxxxx); material: "saline water (ENVO:00002010), including plankton (ENVO:xxxxxxxx)" | depth 60 m | reverse complement strand
TTTTGGTCATGGGATCAGACTTTTAATTTTGGTTTGGGCTTTATCAGTGATGACTTTGGGGTACATGGAAAAGATAAGGTTAGACACCTTTGCTGCTGGCCTTGTTGGAAATATTGCTTCGGCTTATGGGATCTCTATAAAGGGTAAAAATGGCAACCAAAAAAAACCAGTTATAGTAGATAATAAGAATACAAAAGTAGGTATTAAATGAAAAAGCTATTACCATTATTACTTCTTGCATCAGCACCAGCCTATGCTGATATAACACACAGCATAACGTCTAGTATAAAGCTTGAAGTTAGTACAGCAGCTACTACAGCAGATAAGATAGGATCATCTTATTCAGTAAGTGGATCTGGTGTAACAACAGAAGATGCAAATTCGAATGCTGGTGTTGTTGGAGGTTTCGGAGATCTGACGAATGGCGTACCAGCTTTTACATCAATTACTGCAACTCAGGCCACCAATGGTGAAGCGTTCAGTTTTTCTCAAACTCTGTTAGAAGGGGACGTTTCTCCTACATCTGCCGTCACTACAGGAGAAGTTGCAAACTTTTCTGACTTAACATCAACGGCTGCTGGTTCTGCTACTGGCTTGGAAGGAACTATTGATAATCATGCAATATCTCTTACAGCAGGTGGTACAGGTACAACAGCTACAGGACAATTTGTTACCACGTTAACTGTGGACTAAAGCCATGAAAAGGCTTTTATTTTTATCATTACTGTATGTCTTACCAGCTAATGCAAATATTGTACCGAATTTTGTTCAAGGAAATATGCAGTCAACTACATCTACTGTCACTACAATTTCAGAATCTATCACCAGTAAGGATTATAAAACAGGGTATGAATATACAGTTTCTGGTACTGGCATCAAATATTCTGGTGGTGATATGGCTCCAACAGCGGTGCAAACAACTGGAACAGTTGGGGGTGTAAGTTATACATGGACAGGTGCAGACATGACAACAAAACCAACATGGGAGTTAGTAGATCCGACTTCAGGCAATGCTTTCCAATTTTCGGAAACCTATTCAGGCTCAGGACTTCAAAATGTCACCACAATTACAAGAGATATTACAACAGAATCCGTTACCTCTACGCAGTCTGTGTTCTCTCAGTAATTTTAAGCCCAGTTAAAGTTTTAGCTAATGCAGTAAGTCAAAGTAATAGTGGATCTGTAACTAATCAGAACTGGAATGTAAACAATGGTTCTTTTCATACAAATCAGTATGGAGGAAATATTGTATGTCAGGGAGCAATGATGACTATAACTCCATTTACTACATTTAATTCAAATTATCGAAAACCATTTGAACATTATTATGAAACTCCTGTTTACGATCCAACAGACTTGGTAGGAGATTTTGATGATGAAGGCAACCCCATAGGAGATGGCACACCAGACAATGCAGGGTCAATTCTTTATATGCAAAAAAACTATTCTGGTACGAATAAAGATAGCTTTGCCATAGGTACAGGGATCACCATGAACTTTTCTATCCCACTAGACAGACAACTTGGTAAACAATGTAAAGACGCAGCCCAGACTCAGATAAATATACAAAAACAAAGACTGAAAAACCTTGAACTAGACTGGCATATCAGTCGTTTAAAGCATTGCGGAGAGAAAAAGATTGCTGGAATACAGTTTGCAAAATCAAGTCCTTACTATGATTTATGCAAAGATATAGAGATCGTTCCAAAAAAAGGTCAGGTTTTACCGCATAAGCACGAAATAAAATAGAAGTAGAAGGTGTTTATATCCTTAAAGTGTCTTACGTTTTAAGAACCCTCTACTCCTTTTTTAAATCTACCTTATCTTTTTTCTTTGTCAGTTTTTTAATTATATTTTTTACGAGAGGTTTTATAACATTAACAAGAAGTGGAGTAGTAGCAGCGACCAAAGCAATGCCAGCAGCAGTAGTAGAATCCTTAACTGAAGGTAAGTATTGCTCGATAAATTTTGTATCCTCATAAATCGTTATACATTCCTCATTTTCTATTTTATGACCAGAAACGATTTGCAGCTTTTGAGAATTTCTGAAATCCCCGATCATTTGATCTTTAGATGGGTCTGGGCATTTTATAAAAAATTCTTTATCTTTTTTTTCAGGTAGTTTTGGTTTTTTAGTCTCAGGTTGTACTGTTTTATTTTCTGCTTTGTTGCTTTCTTCTTCCTTAGTCTCAACTATCTCAATCTTTCTTTTGTCATACAACAAAGGTTCAAATGATGGCATTGAACCAAAAGGGCAACTAATTACAGTACCAGTAGGGTCATCTTCATATAATGCAGTATTTTTAGGTGAGGCATCTCTGTGATAACGTACACAAGCTGGCATCATTAAAGATGGCATTGGTACGTTTAATACATGAAAAGGATTATTTATATTGTTATCAATTAAGGGGACATCAATCTTTGGTACTTTTATTTCAGAAATATTATCTAAAGTCATTTATTTTATAAATTACCAATTTAATTGGTCTTCAATCTGTTCTTTTTGTCTCCTTTCAATATATTCCCAAAACCATTTATTTGGATCGTTAACATCTACTACAGGTTTAGGTCTTAATTTTCTTATCTGCTTTTCTAATTCATCAGCAACAATCCAATCCATGTGTTTTATAACTTGTTCTACTAACTGATTTTCAAAGGCTGGACTTTTCATATACAAAAAAACCATAAAGCCTGATCCAAAAGTAATTCCAGATGTTATTAGTGCCAAAACTGCTATAAAACGTGTTCGGACTCTTGATGGAGTTCTTTTAGATTCTGTCATTTATTTTTTAAATAAAGGTATTGATTCTCCTGTAGTTTTTGGTATCGCTTTTTCTATAGCCTTTGGCATTGCCTTTTGCAGATCGCCCATAAGTTTATTTTTTAATGTACGTTCAAATTCTGGACTCTTCATGTAACGAATAGCAAGAAATGCACCAACAGACATTGAACTTACCATTAAAAATGAGATAATTGATAAAACATTAGCTATTTTTTGAAACATGATTAAAGAAGCTATTCTCCGAGCAATAAGTCATAGCCTTATTATATCAATGCTGCTAATAATACCAACAATAGCTCCTCTATATCTAATTACGTCTTATATGACTACCAAGGTACACCAGAAGTCTTAGTTGGAGTTTTTGATTCTGTTATTTGTGCAGCAATTGCTGTTTCTATTCGTGTAACTTCATCAGAACCTAATGCAGCTTTAGCCCATGCAATAGCATTATCTTTTGTTATATCTGTATAGGCAGTAAAAGATCCAGAATCAGCAGCAGCAAGTCCTACAGAACCATATCTAAAACCGTTATGAACTACAGCAGAATCGCCACTACCAACAGTTTCAGAGTCTTTTGCTGTCCAGTGAACAGTTGTTACAACATCAGATAAACTTCCTACAGTTTTTGTTGCGTCTAAACAATTAACGTTCCAAGTAACAGCCATGATAATTAGTGTATAGTTTTATTTTACTTAGATTCTACAGTCTGTACAACATCACTTAGTTTTTCTAACTGTTTCAATGCACCTTGATCTTCCATTATTGGTTGAGTTAGTTTTTGTGCCTCTGCTTGTTTTTCTTGTATGTCTTTCTGAAGCATTTTTAAATTTGCAATATTTAAATCAAGACGAGTTTTTGTTTCGTCATAAATTTCTTGTGGTGTAGCCATAAAATTTAGTTCATTTATCCAATTTTACTAAGCAGCTTCTAATGCTGCAACTTTTACTTCAAGTTCTTGTATTGCTTTGACAAGCATAGGTATTATTAATTTTTCATTTACTGTTAAAGCATTGTCAATTGTTTCATTTTCTAATGTGACAGTGCCACTACCAAATTGTTGAACTAAATTGTTATCTACAGTTTCAACTTCTTGTGCAATAAAGCCATATAATGTTTGTTTTTCTTCATCACAAAAACCATCTTTCCAATTAAATGAAACAGGTCTTAAAGATTTTATAGCAGATAAGCCTTTATCTAAATCAGCTATATTTTTTTTAAGTCTTAAATCTGATGCGTTGTAAATGTTAGTTCCAGATGGCGCACCTATATTGCCAGACCCATCTATTGTCATCCTTATAGTGAGAGCAGTATAAAATCTCATACTGTCAGCAGAGTGGGCATATTCAATAATTCCAGCACTTCCACTTGCAGTATCAGCAAATCTTATACTTCCAGCTACATTTGATCCGATTGTTATTCCATGCTCTGAGCTACTATCATTATTACCAACGCAAAGATCATCAGCATTTGTTGAGGCATGAGCTGTGGAAAGAATACCAATCATCACCCTACCAGACGAATCTATACGCATAAGGCTGCCTGTACCTGTATTTTCAAAAGCAAAAGCTCCATCTGTTGCAGCTAAAATTGCAATGGAAGATCCAGAATCCTTTAACCTAATCTGTGCTTCAGCATCAGTACTTTCAAATAATCCACATAAATTACTTGTTCCAGAATTAACATGTAGTATTGCTGATGGACTTGATGTATTTATACCTACATTTCCTGACGCATCTATACGCGCACGTTCTACGTTTGAAGCAAGAAAGACTAAAGGATGTGCAGTCTCAGTTCCAAATTGTGCTTGAGTTGTACCATCTATTATAGATATTAAATTTATAGTATTATTTCTTAAATATTGTTCTACTGTAGCTGCACCAGCACCTTTTACATCAAGCAATTTTAATGGACTTGTTGTACCTATACCTACCTTTCCATCATGTGTAATTCTTAATCTTTCATCTAATACAGTTGTATCATCATCTACTGTGAAAAATGCCAAAGCTGTTCCTTTTGCTGAAGCTGTATGGTTTTGATCTGCAAATGTTCTAATAGAAGCACAAGTCGCACCAGTGCTATCATTATTATCTTTAATATGAAAATCTATGCCTGATAAATAATCACCATCAGAGGCAGCATCAGCAGTATTACCAAGAGTTAAAGTTGTACCCTCTACATCTTGAACATGAAGTTTTGAAAGCGGTGCGCTATCCACACCAATACCAATTCTGTTTGTACCAGCATCAAGAAAAAATAATCTGGTATCAGTATCACCTTCAATTCTAAAATCCGTGTCTGCCCCATCTTCGTTAAAAGTAGTTTCCGAAGCATCTAGTTGTAACCTCGCAACACCCGCAGTTGCAATATCAAAAGTATCAGCAGCAGAGCTAAAAATACCTGTGTTTAAATCATCTCTAAAAGCTAATGCAGGGGTACTTGCAGACCCATCCTCAAGAGTAAGAGTGCCGTCAAGTTGTAAAAGTTCTATCCAAGCATTGTTGGCGGAATTTCGTATTTTTAAAACACCTGCCGAAGTATCAGCCCACCATTGATAAGCATATGTAGTTGCTGGACTAGAAGCGTTTGAATTATTACTAACAATTGCTGCAAGGGCATTATTTAAATCTGTACGAAAAGCCGCACCAGAGGCATTGTCAAGTACATAATCATGTGTTGCCATTACTTAATCCTTTTTATCTAAGTATATATTAGTTGATAACTTAAATATAAACATATTTATCCACCTTTACCAAACCCAATTGCGGTATATTTAAAACTTAAATCTTTAAAGTTATTACTGCTGTCTCTTGTTTCTATAACAAACTGTGTGCCTGTAACAGATGTTATTTTGAAATAATCACCAGACACCGCACCTTCAAGAGTTATTCCTATTGTTGGTAAAAATGCTGTTGTTGACCCTCCAAGAGAGCTAGTGCCTGTAAAAAACGGATCACCAAATGTCACTGTTTTAGCTGAACTATTTGTTGCACAAGCACTGGCAATGGCTGTATTTACTGTTTCTGTTCTACGCTTAACACTTGCTTCAAATCCAAGTTCCTCTATTTTAATATTTTGTGCGGGGTCATCAGAAAAAAGTTCTGCTTTAAATTTAAATCCTCTTCCTTTGTATTCACCGTTGGCAAACGTGTTGAATTGCGTAAAGTTTGCTCCATAAGTACAAGATGTACCACTTGAAATCGTTGCACTTGTAGTTGAAGTGACAGTAAATGTGTTTGAAGTAGGAACAGTCTGAATTTCATAATTACCATCAGTTGCACTACCAGCAGTAAAATCTATTACAACAAAATCACCTACAGAATACCCATGCGAGGTTTTAGTGATAGTAATAGTAGTGCCGCTTTGTCCATAAGTAGCCGAAACTGAAGTTGCTGGATCAATATTAGTTGTAGCAACTAATAATTTTGAATTAACATCTTCTGCTTTGGTTCCATCAAATTCAGTCCATGTGTCAATATTTGCGGTTCTTGAATCAATAAGATCATTAGGTAAAATTCCAAAAGTAAGAAATCTTCTTTTTAAAGTTAAATTAAATACTGCTGCCAGATCAACTTTATTTAGAAACTCATAAGAACCGCTTGAATTTATAGGGCCAGCAAAATCAATATTTGATAAATCATCAATATCTTGTGTTACGTCATCTATTAATAATGCTCCATCAAGTAACAAACCGTCTAAACCAGAATCATAAAATGTATTTACTTTAATTCCTTGAAATGGTGGTGAATCTGTATCTTCATTTTCAGTTAAAATAATTTGATTTGGTTGTGGATCTGGCTCTGTAACAATTACTCTTGCAGCGTTTTCAGATTTACGACCACCATCATCAATAAATTTTATACTGTAAGTCCCTGTCAAAGCTGGAACTAATGCCTCTGTTACACTTCCAGAAAGTTTTTGTATGATTTCTGATGAATTTTGAAATGTAGCTGTTGTTTTATCAACAGAAGGAGTATGCCTTACTGATATTGTGCCACCATGCAAAACGTCAACATCAGTTGAAGGGTCAAAACGTAGTCGTACAAACTGATCTGATACAGGTTCTAGTGTTAATCCTGTTGGGTCTGCTGGTAAAGCTGTTTTACCTACAGCAGTGAAAGTAAATGTTGAAGTATCTGAACTTAATACTCCTAATGTGTTGTAGGATTTTACTGCAAATTTATATGTTCCTAATGTTGATTCAAATAATTCAAAACTTGGCCTAGCAACTCTTAGTCTTTCTGGATTATTATTTTCAAATTGAAACTCAACTAAATATTCTTTAACACCCTTAATAGGTTGCCATGATATAAATATTTTTGAAACGGCTCTATTGTTTAAAACAACAATTTCTTCTGTAGCTGTTAGGTTACTTGGTGCTGATACCTCATTTATCAAAGTTGTAATTGTTTTTGGATTAAATGCGACTGTTGTATCTTCTACTTGTCCATATTTATCTGTGTCATGAATGACAGCAGTAATTGTATATTCACAATGGTTTTTTTCTTCTACACCGACAACTTTAAAAATTTGTAATTGTGTTGCTGAACTTTCAATTGCATAAACACTGTTTGCTTGTGGAATTGATGAAAATGCAGAAGAAACAGTTATGGTTGTGCCATCAATAGAAGAAATCGTGCGGCTTTCAGTTGATCCATCTGATAAAACAACAGCTAAAGTTGCACCAGTATCATGTGTTAAATCATTTCCTTCAATAGTGCTTGCATCAACAATAATTTGTGTTGTAGATACACCTGTATTTATCCGACCACCTTTTCTTGTCCCTGATCTAACCGAATCTGCAATTCCAATAATTGTTGCTGGTCTTACAACTACCCCAGCTTCTAATGTTGTTGTGAAACTAACAATCTCATTTTCTAACAAATTTGAATATAAAAACCACCTGCCAAGACGATTTGCCTGACCAATAGAAGTACAAGCAAAAGCTTTTATTGTTTTTCTAGTTGCCCCAAATTTATTGATAGCATCCAAGTTACCTGAAGTGGAGCCAAGAGCAGTAATTTGATCAGCTTTCACCAATTCGTATTCCATTGTTTGAGTTTGATTGTCAAAATATTGAACCTCAACTTCTGTATATTTAAGTCTCGCAGATTGGTTTTGATAAGTAAAACCTTCTTCAGTTACATTTGTATTGTTAAAAATGTACTGAACATCTGAAGTATTAGTAGTTGTATTTGTTGGTCTATCTTGAGAAATCTGCAAAGTACCATTGCTGTAAAATGGCATTGCGTTCATAACAGAACAAAGATCATTAATTAAGGTATAGGCATCTTGTCTTTGATTTAGAATTATATTGCAACTAAATCTTGGCTCTGTTGTGTTTGTTATTGGATCTGTGATTAAAGCACTTGCATAAGCACTTGCAGAATAAAAACTAAAAACATCTAGATTTTCTTCTTGTACTATTCCATCATCACCGCCAAAACCCTTATCTGTTGTCAAAAGGTCATATAAAATCCAAGCTGGATCTGCACACCATTCTTTGTCAGTTTTAAATGTTCCATTAAATGTATAACTATCTGGATAAATTACCCTTCCATTTGTACTATCTATTGTTGTTCCATGCGGCACTTTAATTTTTGTCCCCTTAAGTCTATACATACGCTTTGGAAAGCTTCCAAATTCTTGTGCATTAAATCTTACAGCGACATAAGCAAAACCTTGATAAGCACTTGTATCTGTATTAATTTCTGTGTAACTAAACCAGTTTGTGAGATTTTGTAATTTATCACTTGTTGCATCTTCAGTATTTCTAAAAACAGTTAATGTTATAGGGAAACTCATTGTTTTAGAAAAAACAATTTCGTAATCTTTTAAATATGGACTTTTAGCCTTTCCATCTGTAGTATTTAAAATCACAGGATTACTTACTGTACCATCATTTTCTGTAATTCTTATAGAGATATTTACAGAGGTTCCTACAATGTCTCCATTATTTTTAATTCTCTGTAAGACTGGAAACTGTAAAGTAACTCTTACTTTATCAACATTTGTATCTGAAATTTGCCTAGATAAACCTACACTTGTTTTTACCTCGCAGTCACCTTCTTTTTTTTTACTAAGGTCAAAATCTGTATCTATTACAAAACTACTTGTAGTAGGAAGTGAGAGAATTTTTTGTGTTTGAGGATTATTTGTAAAATTTTTAAAAGAAGTTGTTGTATTAATACAATGTACAACTTCATCTACAGCATATCCATGCGGACTGCTGAAAGTTACAAGCATTTGATTTTTTTGAAGAGTAACACCGCTTACAACTAAACCATCAGTAGCCGATATAGTATAAGTTGCTGTTTTTGTAGTAGTAAAAGGAGAGTTAGTTAGAGCAACACCAACAGGGATGGTATTTTCTATCGCATTGATTTCTTGTATTGCTGTTTGATCGCTTGTACCATTTTTAAAAAATACCTCAACATTTTGGAAATTTTCTTCACCCAGAGAGTTTTGTAGTGGAGTAGAATCTAAAAAAATATTTTTTCTGAAAGTATCAGTACCAGCACCACCTTCATCAAATATTGAATCTATTTCACCATAACCTAGCAAATCAACAACTGTTGCAAACTGTTTAGACCTTAAACCCCCATCTATTAAATCAGGATCAACAACCTTTTCATCAGGTTGGCCTCCAAATAATTGATCGTCAACTAATTTAGGCATCAGGTTATACTTTTTTTAATTTGTGCAGTATCTACACCAGAAGATATCAAAATTGACCCACTAAAAACAAGGCCATAAATTATGGGTATTGGAACACCACTGGAATTTACGTTTTGGATGCCGTTAAACGAATAAGAACCTCTAATTCTTGGGTCAATATCACTTATAGAAGGTGTACCTAATGAAGGTTGTGGGGCTATCATTTCTACTACCCCACCTATAACCATAGAGACCCCGACAGTTGTTAAAGCAGTACCAAGAGTTGCTAAAAATCCAGTAGCATAAGCAGCAGTTAAAGCAGCACCACCACCAATTGCAGCAGCACCAATAACAAATGGTAAGCCACCAGATGCAACTGGTATTATTTGTATATCACCCTGTCCAGACATTGATAAATAATCTTCTGTAATATCATTTCCCCCCATTTTTATTTTATAAAATTGATCATTCATGTGTTTTTGCAAGCCTTCAAAATTTGCCATAAGAAAACTCATAGCTTGCTGTGGTGATCTTACAGCAGCTTCAAAATATGATTGACCTAAAAACTGTCTTAACCTTCCATAAACTTTTATTTTTTTAAGCTGCATATCTGTAAACTCCTCTGAGTGCTTGTTGATATCTTAGGTCAAAAGGTTCTCTGCAACTCAAAGCTTTTATATTATGATTTAATATCATGTTATCACCAATATACACAGCTACATGATCTAAATTACCTGTAACAGATTGAAAAAGCAAAACATCAGCAATTTTTATATTATCAGTGGATTTTTGTTTTAGAAAATTTAATTTAGGTAAAGCATATTCAAATTCTGGATTATTAATAAAATCTTTAATTCTTTTTGGTCTAGGCCAGTACCGAATATTTATATTTTTACTTTCCTTAAACCAATCCGTTACTATTGACCAACAATCATATTTTCCCCAGATAAATCTCCTACCAATAAGCGAAGGTGCTTTCCATCCAGAAGGTTCAAACTGTTCCCAATGATCATGTTCAATACTGTAAATAAAATATGGAAACCCTAAATGCTCACAAGCCGCCCTGTCCGTATCTGAAGGTGTTGCAGCACCTACAGGATGACTATGTATTACGCCAATAATTTCTCCTGTATCTTCACATTCTGCCCAATCATCAGGATCAAGTATAAAAAATTCAAATTTTCCTTCTGCTAAATTTTTACAAGGCCAAAAGGTTTCTTTACCTTTTATGATCGCCAGTAAACCACAAGCCTCATCAGGTGCTTGCTTTTTTGCATAATTTTTAAAAGATTCTTTCCAAGACATTTTATCCATTTACAAACGTACCAACACCAGCAAAATCATCTCTTGTCACAAGTTTTTTTGGCGCATTAACTCCAAACAAATCAAAAGACCCTACCATTTCAAATTGTACTAAGTTTCTATTTTCTAAGGTTTTTCGTTCAATAAAATAAACTTCTTTTGGCAATTCAGATGAGGCATCTGGTGTTCCATACGGATTTACGCTACTTGGAAAATTTGTTGCATCAAGAAACCTACTGAGAGTACGTCTGCGAGTCACTTTGGCACCTGCAAGATCACAAAAAGCTGTTGTTTGATTCGTTAGCTGCAAAATAGCAGTTATAGTTCCAAGTAAATTAGAAAAACTTAAAGTCGGTCTAGGTAGTTTGCCTTTACCAGTATATTTGTAACCCTCTGCTTTTACAGGAATCCTTGTGTATGTATTTGATTGCCATACAATATCAAGGCTATCTTTTATATTATTGCCAGCATGGAATAAGTAAACAGTAGGATTTGTAATTGTTGAGTTGACGTTAAATGAAACATTACCACTTGTTGATTGTGAAGTTGTACCAGTAACTGTAAAAGTATTTGTATCAACAGTTTGAATCGTATAAACTCCATCAATACCATTACCAGAAGTGAAATTAAGACTCAAAATTAAACCAACAGAAAAACCATGTGAGTTAAGGGTGATAGTGATAGTTGATGAAGATTGACTATATGTAGCTGTTTTTGCTGATTTTGTATAATGAACATCTGCTTTTAATTCAACAGAATATAATTCAATAATGGATTTGTTGGTAAGTTCTTGTAGTTCAGCAGTTGGTGTTGCCATTTATGGTTCAAAAACCTCCCTGAATGTAGTATTGATTATGGCTCTTTCATTGTATGGAATAGTTTTTGTCCAAGAATCACAAACATATTGTCCAGCACCAGAAAGTGTTATTGATACATTTCCACTATTGGTGGCACTAGCCGCAGCCGTAACAGTGAAGGTATTTGAATTAGCAGATGACGCAACAGCAAAAGTTCCATCAGTCGCAGAGCCAGAGGTGTAATCAATCGTCAAAATATCACCAATAGCAACCCCATGATTTGAAATAGTAATTGTAACAGTAGTTCCACTTTGCGAATATGTACCTGTCTTTGTAAATCCCTCTGCTGGAGGTGTAAATGTAAAACTTGCCTGATCGTTTACTCTACTTCTCAAAAAAGCTTCTATGATATCTGCCTGTGTCTCAGACACGTTAAAAGTTAAATCATATACTTTTGGGTCTTGAGATAAAGGAAGTCCATATAAAGCCCTAAATTCATAACCATCTCCAAGCTGTGATACTTTTACTTTAGGTCTACTTCTTTTTCTCATCCCATAAGTGGGACTTATTGATGGAAATGTTGCCATTATCTATTTAATAAACCCCCAGCCCTTTGTTCATCAATTATAGTTGATTGAACAATACTGGCAATCAGCCCTCCTAACTGATCTGCTTCAGATCCATTTCCTTGAACAGAAGTACCAGATGCATCAACATTTACAGTAATCATATTATTAGTTGTATTGCCTCCACCGATTGCATTGTTTGGAATAATAGTACCAGCAGTACGAGGAACAAAAAGTTCTGGCCCTCTTTCTCCTACGATTGAAGGTCTACCAACAGGAGGTCTACCCCCATTAGCAAATTTTTTGGCACCAGCACCTATTAAACTTGTATCAAATCCTATGTCAAAAACACCCTCTGTAATGAAAGGAGCAGCACTATCACCACCAGCACTAAATATTCCACCTAAAGCATTACCAAAAAAATTACCTATACCAGAAACGGCTTTTTGTATAGCAAGCTCAATAAGTTGCTGTTTTAGATTATTTAAAACACTTGTGGCTGCTTCAGCTAGTGTTTTTGTTCCCATCACGGCATCAGTAAGGCCAGACACAATACCATCTTCAATTCCTTGACCTATTTCCATAAATTTATCTTTAAGCTCATCTGCTTCATTTTTTGCATTTGTAATTTCTGTCGTGAATGTTTTAACCTTTGCAGTATTTTGATCTAAAAGAGTTCCAGTTGTTATATTGCTTTCAACAATCTTGTTTGATGCCACAGCAGTTTCATCAACTTTTTTCGTCAATTCTTCAACTGACTCAACATTTAATTTTGGTAATTTTACTCTGCCAAAAATAAACTTTAACACAGGATTTTTGTTTACAAAATCAACAACCGTTTTAAATTGTTTAACGATAAAACCAACCATATTTCCTATAATTGTGCCTACATCAGTGCCAAGTTTGATAACGCTATCTGAAAATGCAGTGACACCTTCTTTAACGGCTATCCAACTTTGTTCTAAATCAAATACAACACTTGTTGCATCAATACCTATAGCTTCTGCGATTGCTTTACCTACTTCATTGACAGCAGCAGAAATAGCTCTAACAGGAGCAAGAACCAGTTTAAAAGCAGCCCCTAATGCTTCGACAGTAACAGCGGCAACTTTAAATACTTCTCTAATAATTACACCAAATTCTGAACCATCAGATACAAGATTTGTAAATGCTGTTCCCAGTCTTGTTAATTGTCCTTGAATTGTGTTTGATGCAGTAAAAGCAGCTTGAGCAGCAGTGCCTTGAGCATTGGCTTGATTTTCTAAATTTTTATTGAAAGAAACTAACTGGTCGTTTAACAACGGTAATATTGCTGTTCTTGCCTCAACAGATCCAAAAAACTGTGCAAGTGTTTCTTCACTAGCACCACCTTTTGCAACAAGCTCTTCTAAAACACCTCCTAAACCTTTTGTACTTAAAGCGGTAGCACTAAAATCAATCCCTAATTTTTCAGCCGCTTTTGATGCCTCACTTGTTGGCTTTTGTATCGCAGCAATAACTTGTCGTAGTCCAGCAAAGGTTGATTCAACAGGAACACCAGTTGCAGTGACAGTAGATATTGCAGCATTAAGTTCATCTATTCCAACACCAGCACCAGCCGCTATAGGTGCAAGACGACCTATCTGTTGTGCATATTGGTCAACAACAATTTTACCATCATTCTGTGTCTGTATAAATCCATCTACCAATTTAGCTGCTTTTTCTGAACTCAAACCATAAGCATTAAGAACAGAGGTAGTAGCATCAGCTACAGTAGCTAAATCAGAAAATCCACCAGTTGCGCCCTGCTGTGATGCTTTAAGAACATCTGAAAGTTCTGCCACCTCACCAAAGCCAGCAGACGCTACATCATAAGACGCGGATAGTAAATCTAGAGAGGATACCTGACCACTAAGTTCATTTGATAGGCTTGCAAGTTTTGGTTTAAGAGTATCTACATCAACTCCAAGGGTTTTAACTTTTGCAGTAGCAAAGTCTTGAGCCGCTAATACTCCAAAGGCTTTACCTAAAGCGGCAACAGCAGTAGTAATACCAAGAATCGGTAAAAGTGCAGCTTGTAAAGCTCCTCCAGCAGTCCTGAAACCAGCAGCCGCAGTTTTGGCAGATGCCCCAGCACCAAAAAATCCTTTACCTAGTATTGGTAAATTTTTATTTGCATCTTTAAGTTTGCTATTTGTTCCGTTTACAGTTTGGTTAAATTTTTGTGCCTGA
>TARA_R100000781_G_scaffold103_1_pt1 | contig 14704 bp, 9 predicted proteins | sample TARA_R100000781 | Tara Oceans TARA_R100000781 (sample SAMEA2623385) | marine metagenome | biome: marine biome (ENVO:00000447); feature: deep chlorophyll maximum layer (ENVO:xxxxxxxx); material: "saline water (ENVO:00002010), including plankton (ENVO:xxxxxxxx)" | depth 60 m | reverse complement strand
TACGCCTCCGAGCGAAGCCCCTGCATTAAACCAAGGATATTTTTGGGGACCTTTTGATGGAACTTCAGGTAGAACAGCTACAGTAGTATGGGCGGCTGGAGGAATTAGTAATACAGAAACTATAACTAATAGCAGTTTAGATAATGTAGTTTTTACACCAGCTAATACTGTAACCAAAAATGTTAATGCTGATGGAGCGGGCGCAAGTATATCTGTATTATTAGATGTATTTACAACTAACCAAACAGCCACAGGAACTATAAATACTAGCCCTATAGTGCCTGCAACTTTAGGTGTTGTAGCGGCAAATCAACCTCCTCAATTTGTATGGGAAAATAATACATCTTATTCAACTGCAACTTCAGGATTTTGGACAACTCCTCCTAATGTTGATTTAGTAGTAACGGTTGATCCGGCAGATACCTGGATAAAAATTGGGGAAACATCTAATCCTACAAGTTCACAATTGAATTTAACTGCTGAAACACCATTTTTTATAAATGTAGACGATTATCCTGGTTCTGCCCCACTCCCAATCACTAGGACAGGAACTATAGATTTAACTTATCCTGCTACAGGAAGAATTACAGGATTAACATCAGTTACTATTACAGTAACACAATCAAGACAACCATAATGAGTATAATAAATTTTCCTTTTCAAAAAAAAGAAGGTAAATATTTTGCACCAATAGTCTCAGAAGAAACTACATATAAAGTTTCTAATGGGGCTGTTGTAGCAGATGCAACTAAATTAGTTGGAGGTGTAAAAGGAGCCTATGCAATAGCTAAATTAGTTTTACCAGCTGCAAATGCAGGAACTAAAACAGAATTATTTTCTGTAGGATCTTTAGCAGTATATTCTTCTAGTTAAATTATATTATGAGCAAACCTATTAAATTAAATCAAGATTTAGAAATTCCATTTAAAGATAAAATGGAAAAAGCCATTAAAGCATTAATAAAAGAAAGTGACGATGTGCTAATATCATCTAATGGTGGGAAAATTCATAGAGACCCTCCCCATCATATAGTGAAGGTTGAGCATGACTTTGCTCCTGGCATTTATATGCGAAGGATGTTAATGCAAAAAGAAACATTGGTTTTTGGGGCTATACATAAAAGAGAACACGCGTGGTTCCTTTTAGAAGGAGAAATAACCGTTACTGATCAAAGCGGTCAATTTAAATTTAAAGCCCCTCATTTTCATATATCAGAGGCTGGCACACAAAGAATTATTTTTGCAAATAAAAAAAGTGTTTTTCAAAATGTTTTTAAAAATCCTAAAGAATTAAGGGATTTAGATAAAATTGAAGATTACCATTATTGTACTACACAAAAAGCATATCAAGAATACATAAATAATAAAAATAAATGATTTACTTAATTGAAAATATAGAATTATTATCACAACTTCCTATTGATGCAGAACCGCAAATTGTGAAAGGTACTGCTGCATTAGTGACAGCTGCTGCTGTTAGTGCTGGCGCTGCATTGCTTAAAACAGGAATAAACGCAATTGGTATTGGTAGAAAGAAAAGGGAAAGAAAAAGAAAAGCAAAAGAACTTGAAAAACAAATGTCTAAGGTAGAGAATTTTGAGTTTACCAATGCATGGGAAGGTCTAGAAGGCACCTCTTATGAAACTGTTGCAGGTGAATTAGGTGAATTAGGAGATGCTGCGCAATTAGGGCAAGCCGGGAAAGCTGAATTAGGCACATTAGGTAGGGCTAGAGGTTATAGCGCTAGAGGGTATGAAGGTGAAGGTTATGAAAGTCAAGGTTATACTGCAGGACAAACTAATATAGCTGGTTTAGCACGAGGTGCGGCAACAGGTTTAACTAATACAATGTCTAACCTCCAAGTTTCTACAGCTGGGGCTGAAATGGCGGCAAGAGAGGCTGATCAATCTTTAGCAGCTAGTCAAGATTTAGCAGCTCAAGCAGGAACAGGAGCTGGAGGAGCAACGGCTCTTGCAGCAGCCGCAGCAAAGTCTAAAGCAGGGATTGCTGCAGATATAGATAAACAAGTTAAACAAAATGAAATGATGAGAGCTCAGGGTGAATCTGAACTCCAAAGAGCACAATTAGCTCAAGGGAATTTAGCATCGCAATTTGATTTAGGGCAATCTCAATTCAATGTAGGCGCGGCTAATCAAGCTGCCCAGTTTGGCGCTGCTGCAGCCAATCAAGCTGCTCAATTTGGTGCTGATGCAAGAAATCAAGCCAATAGATTTACTGCAGATGCTATGAATCAAGCCGCAAGATTTAAAGCCCAAGCACAAAATCAATTTGCTTTAACACAATTTGGAGCTGAAAATGCATTAAGCCAATTTAATGTAGGCGCACAAAATCAATTTGCTATGGCAGATGTTGCGGCACAAAATCAATTTGGATTAGCTCAATTTGGTGCTGAAAACCAAATGAATCAGTTTAATGCAGGTCAACAAACTGCTGCTAATAGATTTGCAGCTGAAAGCGCTTATGATGCTGATGTTAGAACTAGAGGTGGAGCTGAGGCTATGCAAAATAATCAGTATAGTAAAGAAATAGCACTTTTAAATGCAAGAGGGGGACAATCTGCTGCTGCAGATGCTGCATATAACAATCAATCTGCTTCAGTAAGAGGTGCGGCAGGCGGTGTAGTTGATGCAATTGCAGATAGCAAATGGGCTGCGAATAATTTTAAAAATTAATAGATTAATTTAATAATATGGCAAAAATAGCAACACCAAAAATTGGATGGGATTATATGGCAGGTGTAAGAGGCACTATTGCAGGAGCTAAACAAGCAGAACAGCAAGTTTACCATGATAAGCTGGTTAGAGCTCAGTTAGAGCGAACTAGAGATATAGAAAGAGAAAGACAAAGAAAACAAGCTGAAGCCCAAGATAAAGCTAATGAAGCATTTTATCAGCAAACTTATGATACTTTTAATAAACCATTTGCCGATAATTATTCAGGTAATAAAGGTATAAATACTCTTTTTGAAAATTTTGGAAATAATTATAAAAAAGATTATGTTAGTATTGTTAAAGATCCTAATTTAAGTGGCGAACAAAAAGTACATAAACAGGGCGTAATGGAAAGAAATGCCAAATTTGTAGGTGCTGCACAAAAACATATTATTAATTTTCTTAATAATTTTACAGAAAAAAGTGTAGAAGGAGATATTTCGAGGGCAATGCCTCCTTTATATCAATCTATTGGGGCAGACCTTGTTGCTGGGCAGTTTGATGCAGAATTAACATGGGATAACGACGCAGAAACTGTTTTTTTAAAAGGCAAAACTCAAGACGGACAAGAAATAAATTTATCTGTACAGGATATACCATTGCATTGGCCTGGAGTTATGAAGGCGGGCACGCCTATGGAAGATGCTATAGCTGCCGCTAGAGACCAATGGAATAATGATATAAAAGAATTTTATAAAACTAAAGATAATAATTTACTACCTTCTTTTAATGAAGAAAGAATAAAAGCTGTATTAGATGCTCAAGTAGAAAGTTATGGTAAAGATGGGGTTAAAGTTTTTGCAATGGATACTATGGGTTGGGGAGAACAAGATTTTAATAATGCTGTTAGGGCTTATTTAAATACCGAACGCACAGAGTACCCTTTTGGAGGTGAAGAAACCTTATATAAGAAAATGATGAATAGGACTAGAGCTGATTTTGGAGAAGAAAATCCTGAAAAAGAAGGATACGCAGAGGCACAAAAAAAATGGGAAAATTGGGAAAGAACTAAGCATAGCTATTTTCCTAAAAAAACTAAAATGACTCAAGTAGAGGCTGAATTAGCTGTAATGGAAGATTTAACGGAGACTTATGTTGATACTATGCGTCAAGTCTGGGATACGGATGCTACTCTTAGCGGTATAAAACCATTTCCAGCTCAAAGATCTCAAACAAGTGATACTCAACAATTAATTAGAGATGAAGCCGAATCTTTTAATGCCGTAGTAGAAACTGATATAAATAATTTATGGCCCATTTTAGGCACAAAAGGAGGTGTGGCTTATATAGATGAAAAAACAGGAACACCTACTCTTAAGTATGACCAAGAATATCAAAACAGTCCTACTGAAGAAGTAATTATTGATTTAAACAATGATGAGGCTTTACGAAATTTATGGCTAAAAGGTGTTAGAAGAGAGCTAGACTCAAGTAAGTATGATGCCGATGTATTAAAAGAGTGGCATGCACAAAAAAGAGCTTTTAAAGCAAATTTATTAAACTCTATAAAAAGAGGCACTAAAAATAGAAATATTTTTAATAGAGGAAATGAATTAATAAGTTTAGATTCAGTGCGTTTAAATTCAGTTGGATTGCCACAACCGGGAGCCGCCCCTACCAGCCGTAGGATGGAGGATTAGTATAAAAAGAATTAAAAAATATTATATATATGTTTGAATGGAATGGGCAACAGTTCACTTTAGATCAAGTATTAAAATCTGCAGAAGAAGCAGGCCTTAGCTTTGAGGAATATAAGGAAAAATATGGTATAATTGAGGTTGAAGATAAAGAACCAGTTTCTGATTTTCAATATAATGGTAAATCTTTTACTTTTGATCAAGTAGACAATGCCGCAAAGGAGGCCAACTTGAGTTTTAATGACTATGTACAAACATATGGCATCGAAACACCTAAAGAGGTTGAAGTTGTTGGAGAAAGATATCCTAAAGCAAAAGAAGAATCCAAAGTTCCATATGCTCCTCAAGAGGAAATTGTTGGGCCTAGCACTCAATCACGAGAGTGGTTGGAACAACAACAAACAGATCTTTTAGATTACGAAGAAAATCTTATTCCTGAAGCAGAAGAATTATTTTCGCCTGATTGGGTTGAAGATAATCAAGTATATGTGCCTAGCACAGGACCAGTTGCTATTGGGGGAATAGCTGCTAATACAACCGGGGGCGGGGTCTATATAGATCCAGTGAACAAGGGAAGAACTGAAGCAATTGAAGAGGCTAAAAAATTATTAAATGAACAAAATGGCGGAACAAATTTAGTAGAACCATCTGAAGAAGAAATTTTAGAAACTGCTAAAAATATTTGGCTTAATAAAAAACAAGAAAATCTAGAGGTTGATTTTGCAGATCATTATTTACGTAAAAATGCAGCACTTGATTGGGGTGATTTAAAAACATATGCTTCTATAGCTTCTCCATACATAATGCCCACTTTAAATCCTGAAATGAAAGCATTTAAAGAAAGGCAAGCTACTCTTGCTAAAGGAGATAAAAAATTTGCGCAAGAAAAAGTACAAAAAAATAAATTAGATCTTAATAAACTAAGCACTAAAGTAAAAACTAATGAATTACAAGCTATTAATTTAGCTCAAGGTGATTATAAAACCCAAGAAGACTTCGACGAAGCCAAAAAACAACTTGCAAATATAGCTTTAGAAAACGAAGCTATTATTAAAAAAAGTGAATATATTTTTGATGATTTAAAAGCTAATTCTAAAGAAATAGGTAAATATGATGAATATCTTGATGTAATAAAAAGAGATTATAGTTTTTCAGGTATAGCTTTAGGGTCGCTTACTGCATCTACTATAGAATTAGTTAATGGAGGGTTAGCTATTCCGAGATATTTAAAAACTGCTGCGGATAATTTAGCAAGAGGAATTACTGACAATAAATATGATATGCCAGATTGGGTGTTTGCTTTAGCTGGCCCCGCTTTTAATCTTTTAGCTAGTGAGGAAACTAAAGATGTTAATGATTTCTTGGATAATGTTTCTGAAAATATTAGGGGTACTTTTGCAAAAAATCAAGAGGTAACAGACATAGATAGCCTAGGTGGTGTTGCAAGTTGGATAGCGCAATTAATTGGTAATCAAGCTCCAATAATGGCAACTATGATGTCTATGCCTACATATTCTTTAACAGCGTTAGGGGCTTCAGCTGCAGGTGGTAAATTTCTAGAAATGGAAAAAGAAATGGGTTTACCGGGCGGGCCAACTTATAGTGGTCTTGAATTGTTATTAGCTCCAGCTATAGTAGGGGGAGCTGAATATCTTTCAGAAAAAATAACCTTAGGGCAGGTGAAAGGCGTAATGAAGGCTGTTAAAGGCGATCAATCTATTATTGAGGCAGTAAAAAGATATCTTACAAATGATTACCTTAGGTGGACTAAAGACATGTTCCAAGAAGGTGGTTCAGAAGTTGCGGCAACTTTAGCTGAAAACATGACTGATAAGTATCTATTAGACAAAGATGTTGAATTAACTAGAGGGCTAGCTGATTCCTTTGCAAGTGGTGCTGTAATGAGTGGATTTATATATAAAGCCCCATTGGCTGGGAGAGCTTTAAGTAAAGTATTTTGGGGTGAAGATGTAAGAAATCAAATTCAAACTGGTAATCAATTAATTAAAGAGTTAAATAATGAACTTAATAATGATAATTTAACGGAAACTGAAAGAAAAGACATCTTAAATAATATTGCTGAAATCGATGCTAAGCAAAAGAAGATAATGCGAAATGCTAATGAAAGCTTTGATAATGCTACTACTACAGAGAAAAAAAGGCTTTTTAAAATATATGATTTACAAAATAACATTAAGAGAAGGGCTATAAAAATAGCTAATAACACTAAGCTTAGTGAAAAAAATAGAAAAAAAATGATTGATATCCAGCAAAGAAAATGGGATGGCTATCAAGATGAAAAAAATTCTATATTAATAAGATTAAGCGAAAAGAATTTTGATCCTCAAACTTTTTCAATAGAAGAGTATGAAAATAATGTTACTAAAGGGAAAATGGGTCGTAATGAATATATAGACAAACAAATCCAAACATTATCTAATACTTTATTAAATTTACAAGAGCGTAGAAAAAAAGCTACTACTGCTGAAGAAATAAAATTATTAGATTTAAAAATAAAAAATGTTCAAAATAAAATAAAATATTTAGTACCTGAAAAATCAGGATTTTTTAGCATTATCCCAACAACTATAAGGAAAGCTAACTCTATAAAAGAATTAAATGAAGCTTTTATTACTAAGTCTGCTGAATTAAGTGATGCATTAAAATCTAAAAAAATAACACCAACTGAGTATAATAAACAATACAAAAGACTTAAAAATAGTTTTGATAAAAAAAGAAATAGTTTTATAGAAAAAGTTGATAAAACTAAAGGCGAATATACTGAATTACAAAAATTATATGATTCAACTATAGACAAAGAAGGGAAATTACCTACAACGCAAAGAGGCCAAAATAAATTTGTTAATGAATTTAATAAAATTGCAGCACCAATTTTTGAAAAAATAGCTCAAAGATTATATGATAGAACATCTAAAGATAAAGTTGGAGGTTTAACAAGAAAAAATTTTATTAAAGGTTTACAATCTGAAGCTTGGAAAATTTTAGAAGAGGAGTTTGATCCTAGTTTACAAACTTTAGATAAATTTATTAGCAATAGATTAAATTTAAGAGCTAATAGATTATTTGGCGAGGATACAGGCAGAAATGATGAATTTACAGAAGAGTTAACTGATAAAATTTCTCAAACAATTGTTGAAGAAATTGAGGAAGAAAATGAAGGAAATAAAATAATAGAAACTAGTAAGCTTTTAAATTTACCTAAAAATATAACTAAAAAACTTAAAGCTAGTATTCCTACTATCTTATCTACTTTAAAAAGTAAAATTGATTCTAGAAAATTTAAAGGAGAAATAAGCAAGGCTTTTAAAGATTTGTTATATGGAGATCTAAAAGAATTTTTTGGTAAAGATAAAAAAGGAAATAAGAGATTTACAGATTTTATAACTAAAAATACTAAAGCTTTATATGATACACTAACAGAAGAAAGCATGAGAATGGCCCGTAATAATAAGACCGGGGTAAATCCTTTTGTTGAAGCTGGATTTTTAATTGAAAAAGATGGTGAATTAGTAAAAGCTGCTTTTGAAAATATTGATCAACAAGCATTCATAGATTATTATACTGCTAAAGATAAAGCAGCAAATACTATGTCTGATCGTAGAATGAATTTAATAGAAGCTGTAGCCTCCTCTATTGGGTCTGCAGAAGCAATAAATGCATTAGCTACAGATGCTGATATTAAAAATAAATTTTTAGAACAACAAACCAAAGAACTTGAAAAAGCTGCTAAAGGTTTAAGTTTATTAGAATCATATGCTCGTAATATATTCCAAAAAATTACTAAAAAAATTGAAAAAGAATTTGCTAGATATGGGTTTACCCGTTGGAGTACTTTAGCGTTAACGTATGGATTTAACGATATTAATTTAAATAATGCTAAGGAGAGAGAAGCTTTTTTAGAAAATTTAGTTAAAACAGGATTAACTAAATTATTACCAGCTAGTTTATTTAGAAGTTTTCAAGGTGTTAGTAAACCTAAAATATTTATAGAATCTGACGGATTAAAATACGTAAAAAACCTTGATGGGGAATTGTTATTAAAAAAGACATATGAAACCCTTTCAAAAAAACAAAAAAAAGAGCAAGGTTTTGGTAATATAGAAAGAGACCATGACAGGCATGTATTTTTTAAAAACGCCGCCGAAGCTGATGCTTGGATTAAAGAGGTGGGAATAGAAAATTTTGCCAAAGATCCTATTATTGATAAAGCATTAAAGAAAAGCGCTTATACTAGTAAAATAAAGGGGAAAACTGTTCTTACAAAAGTAAATTGGAAAGAAGAAGATAATAAATTAGTGGCATTAGAAAAAATATTTGATATTTTTCAAGAGTACATGCTTGACAATGGTAAAGTAAATAAAAAGAACGCTTCTATAGTATCTGCTTTGTTAAAATCTTCTCCATCGTGGCAAGGGCATTTTGTTAGAAAACTAGCTCCAAGAGGCTTTACTAATTCAAGTAAATTATTAGATGATTTAGGAAATAGACTATTTGTAGAAGAACATACTTTACCCGCTTCTGCTGTAGCTAAATATCTATTTGAGCAAGCTATTAATGGAACAGTAAAAAATAATTTTGATTTAATCAAAAAAAATTATTTTCAAGGGCCTTTATTAAAGACATCTGATGATAAATTATCTGGAATTGGTGTTGATGGAAAACCTTTTACATATAAAGAGTCTACACCATCTGGTTGGATGTTAACAGATAATATTTGGGCTAGATATTTTAATGCTAATGTAAATAATACGCGTGGTGGTATAGATCCCAATGTTATTATTTTAAGAAACGGTAAAACTGTTGCCCAAGAATTTAATGTTCAATCTGATGGAACTATAACGCCCGATGTTAAACAATTGCAACAAGAAGGTATCGCTGAACAAACAGGGGACCAAGTAGAAAATTTACTTGATAGGGCTATAGCTAAATTAACTGAGCTTACAGGTTCACAAGGCACATTACAAATGAATTTAGCTGCTGTTCCTATCCATTTATTAACAGGTGGATTAAGAGCCGTTAAATTGGCATATCAAGGAGGGAAAAGCTTAAGTCAAGCTATTAGTGCAGGATATAATAAAGTAAAAAATTATATGACTGAAACAGAATGGGCTGAATTTGTTGGTGTTTCTGTTCAAGAAGTAAGAAATGAAAAAAATCCTGCTCAAGTTAAATTGGCCATTCTTTCAGAAAAAGGTGTTGCTCAAATTCAGGAACAATCAAGAAAAACTGATAATGCTTTATTAAAAGAGTTTGGAATTGATATTGACGGATTAAGTACTGATGAAATTGTTGAAAAATTAAATATACTTAGGAAAGCTAAAAGCGAAGCTTCAAATCCAAAAAATCCAACTAAGAAGGCTAGAGTATTTGATTTTGACGACACGCTGGCTAAAACTAATTCTAAGGTACTTTACACGCTCCCAGATGGAACGGAAGGTAATTTAAATGCTACAGAGTTCGCGGAACAATACGAGTCCTTAAAAGAATCCGGTGCAACTTTTGATTATTCTGAGTTTAATAAAGTAAAAGACGGCACTAAAGGTCCATTAGCTACATTAGCTAAAAGATTTACGGAGGCATTAGGTGATAGAGATGTATTTGTATTAACAGCACGCCCAGCGGAAGCAGCGGCAGCTATACAAGAATTTTTACGAAATACTTTAAATATTAGTATTCCACTAAAAAATATATCTGGAATAGAAAATGGAACTCCCGGCGCTAAAGCTATGTGGATTGCTGAAAAAGTTTCAGAAGGTTATAATGACGTTTTCTTTGCCGATGATTCCAAACCTAATGTTGAAGCTGTTGAAAAAATGTTAACCGATTTAGGTGTAACAAATAGAGTTCAACAAGCTAAAGAAGATGGCCAGAAAACTTTAGAAGACGAAATGGATTCTTTGATTAGAACTAATAAACCTTCTAAGTTTGGTAGAATATTAAATAAATTAAATATTTATATTCCGCCTGGAGCTGATGATTTTGCTGGTTTATTATCTTATTTTTTAGGCAGCGGTAAAACAGGCGAACAACAACAAAAATGGTTCCAAGAAAATTTATTAGATCCATTTGCTAAGGGGATTGACGCATGGACTGCAGCAAAAGTTTCATTAGCTGAAGATTATAAAGCATTAAAGAAAAGATTTAAAAATAAAAAATTATTAGCCGAAAAGGTTTTAGGAGGATTATATACTAAAGAGCAAGCTGTTAGAGCTTATCTATATAATAAAGCTGGACAAGATTTAGGTTTAAATAAAGCTGATACCGAAGATCTAATAGCTTTAGTTGAGGGCGATGCTAAACTTAAAGCTTTTGCTGAAGAATTATCTAAAATAACTAAATTAGATAATGGATATCCTAATATTACTAAAGAATGGTTGGGCGGTAATATTGATACAGATATGGCTAATGCTGCCAACACATCTTTAAGAGATATATTTTTACAAGATTTTATAAATAATAAAAATCAGATTTTTTCTCCACAAAATTTAAAATTAATAAAACAAGCATATGGTAATGATTTTACTAATGCATTGGAAAATATTTTAGAAAGAATGACTACGGGTATAAACCGTAAAAAGGGAAAAGATAAAGAATTTAATGCGGTAATGACCTGGATTAATCAATCCGTTGGTGCAGTGATGGCTATTAATATGAGATCGGCAATTCTTCAGCAGTTATCTATTGTAAACTATACTAATTGGAGTTTTAATAATCCATTTATGATGGCAAAAGCAATGGCTAATGTTCCTCAATTTTTAAAAGATTATGTTAAAATATGGAACTCCCCATTTTTAAAAGAAAGAAGAGGGGGAATGGCTATTGAAGTCAATATGGCAGATATAGCAGATTCAAATCCAAGTAATTTATTCTTAAAATTAAATAAAAAACTACTTGAGTTAGGATTTAAGCCTACACAATGGGGTGATAGCAATGCTATATCCTTTGGAGGAGCTACTTGGTATAGAAACAGATTAAATCAATTACTTAAAGAAGGTACGATGACTGAGAAAGAAGCAGATGCTCAAGTTATGTTAGAGCTTCGTGAACTTTCTGAAGAGCACCAGCAATCTTCTAGACCAGATAGAATATCTAGACAACAATCCTCAGATATAGGTAGATTGATATTAGCTTTTGCTAACACGCCTTTACAGCTTGCTAGATCGCATAAAAAAGCTATAGGTAATCTTATTTATAGAAGAGGCGATGCTAAAACAAATATGTCTAAAGCTATTTATTATGGAATGGCACAAAGTTTAATATTTGTAGCATTACAACAAGGATTATTTTCTTTATTAGCTGATGATGATGATGAAATGGATGAAAAAGAAAAAAGAAAGCTAGATTATGCTCTTCATGGTGTTATAGATGGTTTGCTTAGAGGGATAGGATTTGCAGGAGCAACAACTGCAGCTCTTAAAAGTTTGGCTATGGAATATTATTCCCAATATCAAAAAAGAAAAGAAGGTAAATATGTAAGAGATGGTGCTCTAAAATTGATTCAAAGAGGTCTTTCAATTTCGCCTCCACTTAGTAAAAAGATTGGGGATATTGTTGAAGCACAAAAGTTTGAAACATGGAGACAATATAAAAACGATCCTTTTTATAAAGGATTTGCTGTAGCTAATTATGTATCAGGGTTAACAAATATACCCGCAGACAGGGTATTTAAAAAGATTGAAAATTTGAAAGCTGCGTCTGATGACAGAACCGAAGCATGGCAATCTATATTTTTATCATTAGGATGGTCACCTTATAATGTAGGCGTACAATGGCCTGAAATGCCTCCTAAGAAAACTAAGAAAAAAAGTACTACATCAAAGAAAAAAGTTAAAAAGAAAAAAGTAAAAAAGAAAAAAAGCCCTATAAAAATGGAATTACCTGAAGGAGTTTTAGGTAGAGCTAATAAAGACGGCACTATTGAAATTAAAAAAGGACTATCTAAAGAAAAAGAAGCGGAAGTAGAGGCCCATGAAAATGCCCATTTGCTTCAGTTCCAAACTGGGAAATTAGATTATAATGATGAATATATTAGATGGAAAAATCAACAAGCTTTAAGAACAGCTGATCGTAAAATCTTTTGGAATGGTAAATTATATAAAGAAGGGGATAGGGCTTTACCTTGGGAAATAGAAGCCAATAAATTAAGTAAACAACGAACTGTATAAATAAATATAAATTATGTCAACATCACAAAATAATGAAGTACGCAATGCTGCTTATTATGGATACTCAGGACAAGATGAAAATTTAGGTTTTGAAGAAGAGCCAAAAAAAGAAGAAAAGGCTAAAGCACCAGCGAATTCAGTTAGAACAAATAAATTAAGAAGAAAAGGGGAAGCTATCCTTCAAGATAAAAATTTAACTACAGAAGAAAAACAAATTCAAGCATTAAGAAAAAGAAGAAAATACGATAGAAGTGTTCAAAGAGATGCTGACCAAAACAAAAGAGATATTGAGCGTGGTCAAATAAGGGTAGATAGAGACAACCGTAGAATAGAAAGAATGGCTAATAGAAATCAAATATCTATAGGAGAAGCCACTAAAATATATAAAGATAGACAAGAAGCATTATCAGGATTTAAAAAAGGGACTAGACCGCCCCATCCATCTTTAGTTGAAATGGAAAATCAAAATAAAAAGGAAGCTACTAATAAATCTAATCAACAAAAACTAGATGAGCAAAACGTTGATAATTCCCCTTGGAATATCAAGAGCACTTTATCAAAAAATACGTCTCAAACTAAATTTTTATGAGGCATAATTAAAATAATTAATAACTATAAACACAAATAAACGACAATGAGTGAACTTAGTGAAGACACTAAATTTCAAGTAAGCATTAAGACTCTAGCGGCAATTGGAGCTGGCATATTTGCATTAGTAGGTATGTATTTTGCGCTCCAGGCCGATATAGAAGAGGCTAAGCTCTTGCCCGAACCTCCGGTTTCGAGAACGGAATATGACCTTAAAGATGAATTAATTCGCGAATCTATAATGAATACAGAAGAAAAGGTTCAAGAAAATTCGCAAAAACTGGATAAAATAGATGAAAAATTATATGAAATAATTAAAAAATAATACAATGAAATATATAATAACTTTAATTTTGTTTTTAATTGCCTATACTGGCTTTAGCCAAACTAAAGATATCCAATTATTACAAATTAATTCAAGTTGGAATTTAAAAAATGATATTCCAAGAGGAGATTTACCTAGTAAATACATGGTACATAAGATACGAATAGATCATGCTACCATAGAACATCAAGGCCCTAACTTTAAAGAAAGTTTTGCTGGTAAACCTTTACCTATATTAATTTTATATGTAGATGGTAAAGTAAAATACCAATGGACAGCAGATTTATCTTTTAAATTAAAAGTATCTAAAGGTGAAATTTTAGATGTTATAGAAAAAGTGCTTAAATAATATGGAGTTTGCATTATACATAACCTGTTTAGTTTTAATGTGCTTATTTATTATTCGTAGGGTAAAATAAAAAAAAGGGTAGCCAAATTAATGGTTACCCTTTTGTTATTTAAAATATTAATCCTATAAGAATTCCAACTATTGGTCCAACTATAGACCAAATTTCTAAAAATTTTATTCTACCTAACTCTTTTTGAGTAAAAACATTATCAGAGGTATCTAAAATAAGATTACCTGCTTTCTTTTTAGTTTCATTTAATTGGTTTTCTAAATCTTTAATTTTTTGTTTTGCATCTGCAAACGTAAATCTTTTTTTTGCCATATTTGTTTATTTATTATTAATTACCCATCGCACGATAAACAATCAGGATTCATTGCATTAGCTGCAATATCACCTCTCAATACAGATTCAGTACGCATATAATAAAGTGTTTTTATACCATGTTTCCATGCTTCTATATGTATTTGATTTATCCATCTCGGGGTTGCTTCAGCAGGAAATGCTAAGTTAAGACTAACAGATTGATCTATATAGTCTTGCCTTATTCCAGCTTGATTAACCAATTCTAATTGATTAATTTCTTTAAATGTTTTAAAAACATTTTTTACAGGCTCTCCATTTTCATGATTTTTTGTTAATTTCCCTTTATCAAAAAACCATCCATCAAGTTCATTTATATCTTGAACAGATCCACCATCTTTTAAAATTTTATCCCAAATTTCTGAAGTATCTATTTTAAGCCTTCTTAAAATTTTTTGTAATTCTTTATTCTTTCTTATAAAAGTTCCTTTAGCTGTTTGTTCAGTAAATACATTTGCAGCCCAAGGTTCAATCCCTGGAGATATATTTCCACTTAATTTACTATTTGATACAGTGGGCGCTATCGC
>TARA_R100000781_G_scaffold3232_4_pt1 | contig 14823 bp, 6 predicted proteins | sample TARA_R100000781 | Tara Oceans TARA_R100000781 (sample SAMEA2623385) | marine metagenome | biome: marine biome (ENVO:00000447); feature: deep chlorophyll maximum layer (ENVO:xxxxxxxx); material: "saline water (ENVO:00002010), including plankton (ENVO:xxxxxxxx)" | depth 60 m | reverse complement strand
TTCTATTTTATCTTCTACTGTTTCTTTTGTTATTGCCATTTTTTTTCTCCTTGCCTAGAATCCACTAAGCATAATTGTTTAAGTTGCTATATATGTGATTGAACCTTCAAAGTATTGACCTGAATCATTTGAAACTTGTACTACATTCCAAGCAGCATCATCACCACTTTGTAAAACAAAAGCAGTATTAGTGTTATTATTTACCGCAGGAAGTGGTGTCCCATAAGTGCCCAAAGCACCTATATTAACACCATATACTCTCATAACTCCAACTGCTTCTCTATCTCCTGTACCACTATTATTAAAAGGAAAACCTCCTATCGTTAAATGTCCTGAGGCGCTGCTAATAGTAGTATTTGCAATGGAAAAAGACGCAAAAACTAAATCACCTATTTTTATGTACTTTCCATAAATATTACCACCACTTGTGCTGCCTGCTCCAGAAGCTCCCCCAACTGTAGGTGTCCAATTCCCTTCTTCATAATCATTAAGTGCGTTAGCTGCTGCTGTGTCGCCGTTGAATTTAACACCATCACCATCAAGACGCAGTTCTTCTGAGCCACCAATTTCCCAGATATACTGAGAGTTATCAGTTTGTTGGTAATTAGAACCATTTACTATACCTAAAGACCAATTTTTACTGTTATCAGTTTGCGATATATTAATTTCAGCGTTAGCACTACCTTGAACTTCTAATGTTCTGCCAAAGCCATAATGACTGGCAGGATCAGTAGTTCCTATACCAACATCTCCACCTGCTTCAAGAACCATTTTTCTAGTGCCATGTATTGAGAAACTTAAGTTTTGTCCATCTTCTGCATTTAAGAAAGTCGCACCTGCTGCACTTTGAACTAATGCGTAACCACCTGAATCTGCTACATCTAAATGCCCTATATAAGCGTAATCTGAAAGACCAGATACAAAGCCTAAAGCCGTTCTTCCAAATATACTTTGTGTATCTGAATTATTTGCTGAAACTACTCCTGCATTAAAAGTAGCCTTACCTGCATCAGACATATCAAGGGTTAGTGCCGTAATTCCAGAGCCGCCATCGTCTCCTTTAAATAAAATATCTTTGTCTTGAACCATAGCTTCTATTGCAAAATCACTAGATGAATTTACAAAATTACCTATATTTGTTCCGCCATCATAAAATTTAAGGTCTCCACCATCTGCATCAAGAATGATGTCTCCTGCTACATCTAGTGTTAAATCAGCACCATCAGATATAGTTGAGCCATCTATTGTTATATCGTCAACTGTCAATGCAGTTAATGTTCCTAGACTTGTAATGTTTGTTTGAGCAGCCCCAGTTACTGTAGCTGCTGTTCCAGTAGTATCTTGATTTAAAGTACCAACGACTAAATCTACAGTGCCATCGGCATCCTGATAAGTAGCAGTTATGCCTGTCTCAGTATTAGAACTAAACATAGCGCCTACAATATCTTGCACTTCTTCGGAAGTAAGAGCGGCGACTGTAGAATCAGTACCCCATGCTATATCCGTACCATCAGATTTTAATACTTGCCCATTAGAACCAACTGCTAAAGCTGCAGGATTGCCTGAAGCATCACCATATATAATTTTACCTCTAGCAAGACCTGCCATTTTAGCCAAAGTAACTTGGTCATCTGCAATATGTGCTGTGTCTATACTGCCATCAGTATAGTGCTCACTATTAATAGCATCATCAGCAATCTTAGCGCCAGTTATAGCATCATCTGCTATTACGTTTGTTGTTACCTTTGTATTTGCCATATTATCCCTCTAGAGTTTCTATTCTAGATTTTAAATCATCTATTATTGTTTGTTGTTCTTGGATTGCTTTTACTAACATAGGTATCATTTTAGTCATTGATAAGGTTTTCATATCATCAACTTCTGTACCGTCTATCATACCTACTTTAGTTTCTGTATACTGTGGTGCTACTGCTTTTACTTCGTCAGCGACAAAACCATATTGAGTTTCTGTAGCATGATGTGGGAAATAAGATGAATATTTTGTATTATATTTAAAGGTTCTAGGTTTTAATTGTTTAAGTATAGTTAATCCATCTGTTAAATCTTGTACATCATCTTTTACTCTGGCATCAGATGATATATCTGTAACTGTTCCACCTGTTGTATAAACTGTCCCATCATCTTCTATTTTTAGTGCTTCTGTAAGTGAGCCAGAAGAATTATTTACATACATTTCTATTCTTCCACCTACAGCACCACCAGTATTATTTTCTTTTTTACCTATAATTCTTGCAAATATTCTTGTTCCATCACCTGTTCCTGCATGGTGTCCAGCAAACTCTATATGCCCGCCGGGAGCAGTGCTTCCAGCAGCTACCTGTGAACGAACTCTTATCTTCCCATATTGCTCACTTGTACCACCCTGTACAATAAAATGATTTGATTGTGCTAAATTAGTAGTATTTATTCCTACTACTCCTGTACTATTATCTTCATCAATACGCATTCTTTCAGAGCTGCCTGTATAAAATCTCATTGAATTATCATTATGATAATACTCAATAAGGCCCGGATATTGATCACTAGCTCCTGTATTTCCGTCAGCAAATGCAATACCACCATAGTTAGAAGTTCCTGAATAAATAGTCATTCCAGTATTACCTGAACCACTACCTACTTGTAAATCATCAAGAGATGCGTTTGCTATACTTGAAGTATTGTTTATCAATACATTGCCTGTTGAACCATTATCTCTAACAACTAGAAAATGATTACTTCCGTCACCCATATATAAGTCACTAAACTGTATTAATAAGTTACCAGTGCCAGTGTCTTTTATGTATGAATCTGAACCATCGTGGTATATTGTTAAATCATCACCTGCACCAAATATGGCTTGTCCATTATCTCCTAAAATTACATCATGGTTAAACGTGGCAGAACCTGCTTTAGACATATCCAAAGTCAGAGCTGTTGTGAGAACTGTTGCATCATAACCTTGAAATAAAATATCTTCGTTATCAACAATAGACCTAATGAGTAAATTGCTATTTTCTTCTAATAAACTTCCATAATGTAGACCACCATCATATAAATGTATTTCTCCGTTGTCGTCTGCACTTAAACTAATATCTCCGCCAACATCTAATGTGAAATCTCCACCATCAGATATAGTTGAGCCATCTATTGTAATGTCATCTACTGTTAAGGCTGTTAAAGTCCCAAGTGAAGTAATATTTGTTTGTGCTGCGCCTGTAACTGTAGCAGCTGTTCCGGTTGTGTCCTGATTTAATGTGCCTACCACTAAATCTACAGTTCCATCCCCGTCTTGGTAAGTAGCTGTAATACCTGTTTCAGTATTACTAGAGAACATAGCACCTACAATGTCTTGTACTTCTTCAGATGTAAGAGCAGCAACTGTAGCGTCAGTGGCCCAAGCTATATCTGTGCCATCTGATTTAAGAACCTGTCCATTTGAACCTAGAGCTAAAGCAGCAGGGTTGCCACTACTATCACCATATATTATTTTCCCACGAGCGAGTCCTGCCATCTTCGCTAAAGTTACCTGATCATCAGCTATCTTCGCGGTAGTTACGGCATCATCCACTATAGAAGCTGTTACTACAGCGCTTGAAGCGAGCTGATCTGCACCTACAGCATCGTCCGCGATCTTAGCTTGTGTAACATTATCATCAACTATTGAGGCTGTTACTACAGCACTCGCAGCTAATTGGTCTGCTCCTACTGCATCATCAGCAATTTTAGCTTGTGTAACATTGTCATCCACAATTGACGCTGTTACTACAGAGTTAGAAGCTGGTGTATTAACTTCTGTCTGTGTATGAGTTATACATTCAATAGCAACTCCACTAGCTGGGGCTGTAGAAAATGTTAATGTAGTACCAGATACAGAATAAGTGCTCTTATGTTGGTACACACCATCGAGGAATACCATGGTGTTGTTCTCATGTAGTGGGTCTGTACCTAAAGTAAATGTCGTGTCTGAGCCATCTCCAGTAAAATTATTCTGAGATAAACTATCTCCATTAACGGCGGCAGTTATGTTATATACAATTATTTCCCTACTGTTTGCTGGGGCGGCAGAAAACGTTAGGGTAGTACCACTTACACTATAAGCACTCTGTGTTTGGAAAACACCTTCAATAAATACTATTAAATCATTTTCAGTAGCTGGTGCTTTACTTAATGTAAAATCAGTCTCTGAACCATCTCCAGTAAATGCCTGTCTTGTAAAGGCATCAGACATAGCATCGTTTACTACATCTGTTAGTAATGCAGCATTTAACCTTAGCTCTATATCATCTCCTGAAGACCAGGCCCTAGCTGTAGTATCATCTTGGGCTCTTACTACAGTCCAGTTTGTACCAGATACAGCTGTAACTTTAACTACTTCTAAGTTTGTAGCATCATCTAAAGTAGCATAGAAATAATCTGACCCACTCAATGAGGGGAAACCAGAACTACTTGCTACTGGTATAGTTGTTACACTGTTATTTATTCCAGAAGATATAGTAGTTTTAGCGTTGTTTGTATATTTAACGCCCATTACTTATTCTCCTATTAACTAACTGTAACAGTCCAAGTTATAGTCATGGAGTCAGAAGCTCCTTTATTTACAACATTAAACTCAGTTCTACACAACATAGTACCACTAGAGCTAGCATTAAAAATACCAGCCTCAGTAAGCGCTCCAGTTCCTTCACCAGCTGCAAAAGCACAAACATAAGTAACTACCGCACCGCTAGAAGAAGCAGTAGTAGTAAAAGCTTTCCTACTACCTACTTGAGTTTCTAACTGTGTGTCATTCGCTGCCGGGTTTGTGGTCCCCGTTCCAACCGCCATGTGTGTCATGGCTGCTGGGCTATTACTTGTTGTTTTTAACATACTGGAAGCAACAAAAGTCTTACCTGCAGTAACTACTAAGTTGTCGATGTCTCTTACAAGTTCGCCGTTAAGCTCAATCTTTAAGTGACCCTTCATTTCTAGTTGCTCATTTACGTTTGACATTTATTTTCCTCTTTAATTAAAATTAAGAATTTAGGGTAAAGATATTGAACACAGACTGATTAAGTTTGGCTCCTTTACCTATTACCAATTCTACCAATATTGACTCAGAAATCGTAGCACTATCTGCAAAAGAAGTGCTAAAAGATATCGCTGGGGAATCAGACAACGATGGAGTTTCAGCAAATGTGGTGCTAAAACTAAACGCAGTTGATTCTGACAACGATGGTGTATCTGCTAAAGTACTAACATAAGCCATAACATGAGATAACGCATCTGACATAGTCACAACGTTATTCTTATTAACACCTACATCTGTACGCAGATCATCCGAAGCACTTGCTGTGTCATCAAGTGCGGCAGAATCCGAAAAAGCTCTAACAAAGGTATTAACTAGTGCGGGTGAGTCACTAGTTGATACTGAATCTGATTTAGTTGTCTCTATCCCTAGAGACGGTGCATCAGTTACAGTAGGGGTCTCTGTTAGAGCTTTAGAAAAATTATACACACTGCTTTCTAAAATAGAAGCAGAATCTGAAACAGCTTTACTAACAGCAAAACTTTGAATGCTCTCAGACATAGTAGCAGTTTCAGCAAAAGCCCTTTCAAAAGTTAATAAGGTGGAGAAACTATCTGAGAGAGATAAGGTCTCAGCTGTAGTACTAGAGAACCCTTTAAATATGCCCTCTGTTAATTGTGCTTCTTCACTAAAGGTTTTAGATACAGAAAGGGCAGGGCTATCAGTTAAAGTAACTAAACCTCTTCTAGTAGACCCATCTAATTCATACTGACCAACGTCTGTAAGGAACCATTGGTTCAATGAGTAAGAATCAATAAGTATTTCTGAAGCTGTTAAGTTTCTATAACTTGTAACAGTATTTAGATATAAATACTGAGAAATAGCGCGTAGGTTTACATAAGATGCAACAGAAGCAGCAGCACTAGTATCTACTACAGCTTTTAGCTGTCTATAACTAACTACCGCTTTAAACGCCATTAATCAAAGTCCGATCTTACTATAAACTTAATTAAATCTTGTACTGTTTGTACCTTACTATTTGAATCTGTGTACTCTATCTCACCCTCGTACGTACCCGCACTAGGGAAAGTAGCAGTAGTAAACAACACAGTACAAGTACCAGCAGAAGCATTTGTTAATGTTGCTGTTAAAGTGCTTGTAATGGTTGTAGATCCAACTTCTCTTACTCTAAGTTTAACGCTACCACTAGTTAAATTAACTGCACCCCATGTTGATGAATCTTCTTCATCTAGGGTCTTACCAGTAGCGGCAGTATTGCTATCCTTAAGATTAAAAGTAAGCTCTGGGTAAGTATCTCCAGTAACTAATTTTATTGTTGTTGAATATGCCATATTTTTTCCTAATTAAAATTTACCAAACTTGTCCATATAATGGGACCTGTTCCTTCCAGAACCTCGCATCAACAGGCCCATACTTAAATATATCAAAAACCTTATCTGCTGTTGGACCTACTATACTTGCCCCTTTTTCAAATGGCCCGCCCCATTGGTGCCCTGGTACTAAAGGTAATAATAATCCGAATGGACCCGCAACGCCACTTCTATCAAATATTTCATATATATAAGTGTCCCAAGGCATACTATTAGTTGCTAGATAGTCTTTTTCCCCAAACGCTTCTGCTCCAGGAAGAATGTTCCCAAAAGCCAACTTAATATATTCTCGTATTTCTAAACCTAACATTGTAAGAGGTATAATAGTCATCGCCATCATGACTAAAGGTAATGCTGCTGCACCAGCACCAGCTTCTTGATAACGGGCATATATCTCTCTAGCTTGCCCACCAATTATAGTTTTACCATAAGCATAGAAAAAACCTTTAAGCTGCCACACTAGGGCAAAGTAAGGATTACTAGCCCACATTGGTCTTTGTGCCGAATTAGGTCTAATAATAGATTCATCTACAAATTTATAAATAGCTTGAGACACTTTAATTCCTGCTGGAGTATTTAAATCTTGTTTATCTTCATTTAACCAAGTAAGCACTTCTTGTTCTGTTACACCCAGTTGTTTTAAATATCTTCGTTTTCGCGGCTTATCCATTTTTGTGTTTAGTGCAAGAGATATAATAAATCTACGCCCCATACCCGCAGCAAATACCCTTGTAAAATTAGTAAATTGATCTAGTAATATAGCTCTAAAAAAGAAATCTGTGCCTTTTTTAGTAAACTCAGTCATATAGTCCATTTCAGCAGCATTCATTAACATGTCTGCCATAGCGTCTTGTGTTGTTGCGCCAATGTCCAAAGAAAATTGTATAAATTCCTCTCTTTTACTTGGGTCAGTAGCATAGTCTTTTAATAACTCTAAACCTGTTTTAAAACTGCTTAGTTCCCTACTTCTTAGAAAGGGCCCCGCTAAATCTGGAAAAGAAGCTAATACTGAAAAAGTAAGGGTAGTTACAATATTAGAAAATAATCCCCAACTATTAAATTGTCTAAACGTAGGATTCATAGGACTATCTACTTTACCTAAAATAGATCTTATAGCTTTTCTAACTAAAGGCTGTTTCCTTGTAGGTACAGATGCAATTTGTTCTTCTAAATACTTTTCTCCACCTATTTTTTCTAAAGCTAGTCTTTTACTTGCGTGTCTGCCATAGCCAAGAAACGCTGTAGTAGGATGTTCAAGTAACCCTAGTTGCCTTAAAATTGTAGTTGGGTATCCATAGTCACGTATAATAACTTCTCCATTTTCATCTGTTACCCCCTCAATATCTGGAATTCTTCTATACGCTAAACTTCTAGATAAACTAGATTTAAACCCTAAATTAACATTACCTAAAACTTCGTCTTTTTGGCTATCTGACATAATTCTTTCAAACAAAGAATCACGTACATCAAGCCTTAGAATTGAGTCAACATACCTTTCTGCATATTGTTCTGCTGTAATTTTACGTATTTTTTCTACACCTTTATCATCTTTATACCTTTCAACTAGTTTTGGTTTTTCAAATTTTACTTCTTTTGTTTCTAAATCAACTTTTTGCACTAGAAAATTATTGCTCTCAATTAACCCTACAGTATATTGTTCAAACAACGCTCGTTTTTCTGGATTAAAATGTAAGTCTCTTATAAGAAGGCTTCTTGTAAAATAACTAGCTATACCACCATCACGCGTGTTAGTTTGTAAAAGCCCTATATCTAAGTAAGGTTCTCCAGTCTTTGGATTTATTTGGGCTAGGTGGTTTACATAAAACTCATGTGCATAGACTCTTAGTTTTAGCCCCATAGGACTTAATTTAGAAAGCTCTTTATCACTTATTGTTTCATCCTCTGCATAGAAAAATGCTTCTTCTTGTTCACGTGTTAATTTTAAAGATGTTAGTCTAACTCTATCTTTCTTAGGGTCTAGCCCAATAGTTCTTGCTAAACCATTTTGGAATTGTGCATTTAATTGTTGGGATTCTTGCCTCATAGACAACCCCTCTGTTCCTGCTTCCGTTGAAGCTGCTTGCCCACCTAATAAAAACGATAATTCACGTAACCCTACTGATCTTAACATTCCTGGAGCAGTTCTAACTATACGATTAAATATCTCCATAGCGTCAGGACTATCATTTAAAAGGCCACTAACTAAGTTTCCAGTTTTTTTAAATAAAGCTTTATACGTTTTTTTATCTGTTACTTTTTTAAGGTTATCTGCCACCATTTCTAGCACAAGCTCTTTTTGATCCCACGTCAATTGCCCTTCTGACCGCTCATAACCTGCAGTTCTTTTTGCTGCTGTAGTAATACTTTTTATCCATTCATCAAACACTGGGTTTGGGTTTTTTAGATTTACTCTTTCAGTAAAAGTACTTGTGCCGATTAATGCATCCCAAGCTTTTATTATATCTTTAGCAATACGTAAAAAATAACCATCCGCTGCAGATTTTGCTTTTCTCCACTTTTTACTTGTCATCGTGCCAGCATAACCGCCACCATTACTTGCGTACCCTATTAACCACTCAGCTGTCCTATCAGCAAACCATTCTTCAAAAGCATTAGGGTTAGCTTCTCCATATGCTTCAGGGTTAGCTTCTCTAGCTTTAAAAAATTCTTTTTTTAGTTTCTCTCTTACGCCTGGTAAAAAATGTACATCATCTAAATAGTTAAGTTGTATAACATGAGCTAATTCATGAGCAATAGTAATTAAAGCATCAGCGGTTTGTCCTAGGTCTTTAGTACGTTGTGCACCATGTTGTCCTCTATGGAAATCAGTATCTATAACAATTACATACTCATCATTAGGAGTAAAACTTCCATCTTTATTTTGCCTACCGGGTAATCTTAAAGTAACACCACCCCTGAACTGATTATCTGGCCTTCCAAATTTACTTTTTTTCTCATACGCCTGTTTTAAAAGCTTTTGCATAGCTGTATTGTTATTTAATGTTTTTACATCAGCTGTTTCATACTGCAAGTCATTAAAAGTAATAAAATGAATGTTTGAACTTATACCAAAAAATTTAAACTTGTTAAGAACTTTAATTAATGGGTTTGCTAACGTGCTGTAATGTCTTCTAAAGTCACTACTCATTTCTATAAGATTTTGACCTTTTCTAACATTACTAGAAGTATAAAAAGGAGGTTTAGTATCATTCTGCTCACGGTTCATAGCTCTATATTTTTGGCCTTCTAAGTCTTGTGCCCCCTCTCTGGAAAGTAAATCCCTTGTTGCACTTACCACATCGGGTGATCCCGGTTCTCGTTCATCTACAACTCTGCCCTCAAAACTCACTTGATAAGGCAACATATTAGCGTTGCTGTCTCTCCCTTGTTTAACTAAACTATCAATAATTAAATCAAAAGTGTCCATAATAGATGGGTCAAAAGGTAATTTTTCATTCCATCTTTTCTCATTAGCTTTAACTTTAACTTCAGCATAGGCTTTAGATAAAGGTTTTTTTCTTCGTTTGTCTGTTAGCTGCTCTACGGTAGGTTTTTTTATTCTGCTTATTTTTTGTTCTTCTGTTCTCGTATCTAATGTAACTGGGACTTCACGTTGCCCTCTAAGAACTGGAGAGGGGTCATCTAATAATATGGTTGACTCTGTAGAAAACTCAGTAGCTGGTATAAGTTGTATTTGACCATTTTTACGCCTTTGTCTTACAGGGGACTCAGTTGTAAAAACTAAAAAGTTTTCGTCTTTTAACTCAACATCTTCTCGTACTTTTATTGCTATTTCTCTTTCAATTTCTTTTCTAACTCTGTCTTCAATTGCAGCAGATTCGGCTTTGTTCTCTTCTGCGTAATTAGCTACTAAGACTTGCGCATTATCCACTGAACCTGTGGTGTAAGCTGCGGAGCTTGTTTCTCCTAATATTTTAAAAGCTTCAGCTCTTCCTTTTGATTCTTTTTCTTGTATTTTTTCCCTAATAGCTTCAGCTTTTCTTTCTGTAATTTGTGTGTCAACTATAGCACTTATCAACATACCAGTAGCTGCAGCGTAGTCATCGTAGCTCCTACCCGCATTTCTAGCATGACGAGTCATAAATTTGCCTAGGGTCATATGGAAAGTACCTTTTTTATAAAATTCGGCTGGAGAATTTCTTATATCTCTTTGAGACATATCAGAAAAAGAAACTACTTCTATTTTTTTACCTCTTTTAACATTTGCAAAAAATTCATAGCCTATTTCACCCCCAATACCTAAAACCATTTCAAGAGCCCTGAATGATTGTTTTTGATCTCCTTCTATATATGCACCTTCTGCAGTAACTATTTTTTTAGCATCCCAAATTAATCCTGGCATATTTAAAGGTCTAGGAGCCTTGTCTTGTGGTCTTTGTACAAAAAATCCTTTAGACGTGTATTTTGGTAAAGAAGCTACGTTTCTAGCTACAGCATCTATAAGGAATTTTTTGGGTGTGACTAAATCTTCTTCTTGCCCTTCAGGAGCAGCGTTTATAAGAGTTTCTTCTAAAGGTCTTCTAGATTTAATCAAAAATTCCATTCTTTCTAAATTCATCCCCATAAATTTTCCTAATTCATAATTATTGTGTATGAATCTAAGAGGGTCGAAAAAAGGATTTTGTGCTTGTTCGTTATATTTTTTTCTACTAACTTCTTTGCGGACTCTAGTTACAATTTCATATTCAGCTGAAGGATTTTGTTTCATTACCGCTGTTAAAGTATTTAAAAGAGAAGCAGGGAAACTAAATCCTAACGTCTCATTTCTGTAAGCTTCTAATTGAAATTTAACTTTACCTTCTACATCATTATCTAAATCATATTGAGCGTAAAGAGCTCTAGTAGCTTCAGCTATTTCAGCTTCTTTTTCTGGTGAAGCCTCTACAAAATAGTGTTCATAAGCAAGCCACCCTATAGCATTTTTATTTCTAGTATTTCGTTGTCCAATTACTACTGTCTTGTCTTGTTCTTTTATACTTATGGCTTCAGATGCAGCAGTAGCTTCTATAAGTTCGTCGTCTGTTACTTCTGTTTGTATGTCTTCTAATTCTGGTCGTGTATCTACTTTTGTTTGTAAATCTTCTGTTGTTTCACCAGCAAATTTAGATTGACCCCGCCCCAGAGTCTCCCTTCTTGCTTCATTAGCCTTTTTAACTTGTTTTATTACCTTTTTTATAGGTACTTCACTTTTTGGGATTCCTTGTTTCTTAGATAGCTCATCATAATAAACATCAAGAATATTTTTTAACCTCTTGTCTATTTCTTCTCTAAAAGCCCCTTCTGGGGTTAAACCTCTTAACTGTACAAGCACATCATAATTATCAGAATGTCTTTCTAAAATTCTAGCTGCATCTTCAGGAGATGACTCAGAAAAAGCTTCTATTGTTTGTGCTACTTGTAAATCATATTCATCAATAAATCTTTCTTTCCGTTCTTCTAATACTTCTTCTAATGAAAGTTCTAATGGTGGTTTTAAATCTGGCTCATTCTTAAATGCCTGTTGTAATTTTTCTTTCACAGCTGGAGCATTGAACTCATTAGTAGTTTCAGAATGAACTTCTTTACCTTCTGTATTTTCTATTAAAATAGCCCTATCATGTGTAGCGTTTTTTGGTTCTGAATAACCTAGAGCTGCTGCTTTAGATTCTGGACTAGCTTTATCTTCAATAACTTCATTAATTGTAGCTTTATCTAAAGCCACAATTGTCCCTTCATTCTCTACTGTTCCTATAAAAAATTCTTTACCCCCTAAAACCTCTGATATTTGTGCCTGGGTAAGAGTGGGGCTATTTTTAGATATCCATACAGCTTTTTTGGGATTTTTCCCACTAGCCATCGTTTTTAATTGGGCTAATAAATCTCCTGTAGACTCCGGAGCTTGTTCAGTTAATTTATTAGTATTAATTCCGTCTTTACCTCTAGGTGGATTTTCTAGTTTAGGAGGTATATTAGAATCTTGTTCTTGAGATTTAGTATTTACATTAGTGCCAGGAATTTTAGTGCCCTTTTGTTTTTGCTTAAATTTTTCAACTTTTTTAAAGTCTCTTAAATCTGCAGAACCTACTGACTCCTCTTTTTCTATTGTTAACTCTTCACTAGCCTCTTCTACTAAACTTTTAGTTTTTTCTAACGTTGAATCTATAGACATAAACGCATCAGATACAGCCTGCGTAGTACCTCTACCAGCCCCTGCAATAATACCCCCACCAAAAAAACCTTTAAAGGCTGATTCTACTAGATCTAATTTCGCCATGTCTGTAGAGTAATCTTCATCAATAGCAAACTTTTGTGCTGCTGTCATAGCTTGTTGCAAAGTTTCTGCAGTACCCTCAGAAGCAGCACCACCGGCAAAACCAACTGTTGCACCTTTACCAAAACCCGCACTAAGCTCTTTAGCTAAAGAGGCAAAACCTGAACCTTTAGGTGCGGTTTTAGCTTTCTTAGCTGCGATCTTTTGTAAATTTTTTAAAAAGGGTTTTAGTACTAAACTGGTTCCAACTACCTCAGATCCTAACCCTACAGCAGCATAAGGACCAAAACCTACAGCCATACTTATAGCAGCCTCTCTATCCCCTTTCATATCTTGCCGAGCAAATTCTCCATAAGTTGTACCTGAACCTTGCATACCTTCTTGTGAATACGCACCACCTAAAGCACCATACCTAGTACTACGTTGCCAGCCAGGGGCCCCCCTTAATGTTTGTAGCAGAGTATAACCACCTTCAGTCATATCCTCCCAAGCCGCTGTCTTGGTGTCTAATTTTTTAGCCCTCTTTTCAAAGCCTTCTTTTATTATTTTCCTTGCGCCTTTTTTAGCCGAAGAGGATAAAGCTAGTCGGCTTGCTCCAGCCATTAACGCAAAGCTAGTGCCCCCCGTTAGGTAACCTACTAAAGCCATCCCAACACTAGCGAGCGCGGAAGGGAAAAACTCTCCTGTGCTAATAGCTAATTGATCCACAAAACCTTGAGCAGTGGGTTGGTCTAAAAACTCTTCAAATTCAGGGAGGCCTTCAAGATACTTAGCAGATACTTTCTCTAGTCTTTGTGCTTTATATATTGCTTGGTCTCTTTCGTAAGTATCTCCTGTTAGTTCTTGAAAAGCAGCATCAAAGTAATTCATGCCTGCATCAAGGCCTACTCCTCCCGATCTAAGACCCGCTTTGAACTTTTCACCAAAGGTTGCCTCTTTTTTACCAACAGGAGCATTGTAAGAGCTTTCTAAAGACTCCAGAAGGGCTTCATAGTTATCACTATCTATAGCCATAAGCTACTGACTCCTTTCTTGTGCTCTTTGTTCTAAATTCTTGGTTACTCTTTCATCCGTTAAAATAGAGTAGAAAACGTTAGAAGAACCATCTCCAACTAAATGCCGCATGTCAGCTCTAGTAAAATATTGTTGGTTACCAAAATCAAGTTCAAGATTCTCCCCAACATTTTCAATTCTAAAATAAGAACCTTGGGCATCAATATCAGCTTCCCCCATTTCTGGTTCCCCAGTAAGAAATTCAGTTATCCGCGTCCAAAGACCTACATCTCTATTTTTATAAGCATGAACTTTTGCTAAGAAAACAACAGCATCTTTATAAGACTCTATTGCGTCCCAATCATCAGGTGTGCCCCTTCCTGCATTAATGCTTTGGAGGGCTCTTTTTGCATCTGCAGCCATAACTCCAACTTTTTTTCTAATTTTAGCGTTGTTATCTCCCTTTGTAGGGCTATTAGGTGTCTTAACACTCTCACCCTCTTCATTTGTAAATAAATACTCTTTTATTTCTCCTAAATTTTCTGAATATTTTTGCGACCTACCCAACATAGAGTTTTTAAAGTCGTCTTCAAACCTGGTTACATTTAGCTCGTAGTTAGCTAAGGCTAATTGCTGTGTATGTAATTTATCTGGTGTTAACGTCGGATCATTATGCATAATCTGACCCCAAATCGCAGTATAAGCAGTAGCACCAGTCTCAGCAATGTCCTTTATATTAGTAGTGCCTAACCTTCTACCTTCTGTTATAGCAATACGCCTAGCAAGTGTTAGTCCCACACTTCTTTTATCTTGTATAGTCATTTTAGTTTGTGAGAAAAGGTCGGCCATATTTTCTACATTATATTTTTCAAGTATCTTTTTAGTTCTAGATTCTTGTAGGGCAGCTATTTGTTCTGCATTAGCACCCCCCTCCAACTCTTTTAAAAACTGTTCTTTTAACTTTTCACTATCCGCTATAATCAAGTCTGGATCAGGAATGTCGTTATTTTTGCCTAATGTAGACTTAGCTGATGAGGTAGTTATAGCAGTAGCTAATAACTTCTCTCTTTGTTCATAGAGTTTAGGTAATGTGCGTTCAGCACCCATTCGTTTTGCATCACCTTTGTCAAGCGATAATCTAGATTCATACGTGGCTATTTGAC
>TARA_R100000781_G_scaffold100739_1_pt1 | contig 14841 bp, 14 predicted proteins | sample TARA_R100000781 | Tara Oceans TARA_R100000781 (sample SAMEA2623385) | marine metagenome | biome: marine biome (ENVO:00000447); feature: deep chlorophyll maximum layer (ENVO:xxxxxxxx); material: "saline water (ENVO:00002010), including plankton (ENVO:xxxxxxxx)" | depth 60 m | reverse complement strand
CCTATTGGGTCCATGTGTGGTGCCTGATTGGTGCCTATTGTGTCCCCATTATGCCCCAGGAATGTCCCAGGCGCATTACCCCTCCCGAATGAATATTGATTATTCTTAATACTGTTATACTTAAATCATCAAAGAAGGAGCCAACATGGTGCCCTCCACCGAGCGCTTAAAAAGGCAACTTATTTATTCTGGGGCTGACCCTTTTCAAATTGCTGCAGAAGCCATTGAAAGAGGTGACAGATTATTAGCTTATATTCAAAGAATTGAATCTGATCTTGTAGATACTTCTCTTCCTATGAATTCAAAATTTTTCTAATTATCGTTACCTTTGCATTTGTATGAGAGCATTTTGCAATCTTTGCTAATTCCCTTTTGCTTTTCTTTTTATAGATCTCCCATAGCTGTTCATCATCACATTCCTTCTTCTCTGGTGATCTATAAACAAAGCCCCACCCCATAGCATCAAGAAACTTTTTAAAATATTTCTTTAGCCGACTTTGCCTTCTGAATCTTATCTTCTTCATTTCTTTCCTTTCTCCTTTCTGCTTTCTTCTATTACTTTTTCTTTGAGATGACGCTCCTTTAATTCAAGACTGTCTTTCAACATCCATAGCTCATTACTATTACATCTCTCTAATCTTGGCACCCATGTTTCTCTGAACCATTCAAGGAAATCTGTGATCCGGTCATATTCTTCCTCGGTCATTTCATCCATTTTCTGAAACCGTTATTTGTGTTTCTATTGTGTATTCTCCCTTCTGGTATTCCTTGCCATCGCAGCCGTCCCTATAGCAGCAAAGATTAGCCCAGCTTAAGCAATGTATGCGTCTTGAATGACCCTTAGGACACTTAATTATTGCGCCTTGACTTCTTAGTCTTGAACCTTTTTCTATGGGAACAAATAACTGTGCTGTCATTTATTGGGCTTTCCTATTGCGCTAAGTATATCGATCCTTAGGCAGAATGCTATTTTCTTTAGTAACCTAATTTCATCGATTATTGTTCAACGTGCCAAAGAACGGCAAAAAATGGAAGAAAGGTACGAAGCATGAAGTGACTTCTAGAATCACAGAAGTTTATGGATTGTTGGCCTCTGGTTCATCTAGGCAAGATATAGTTCTTTACTGTGCGGAGAATTTTGATATTTCTGATAGACAAGTTGATAATTATATTAGTAGAGCTAGAAAGCAAATTGAAAAAGATTGTGAATTGTCTAGGCCTGCTTTCTTAGCTGAATGCATGGCAAGACTTAGAACATATGAAAAGGCTGCTATGAAACGAGGTCATATTCAAGTAGCTGTTAATTCTGTACGCCTTCAAGCTGAGCTTATTGGTCTAGCCTCATGAGCCTGATCTTAGATGCTTGCCCTGGTGGTTTGCTCTTGGAACCTCTTGAACCTGCTATTTCAAAATTTGATTTCATAGGTCTTTCAGAGAAATTACATGGTCAATTAACTGAGCCGCAAAGGTTGGTTTATAACGCTGATGTCAGATTCATTTACTTATGTTCAGGAAGAAGATTTGGAAAGACATATCTAGCCATAACGCGCTTAATAAATTGGGCAATTGAAAAGCCTGGTGGTTTGTTTTATTACGTGACTGCTACCTATCGGATGGCCAAGCAAATTGCATGGATTCAACTAAAAGAAATGGTGCCAATGGAGATCTTTGCATCAAAAAACGAGAGTGATTTATCTGTGACTTTGACCAATGGATCAACCATATCTTTGAAAGGAGCAGAAGACCCAGACAAGCTAAGGGGTGTTTCTTTGAGTGCTTGTGTAATAGATGAAGCGGCGTATGTAAAAGAAGAAGCTTGGTCTATGGTTTTGCGTCCTGCTTTATCAGATCAGCAAGGCCCTGCTTGGTTCATTACTACACCGGCGGGTTTGAATTGGTTTGCTGAGTCATGGGATGAAGCAGAAGAAGATCCAGATTGTGCAACATTTTCTTTCACTACTATCGAAGGTGGCCAGGTCTCAAAAGAAGAAGTTGAAGCAGCAAAAAGGACTTTAGATTCCAGAACTTATAGCCAGGAATATGAGGCAAGTTTCGTTAATTTGGTTGGGCGCGTTGTACCTGACTTTGATGAAAATAATATCCGCGAGGATGTAAAAGATCTAGGAGGTGAATTGCTTATAGCAGCTGACTTTAACGTTAGCCCCATGCACTGGGTTGTTTGCCAAAGAGTTGGAGGTGATCAACTTCATGCTATTGATGAGCTTCATATCAAGGAGACTCATACAGATGAAGCTTGTTCAGAGTTGCTCAGGCGTTATCCAAATAGAGAAATAAAGGTGTATCCAGATCCAACAGGGAACGCAAGAAAGACGTCAGCTGGTGGAATTACTGACCACGGAATTTTAAGGAACAGAGGATTATGGGTAAGCCCAAATAGGAAACCTTATGGCCAGAGTGATAAAAGGAATGCTGTTAATGCCATGATTCTGGATGCTGAAGGGACAAGGAGATTCTTTATAAGTCCCAAGTGCAAACAGACAATCAAATCACTTAGGAACTTGACCTTTAAGGAAGGAACCAATATGCCTGATAAAGGAGAATGGGATCATGGATGGGACGCCTTGAGTTATTTAGTTCTTGGTGCTTTCGATAGGGTTAAGCCCTGGAAGTCTGGGAAGGCAAAGGCAAAGATTGCACAGCTTTGGTAATGTACGGTCCTTCCCATTGTGGTTCCTTAGGGTTGGCAGTATACTGGTAATGTAGCTGGGGGAAGGCAGACGAAGGTCTAAACAGCACCTCTATAACAGCTGCTGATCTCGGACCGAGAGAGAAGGAAGTCCAAGCTTAAAAGTCATGTTGAGCTTAGATCAAGGAATTGGCCCCGTTGACTGGGTTAAGGTCAGGGATGAAAGTGGTGCATTAACCGACGCCTTATCAAGTTAGCACCTTAAAAGAGCCTCTATAACAGGGGTTTTTTTAATGCTTGCTAGTCCTCAGGAAGGATGACAGATGACATAACCCTTTTCCTATATTCCTCTTTAGATACCCAACGCAGATAGTTATTTTTATGAGTTTCTACATCATGGCCCATAGCTAGAGCTGCCTGGGAAATATCGATGCTTTTAAATCTAGGATCTGTGGCAACTGTTATGGCCCAGGTGTGTCTCAGGTCATAGCATCTAATCTGTTTTTCTATGCTTTCTGGTTGGTGTTGACCTCTAGCATCGGGAACAGTAGCAAGCCATTCAGGTAAAACGTGACGCAATCTGTCACCAATCCATTCACCAAGACTTTTGTTGTTCATGCATATTCCTTGATCTGTTGGGTCTTTTGGATTCCATTCCTTTGAAGGGTCATGTTGGCTTACTATTCTTGGCTGTGAGATTTCATGCAATTGTTGTTGGCATTCTTCAAATCTGTTCTTTAACCCATAGCGCACAACCCAAGATTTATACAAAGGCCAAACCCAATGCTCATATTTAGATTTCGTTCTCCAAGATCCAGGCACATGAACCCAACCGAATTGAATCCCTTCTTGTATATTTTCGTCTGTTATTTGAGAGATCCAATGAAGTTCATGATTGCGTAATCCGTAGGTCATGATCATTGCAAGACACCATTGCTCAAGTTTGAACTTTGGCCATAGGGCATCTAAGTATTTTTCAGCTTCTTCCTTGGTTGGTATTCCTCTGATATCTAATTTCTTTCCACTGGTTAATTTATTTTGCTTGTTTGAAGTTTCTCTGTGAAGTTTCCTAAGGCCATCAATATCTTTTTCAGTCAGCCAAGTTGGTTCGATCTTGTTTGGGTTTGATGCTCTAAGGGCAAGGTTGATTTGCTTAAGAGAATCAAGTCTATTTCTGCAAGCGCTAGAGCCAAGCTTCTTAATTGTTACCCAGTTCTGTATAGCATCAAAGTTTCTAGGAATATCATTTCTTTTTAAGTCATTCAATCCACTCCAAAGGTTTGCGGTTGAACCTTCTTTCATTCTTAAAGGCCAGTCTTCTTTGCAGGCTTTTTCTACTTCCTGCCAAGTATGGACACTTGCTTTGGTCGTTGTTTCTTCTGCTGTTTTAAGTCCTGACCATTCCTTGTCTCCAGTTTGAATGATCGACTGGATTACTTGTTCAATATCTGAATTGACATTATTTAAAAGTGGCTTGCAAGTGATCTTTCTACCAGTGTCTTTATCTCTTACAAAAATAAAAGGGGTATTAGATGGCTTGCATATAGTCCAGCGGTATCCACCTTGTTTAAGGTCTGAAACGTATTCCTTCCATGATCGTGGTTTAGAGAGCCTTGGCACTTGTCAAAAAACTTGTCAAAAACTGAACCAACTATAGCTTAATCTAGCCAACTATAGCCAACTCTTGCAATGAAGGACACAAGGCCTATCTCTTCAAATCCCTTTAAGGCACTAAAAAAGCCAGCTACTGCTGGCCTTCTTGGTTAATGGCGGGGGGGAGATTTGAACTCCCGACCTTCGGGTTATGAGCCCGACCTATTTTACTCAACTCCCTTGATAGCATTAGACTGGGTTTTAAGACTTGTCAAAAAACTTGTCAAAATGGCTTTAACAGACTGGGTGCCACAAATCAGGGGAGCTTTAAACCAAGCCTTGACTGATCATATCCAGCTAACTCAATCAAAGCTAGCTCAGCAATCCCCAAAAGATACAGGGCGTTTAGCTTCTAGTTGGTTTATAGGAAAGAATCAGCCTGATTTAAAAGTTAGGGAAGAGCCTTGGGGTACACCTTCAAAAAGAAAATATCCAGGTGGGAAAGGTACTGAAGGAGTAATTACTAAGAAGGGAACAACAAAACTTGATATAGAAATGTATTCAGGGAAAATTACTATTGACGGTGATTGGTACATTTCAAACAATTTGGCTTATGCACAGCGTTGCGCCTTTGATCCTGTTTATGCAAAAGGAGCCCCAGGGGGTGCCAACTGGTTCACAGCAATTTCAACTCAACAGAGTCATGATTTAAGGAAAAGAATCAAATCTCAAATGGGTAAAATCAAATGAGCTTACAAACAATTAGATCTTTATTTGAAAGGAAAATTACTACAGCATTTGCTGGCCTTTCTCCTGCTGTTCCCGTCATGTATGACAACGTACAGGAAGAGCCTCCAGGTGGAGCAGATACAGAATATGTAAGATTGATTATTAGCTTTCCTTCTTTAACTGAGCCAGTTGTGGCAAAAGCAGAAAGTTCTATAGAAGTTATCCGTGGAAGTCTTCAGATAAGTTGTTACGGACCAAAGGCAAAAGGTATGAAGAGGCTTGAAGAATTAGCAACTACTGCAGCCTCTACTTTGAACACTTTGAAAACAGAAGACACAACGATCAGGGCAAGTGTTGGTGAAATCAGCGGACCTATTTCAGTTGTGAATGCTAATAGCCCTGTTGCTTTGGTTACTATTGCAGCTCCATTTATTGCAAAAGGTTAAGCCTGCCTAGGGGTAATATAATGATATTGGTTAGCCCTAGCCAAAGCCCCAAGCCCCAAAGAAACGCCCTCAAATTGTTTTTTATTAGGTAATTAAAATGCCTGTCGCGTGTTCTTCAACCGCACTTACTGGCCAGGAAGGAAGTATTTATTTCTCTCCTGCAGGTACAAAGTGGTGCCTCAATGACTATACAGATTTTCCCAGCGGCGCTAATGGCGTCACTGTTCCTTCTAATCATGACTACAGGGTTAATGATCCTGTGAAGTTCACGGTGGTTGGTACAGCAACTTTGGATGGAAACCTAACAGCAGGAACTACCTACTATGTGATTGCCACAACAGCAACAACTATAAAAGTAGCTACAGCTGCAGGTGGTACAAACATTGCTCTTGCTGGCTCTGGTGGTACAGGTTCGGCTAATAAATCTGGCCATATTAGTGTTCAATATGCCGCCGCCGCTGCTGTTGCTCAGGTCAAAGAGTTCTCTGTCTCAATTGAAAGAGAGAGCTTAGATGTAACGACTCTGCCAGCTGGCGTTTCTACAGTTACTAAGTATGCACCGTTTAGGAATACTCAGGCAGGCTATGCAAGTAGTGAAGGGTCTATGACTGTTTATTTCACTGACTCACAAACTAGCCTTGCTAATAGACTGCTAGGAAATGTACTTCTTAAAAGCCAAGAAGGAGCCTCAGTTAAGTTGTATGTTGACTGTGTTGATAACGGCTCAGGGGCTGTTGACGATACGAATTCTAATTATGTTGACTCAGATATTTCCATTACAGGAATGAGTTTAGGCGTAACACCTGATGAAGCGACTACAGCTGAATTAACATTTAGCCTAATTAATCCAAGGCATATTTTCACAACAGCCTTGACATAGAGGGTTAAATAAAATTAATCCCCGTCACCCTTACCCTGATTTATTTCAGGGTTTTTTTATTGCTTAAAATTAATGTGTTCTGATCATTCAGGACCGTGTGGCGAGTCGCTGAACTACACGGACATTAGGGGGGCTATAGTTCAGCCCCCTTTTGTTATGCCTCGTTAGGCTGAACCCCTATATAATTTCAATAGCGACTCATTTTATTAATGGATGCATTAACTAGGTTGAAAGCTGCTGTTTCTATGGCAGCAATAAAGAAAGAAGTTCCTCTACCTGATGGAACTAACTTTGAGTTTTATATGACGCCAATGACATTGGCAGAAAGAGCAAAAGCAAAGAAGATGACTAAATCAGAAGACCCAACAGATTTTGCTTTAAGGCTTCTTATTAATAAAGCAAAGGACAAAAATGATGAGCCTTTATTTCATGTAGGAAATTTACCAGAGCTAAGAAATGAGCTCCCTGCAACGCTTGTTGAGCAGTTAATGGTTCAATTAATTGGAGAAGATGAAGAAGAAGAAGGTGAGGTGCAAAAAGAATTAGACGTCAAAAGTCTTGGCGAAGGAACTAAGAAAAGACGGAGAGCTGCTGGCTGAATTGGTTGTTGCTAAGGAGTTGGGGTATACGTTGGTTGAATTAAGGGAAAAGATGACACAAGAGGAGCTGTTACTATGGCACTCCTTTTTTGCCTTACAAAGAGAAGAAGAAGACAAGATGCTAAATAAAAGTAAAATGAGACGATAGAATTAAGGCATTATGCCTGAGGAAGGAGATTGGAAGAAACCCTAATACTGAAGATTGCCACTTCCCAGAGTGACAGGAAGCTGCAGGCGTTAGATAATAAGATGAAGGCGTTTGAGAAGACTGCTAAAAAAGCTGCAGACGGGACACTTCCAAAGACAAATAAGCAGATAAAAGATTTAGGTAATTCAGCTAAGAACGCATCAAAAGACGTAGGCAAATTAAAGAAAACTTTGATTGGTATTGGCAAGACTATTGCTGGTGGTGCGGCTGTTATGGGTTGGTTTAGAGGTTTTGCTGAGGCTGATAGAGCAGGTGGAGCTGTAAGGACTTTGGGTGTAAATGTAGATGAACTAAAGAAGAAATTATTTGAGGTTTCGGTCGCGTCTGGGAACTTAAGAAGTCAGACAGAACTATTAGCAGCTTCTTATGATGTTGCATCAGCTGGTTTTCATTCAGCTTCTGAGATTTCAACAATCTTGGCTGCTTCTCTAGATGGCGCTGTTGGTGGTATGTCAACAATGGCAAGAGTCTCGGATGCTGCTACCTCTGTCATGAATGCATATGGAAAAAGTGCTGACGAGGTAAGAGGTTTGATTGATGGATTTATACAGACACAGAATGACGGTAAAATTGTCGTTGATCAGTATGCAAGGCAGATAGGTCGATTAGCTCCTATTGCAAAAGCTGCAGAAATTGGGATAGAAGAATTAAATGCTGCAATAGCAACTATTAGCGCCTCAGGTTTACCAGTTGAACAGACATTTACTGGAATGGCTATGGCTATCCAGGGAATTATGAAGCCAACAGGAGACGCGCAAAAGATTGCAAATAAATTTGGCTTTGAATTTAGTGCTGCGGCCTTGGAATCGAAAGGATTTTCTGGAGTATTGCTAGATATGAAAGAGAAGTTGCATGGAAATAAAGAGGCCATGACCAGAATGTTTGGAAGTGTTGAAGCTGTAAAAGCAATCCTTCCTTTAATTAATGATGATTTGGTTACATTCAATAAGAATTTAGATAATCAGAAAAATTCTGCAGGAGCTGCAGCACAGGCGGCCTTAATAATGTCAGGAACAGTTGGCCAGGCCCTGGGAAGAGTGATGGATGGATTAGGGAATATTGTTAGAAATTTGGATTGGGTAGGTGTTGCTTTCAAAGGCTTGTTGAGCGTGGTTAATAATTTCATTCAAGGCTTTTTGGGTCTTCCTAAATGGTTTCAAATAGCTGCTACGTCAACAGTTGCCCTTGCTATTGCCATGCTTGCATTGGCTCCAGTAATTGGTGGATTGATCGCAGGCTTTGGAGCGTTAAGCGGTGTTGCTGCTACTGCTGCTGCTGCTATGGGAATTGCTTTGGCTCCTATTTTATTAATTGCTGCAAAAATTGCTTTGCTTGTTGCTGGTTTGGCTGCTTTATGGGCTGCATTTAAAAAGTTTAAAGATTTAAAAAATTGGGATTCAAAGGGTTTTGCAGAATCTTTAATAGAAGAAGGCAGTGCAGAAAAAGTTGCTAAGGAACTAAAAAAAGTAGAAAAAGAAATTGCTATATGGCAGCAAAGAGCAGATAACGAAGCAAAAGGCAAAAAGAATTTCTGGTACGGTGCCGATCCTGAAAAACTAGAAAAGTTAAAAGCATTACAAGCTGACTTAAAGGCTGGATTAGTAGATATAGAAAGAGTTCAAGGAAAGATAAATAAGGGCAAAGAAGTAGAAACAGAAGGGAGCAAAAAAATTGGTGAAGAAATCAAAAAGATGTTTGAATTTAAAACTCAAGAACAACTTGCAGGGGAAAAGTTATGGGAACAATTGGTCAAAGAAGACAAAATGCTAGAGGCTAAGAAAAAGGGAACTGAAGAACTTCAAAAACTAGAAAGACAGATAACGGTAGAGAAACTATTGCAGGCTGGATATACCAAAGAACAGATAGATGCTCTTCTAAATAATATTGATACAAATAAAAAAGCAGTAACCCAAGCTGAGAAGCTAAAAGAGATGTGGAAATCGATTGGGGATACTATTAAGTCTGGTGTTGTTGATGCTATTAAGGGTGCAATAACAGGAGCAAAAAGCTTTGGTGATGTGATGAGTAGCGTCTTAAGTTCTATAGCGGATAAGTTTTTAAATATGGCTATTGATAATCTCTTTAGTTCATTAGGAAAAGGTGGAGGATTCTTTGGAAAACTTTTTGGAGCTGCTGAGGGTGGATTAGCAAGAGGAGGAATTAAATCAGGCGCTTTTGCTGATGGCGGCGTTGCTACAGGTCCAACTCTTGGTCTTGTTGGAGAAGCTGGGGAGGATGAATATATTATTCCCTCCAGTAAAATGGAAGGAGCAATGCAGAGATATAACGCAGGTAATAGAGGCCAGTCTGTAATACCAGGAGGCGGCACAGTTGACTCTGGCAGTGGTGTTCCTGGTGGTTCTGTCCAGGTTGATTACACCGGCCCAATTCTTAGCTTCAATAGTGAAGATTATTTACCACGGTCAGCTGTACCTGAAATCATTAATAATGCAGCAAGAAAAGGAGCAACGGCGGGTCAATCAAAAGTCTTTAGTCAGCTTAAAAACTCACGTAGTCAACGTTCAAGGATTGGCTTATGAGTATCACCACAATAGTTAGCTTTATTAAAGTCACAGATAGTAATGGCAATGTGCAGGATCTTTACCAAAATGCGAAAAGAGATGATTTCGGAGCCTTAGATAACGGCTCTGGCAGTTACGTTAAGAATCCCAATAATTACATTACTTTCAATGGAGAGAATTATTATTACTTACCTTTTGTATATCAAGGAGCGGCCAAGAATAGATCAGGGGATAATTTAGAAGCTCAACTTGTGCTTGCTAATAACGCTCTAGCAATGAACAGAGCAAGGGAAGCTGTATCGAATAAATGGCACATAGAAGTTAGTGTATGTGTTGCCAATCCTTCTACATTGTCTCCTGAGAGAACCTTGACGATTGATAATTGGCTTGCTTCGTCTTTGTCATACGATCCAACAACTGTTGAAGTCTTATTGTCTTCTGCAATTGATGCTGTAGGTTCTAATGCACCAAATAGAGTCTTAACAACTTTTATGGTTGGAGCATTGCCAACTAGTGGCCAGATGCAAAATAGATGAATCCTTTCCATCTAATTGGGTTGCCATATCGATTAGGAGCAGACCCAGAAAAGCATAAAGCGGCTGACTGCTTGACTTTATCCAAGACAGTTTTAAGACACTATGGAATTCAAAGCCCTTGCCCTACTAGGGATTGGTACAGGCGTTTGAAAAAGAAAGATTATTCAATTTTTAGAGAACAATTAGAACTTTGGGGTAACAAGACAGAAAGGCCTAATATAGGAACAGTTGGTCTCTGTACTGCTAACGAGGGGTATGGTCTTGCTGTTTATTTCGAGGGCGGATGGCTGAACATAACATCATACGAAGGGTCGGTGGTGACTTGGAGACCCACAGAAGCCCTTCTGGTAGAAGAATATTATTACCCTCAGAAATCGAACTTTGTGAGACCTTAGGCCTAAGTGAGGAAGATTATTGGTATTTTGTAAGGGTAACTGAAAGCTATAACGGTAAGAGATCAAAGGCGTATGACCATATTCCGCATGTAGTTAACAATCCTGTTCAGATAATTACGCAACTTGTTATAGGGATAGTTCTTACCTATGTTTCTGTATTGCTTTCGCCTAAGCCAAGGCCTCAAAAGCATGAAACTCCTGGCAGCTTAACAACAGCAGGCGCACAGGGGCCAAAGAGATTTGCACCGCAAACGGGTTTCGGTTCAGTTCAAGAATTAGCAAATTTAGGTGATGTTATACCGCTTGTTTTTACTAACACAGAAGAGAACCCTAATGGAGGTGTTCGTATAAATAGCAAGCTTCTTTGGTCACAGATGAGGAGTTTATTTACAGGACAACAGCTTCGTGGTTTGTTCTTATTTTCATCAGGTCAATTAGGTGCTATGCCTGATTATGAAGGCTTTGCTATTGGCGACACGACGTTGGCTAATTACACGAGTGCAAAAGTAGCTTTATATTTTATGACTGATGGGGGAAGGCCACAGGAGTTCACCCCTTCAGGTGGAACAGGAAATAAAAATGAAAGGTATAACAGAGGAACATTGACTAATTGGCCAGATGGAGACGCCTTCTCTGTCTGGTGGGACCGTATGGGTTCATACGAGAGCAAGATTTTTAGTGGAACGAGAACACCAGGAACACAGACACAGTTTGGCGCGTTTGCACCTTTTCCTAATGGTACGGCGTATAAGGTTCCTTATGAATTAGTTCTTAAGGGGAAAGATGCAAAGTCTGATGTCAAGGCTGATATAGATAAGAAACGGAATAAGATAAGTGCAAAATTTCCTAGATATTCTTCAATTCGTGGAGGTAGAAAAGCTTCAGGTTCGACAATAAGTGTTAGTGGAGGTCAAAAAACGCTGAATATCTATAAAGACTACGAGCTTGACTACAAAATTCATAATGATAACCCTACTAAGAGCTATGGCTCAAAGTATGATCCTTGGGGAGTTGAGGACGTTAAATCTTCTGTTGATGCAACCCGTATAACGTCGGATTCTAATTTGTCGAAAGGCGATACTTATTTGGTCGGTAGTGCTTTAATGAATTGTAAACATATTAATTATACTCCTGATACTGGTATATGGACTCCTTTGAATGGAGCAGAAGTAGTTGCAACATTTAGGGCTACAGAAGATGGTGGAAAGGCTCAAATAGTAGGGGCAAATGCTACAGAAGATCCATATCGTACTTTAGTTATCCAAAGATGTGCGATAGGAACTGTCTCTGGGAATACATTATGTGATGTAACAGAAATAGGACTTAAATCAACTGTCTGGAAACAGATTACAGGTTTCGCTAATGTAAACGGTCATCCAGGTCATATAAAATACGGGCAGCCAGGGACAGTGAAAAAATATGAGGATGATAATGGAAGTATTCAGTTAGGCCAAATGTCTAAGTATATAAAGAGGATTAGCTTCTTTAGGTTACAAGGACGGATTGCTGGTAAAAACAATGATTGGAAATATATAGATGGAGGTAAACCGTTTGCTGTTAGAGGAAATACCCCACAGCCTCAATATAACTTTATACGAATTAATCATAGTAGTGATAAGCAATATGAGTTTAGATTTATTCCTTATCCTGGTAATTTAGCTCAGAGAGAATTTATAAATAAGGATGTGCATCTGTTCGTGAAAAATAACACAGGGTACATAGAATCAGGCGAATTTGATATCTATTACTCAGGCCAATTAACTCAGTTGACTGGTAATTTAATGAGTAATTCAGAGTGGTACTTAGGGGCTTTGCCTGCATTTGTTGGTTCTGCCGTGACGGGTTTATCTAAAAGTACTCAAGGTTCTATTCCTACTCATAAAGATTGGGTAAAGACTTCTAGCAATATATTTAAACAGAGAGCCAACGGAGCTATTGAAACAGGCTGTGTGTTCGGTGCTAGGACAGGTAAGTATGCAGTTAGTAGGCTTGAATTTAAGGGTGCTGGGTCTAATAAGTTTCTACAAACTGAGTGGGAATGGTGGAGACGTAACAGCAATCCTCCTTATATCGGGCATACTCCACCTCTCCCTAAAGGACTTAATAATGCTGACAGTATTATTGATAATGCTAGTTATGCCGTTTTTTCAGGGGGCAAGCAGTACAGGGCAGGTACTTACGTTAGTACAAGTGGATATACCAAAACGTATAAGCTCAATGTATATGAAATGCGGGATGTCCCAGATAAATCTTATCCAGTCTCTTCAAGTGTATCAACTAGTTCAGACAGGAATGGCACGGGTTTAACCCTTCGGGTGACTGTCTATAAGAACAAGGCTGTTATATGGAGTATTAATAACGCAGGGGTAGGCTATAGGACTGGCGATAGAGTCACTTTTAATGTTCCCCATGTTGGTGGCAATATATCTTTCAATGTAGAAACAGATAGTGGAGCGTTAGTAACAGATAAAGAAAGGAACTTAAATATTTATGATGCTGTAGCAGATTATTATAAATATGACGCGGAACAAAGCAGTCACTTAACTGGCCCTGAGCATGAGATTGTTTACGTTAATGAACAAGCTATTAATAGCAATGGTGCATCTTATGGCAATTTAGCTATCGCAGGTTTACGGTTGAATAGTGCAAAAGAATGGACGTCATTTAGCCAACTATCTGCTTATATAAAAAAAGGAGTAAAAGTAGATCGATTGATTGAAAGTGGAGAAGGATCAACTAATTTATTCCCTGAGATTGCTTATGCATTATTAACAGATAGTGAAATAGGAGCTGGTGATCTTATTGGTGTAACTTCAGTTGATAAAGATAAGATGACTGTTGCAGCTAAATTTTGCAAGGCAAATGGTTTCTTTTGGGATGGTGTTATCACACAGTCACAGAATTTAAGAGAATTTATATTTACTCAGGCTGCTTATTGTTTCCTTGATTTCACTATTATTGGGGGGCGTTTTTCTCTTTACCCTTCTGTTCCTTTCAATAGTCAGTATAAAATTAATTATGATGCCAAGCCTGAGGTCAGAGCTTTATTTACTGATGGGAATATAAAAGACCTTAAAGTGTCCTTTCTTTCTCCAGAAGAGAGGCAAGTATTCCAAGCAAGGGTTCTGTGGAGAAAAGAAACAATTAATGGCTTTTCTCAAACTAATGTAGAGGAAGTGAGACTTTCAGATAACCAAGGTGGTTCAAATACTGATCCAAGAGAAACGTTTGATATGTCCATCTTTTGCACCAATGGAGATCATGCCTCCACATTCGCTAAATACGCATTAAGGACAAGACAAATGGTTGATCATGGATTGACGTTCCAAACAACTCCACAAGCTGCAATGTTTATGAGGCCTGGCGAGTATTTTAGGCTTTACTCAGAATCAACCCATACAAGTCGTTTCGCTAATGGTGTGATAACTGATGGTGGCGTTATTCAGTCCTCGTCTCATTCTTATTCAAATGGTGATTCTATTTACTATTGGAAGCCTGGGCAAAGTGAAGTAAAAGGTCCTACCCCTTTATCTATAAATGGGGGGTTAGCTGATGCAGCTTTTAGGGGTTGTGTCTTTACGATTGCACAGACTAACTCTTCAGATCGTGTCTACAAGTTGGAATCTTTAACATTTGCCGAGGATGGATTAGTTGAGGTAGCAGGCAGTTATGTCCCACTCGAATCTGATGGTACATTCTCTGTTCTTCAGGGCTATGATGATCCTGAGCAATTCGTTTAGATAATGGCTACACAGAGATCTTTTCCATCAATAAAACCAAGCGGAAGGACGTATTCCCCTGGTAAGTATCCTCAAGCCACGTTTGAAGCACAGAATGGAGCTAAGTCTGTTATTCGTTATGGAAATAAAAGAGTAAATGCTCAACTAAGCTTAAGTTTCAATAATATTACTGATGCTCAAGCTTCTGACATCCTTGCGAACTATAAAGAGGTTAATTCTGATTGGGACTATGTAGTTTTCAATCAGGACTCAGGTTTGACAGGTATAAAATCAACTGATCTGGAGAATTATGTGAATGAAGTTTCTTCTGGTTTAAGATGGAGGTATAATGCCCCTCCGCAAGTATCAAGCGTACAGCCAGGTATTAGCAATGTTTCTTGTTCATTTGTAGGTTGCTTAGATGGCGACTAGAATGTAAATAGTTTTATGCCTAAGGAATAGTAATGGCCAATCTGTATTCAGGGAAAGATGGGAAATTGTATTTTGATGGGAGTAGTGGAGCTTCTGCCAAAGTTAAAAATTGGTCTTTTACTGCAAGTCAGGCAA
>TARA_R100000781_G_scaffold49105_2_pt1 | contig 14957 bp, 21 predicted proteins | sample TARA_R100000781 | Tara Oceans TARA_R100000781 (sample SAMEA2623385) | marine metagenome | biome: marine biome (ENVO:00000447); feature: deep chlorophyll maximum layer (ENVO:xxxxxxxx); material: "saline water (ENVO:00002010), including plankton (ENVO:xxxxxxxx)" | depth 60 m | reverse complement strand
TTGAATCACACTAAACTATGAATTTGTGCCTTGTACTATTGTGAAGGTTCCAGCCATTCCAGCAAATGGGTCACCAGCTACAGCACTCTCTATAAAGTTTGCCGGCAGCTTTTCAGTAGCTACAAGGGTTAGACTATAACCCGACATATCTCCCATTGCTGCGCCAGTCGCTATTGTTCCACCTGTTACTTCACAACCAAAATCAACTCCACACATCATTGCATTCCCGTTATAGTCTTCAACGACTATATGAGGTCTACCGTAGGACATCAATTTTAGTTCTTTATTATCTTCTTTGCTTAATTTTGGTAAAGATAAAGTAATAGTTTGTTCAAAAAAGGTAGTTCCATTTTCTCTAGAGCTAGTAATAGCCTGTTCAAGAGAGCTACTTCCTTTTACATCATATTGAAAAGCTGAAGCTGTTCCTGTCATATTAGAGATTTCATCTCCAGCATTAAAAGTAACAGTTCCTAACTCACCAAAATTAACAAAATATACTTTAGTAATTCCGCCAACTACATCTTTACACGGTACTTTTCTTCCTATCGTTAAATCGCAAGCCATCGTTTTGTTATTAAAAGTTAATACTAAAGGGGAGATTTTACACTCCCCTAGTTAATTATATTATGCATAGATAACTACATCAGAAGTAATTCCAATTTGTACACCAGCAGTAAATCTCATTACTAAGCGGCAGTTTTGAGAACCATCTAAATCACCCATATCTAACAATTTCACTTCGTTAAGGTCAGAAAGTAATCCTGTACCAAAGTAAAGGTTAGATTTTTGAGCAGCCATCATTGAATCATCAGGCAATCCTGAAGCAATAACAACTTTAACACCATCATAAGACAATGCTCCATTGTTCCACCATTGAGTTCCTTGTGCATTAACACCAGCAGCACCCAAGCCATTAGCACCAAATCCACCTAAAGCTCTAACATAAAGTTTAGCAGCTTTTCTAGAAACATAAATGTATAAATCTTCTTTACCATAAACTCCTGAAGGAATTGCATCGACTACTTTACCCATCTCATCGATGATATTAGCAGCAGTAAGTGGTGAACCTGATACAGATACACATCCTGAACCACCAGCAGTAGCTAAGTAGTAAAAACCATCAAACTCTCCAGCATTACCTGTTTGACCAGCCCAAATATTTTGTTCAGTCTTTTCAGCTACCAATCCAGCAGCGTGCCCAATGATGAAATCAGAAAATTTAGGAGGTAAGTTATCATAAGCAGAATATCCCATTTGTACTGCTTCCCAATCACTTCTGAAATCTTTCTTACATAATTCCATATTTACTTGAAACTCTTCAGGTTGAAGGATTCTTTCAGTTAATGTTAATGTACCTGTAGGAGTGAAATCACAAGTAGCATCTTTAATTACATTAGCATCTGTTGCTGCCTTTTTCAAAACCTCTTTGTACTTTACATTAGGTTTTACAGTTATTAAACCGTTTTCAATTGTTGAACCACTTAACAATGCAGCGGATATATATTTACCCGCAAATTCTCCAGCATACGTTGAAGTGATTGAAGTTGTTGTTGCCATTTTTTTATTTTTTTAATTAATTATTAGCTATTTTACTAAACACTCTATCTCTAGTTGTTTCAGTTCTTTTTTGTCCAAATAAAAATTTACCTGTTTTCTTTTCTTCAGATTCAGGGTTGTGTTTAATTGGCTCAACTGCTTCTTCTTTAGTAGCAGATAATTCAGTAACTTCTTCAACTACCTCATCTTCTTTTACTTCTTCAGTAGATAGTTCTGTGCTTTCTTCTTTAATTTCTTCAGTAGTTTCTTCAGACATTTCATCTTTTTTCTTGTAGCCTAATTCTTCAATCATTCCTTTGATCTCACCTACTGCATTTGCAAATTCTTCTTTAGTAACATACTGCATTTGTTCTTTTTCTTCAGCAGCTTCTACTTCTTCAGTTTCTTCATCTTTAGCTTCTTCAACTGCTTCTCTAATTTCAGCAATTAAACCTTCATCTTTAGCTATTAATACTCTACCATCTTCAAGAGCATATTCACCTACTGGAAGTGCTATTTGTTCATCTTCTGATTTAATAAAGATTGCTTGACCTTCTTTAAATTCTTCTGCTACTAATACAGTACCATTTTCAAGCTTTAGTTCAGCTAGTTTAACAGATTCTTCTGCTAATTCTACCCCAACTATGCCTTTTATTTTGTTTAAAATTTCTGTTGCTTTCATATTATTAAATATAATCTTATACTACTAATGTAAAAAAATAGCTAAAGTGTTATAGCTAAGTGTTTTTATTTATTTAAATGTTTTTAGCTGAACTTTCTATTTGTATTGCTGCTTTTCCCCAAGCTGAACTTAAATTTCCAACAGTATTAAACATTGTTCTAGCTCTTTTTTCTATATTATCTGCTCCTAATTCTTTTGCCATTCCTTCAAGTTTTTTAAAATCAGATTGCAAATTATCTAAATCATTACTTACAGCCGATAATTCGTTAGAATTTTTTAAAATTTGTTGCTTAATTTTTGGTGCTTTTGAAGCTATTTTTTTATACTTATCATCTAAGTCATCTATTGCACCTAAATCAACTTTATGAGTAGCCAATTCTGTTTTCTCTTCTTTTATTTTGTTGTATACTGTTTGTAGTGTTCTCATTTGTTTAAATTTTAAACTTTCTCAATTTGCTTTCAGCAGTTTGTGATTTTATTTGATAATTTTGTATTTCTTCTGCTGCTTCTAAATATGTTTTACCAACTTTTGTACTTCTTACATCAACACCTAAATCTTTAGCCATTTTATCAAATTTTTCAAAAATTTTATCCATTTCTGAATCTAATTTTCTTAATTTTTTATAACTATCTTTCATTTTAGAAGAAGCATTTAATATTTCTGATTCAGCTTCTTTTTTTGAATTATAATAAATTTGTTCAGCTTCTTTTTTAAATTTTATTGCATCTTTATTTGATAATTCAATTTTATGAGTAGCTAATTCTGTTTTTTCAAACTCTTCTTTAGCCATATCTACTTTATACAGCTTATTAAATATATTTTGTAGTATCATATTATTAATGTAAATTTTTTTACTAAGTGTTATAGCTAAGCTCTAGTTTTTCCTATTCCTTGTGCGCCAATGCTACCATCACAACACTTTTGACTGTAGCTTTTGCCATCTTTACACAAGCAACCTCTACGACCGCCTTTAGGTGATGTTCTACTTGGTATGTGTGTCTTTGTATCTCTTCTTTTACTTTTCATAATTAATCGTTTATATGTTTTTCACAAGGCATATACCAAGTTTTTTCTTTACCATCTAAATCTTGATAAATATGTGTGTGGAATCCTTTGCAACCTATGTTTTTAGCTGTTTCCTCAGCTTTTTCTTGTGTTGAGTATGCAAGTCTATCATCAATTATTGCAAACTCATCATCAATAACCATTGAAGCAAGTTCTATTTCTCCTAGTTCTTTTAGTTTGCTTTTACTCCACCTTAAAGCTGCTTTAGGATAATCAGAATAGCTTTCTAGTTTAACTTTTTTTTTTTGAGTAAATAGGTTTTTAATTTCTTCTATTTTCTGTTTTGCTTTTTCTTCATCAACATCTACTTTAACAGCACTAGCATCTAGTTTAGCTTTGTCTGCAAAATATCCTTCAATACTAAAACCCTTAACTTTGCCTGTTTTCACAAAATCATTCCAAATTTCATCATTGTTAACTTTCATTGAAATCATCCAAGTACCTTCAGGCACATCTAAACCATATAAAGCAGTTTTATCTTTTTCTTTGTTTTCTACTATCCAACTTTCAACTACTGTTAAATCATTAATTGCTAGTTTGTGTTCTAGTGTTGCATTGTTTTGATTGCCATTCTTAAAAAATAATTCACTAGCTTTTCTAACTGTTTCATTGCTGAAATAAACATAATACTCTTTTTCACCTTGCTTTCTGTAAATAGGTTTGTTAGGTATTAAAGCTGCTCCCATTAATATTTTCTTTTCATCATCTACTTTAGCAAGTTGTATTTCTTGACTTTTAAGAGTTATAAAATCACTCTCTATTGCTGGAGCTTCAACTATACTAACGGCTTCTATTCCAGTAACATCATTTTCTTCATCTAGTAGAAGTTCTATTATTTCCATTTTATTTTCCATTGTCTTTTATTTAAAAAGTTGCTGTATCTATTATATTGTTTTCTAATGCTTGTGCTGTTGTAACATCACCACTAACTACAAATGCTTTTACAGGTGTGCTGTTTTGTTGTCCTAGTGCTTGTGCTACTTGGTTAAATCCTGATTGACCAACTACATTAAATGCTGGTGCTTGTGATCCTATACCTGTTGCACCACCACCAGCTCCTGTAACTGAAGAAGGTGCTGTTGTATCTCCACCTTGAAACTGTTGAGCTGCAATTGTTGCTATATTAGCAGCACTTGTAGCAGCAGCAAATGCTAATGAAGCAATACCAGCTGGATTAGGAACTGGACCGATAGCTATAGGTGATTGAGCTAATGAAGCAGTAATTGCTTTACCAGCATCAATAATTGCCATACCTAGTTGTAGTGCTTTATTAAACTTAAATTGTTTTCTTGCCATTTCTTCTTCTTCAGCACTACCTTTTTCTAAGTTTTTCATTTTATGAGCAAATACAGCATCACCTAATGATTGAACTGAATTAGCTGCTTGTGTTGCTAAATTTAACCTAGCTTCTACTGTTTTAATTTCTTCTTCTCTTTCTTCTTTAGCTTTTTCTATAATAAAATCTGATAATTCTTGTCTAAGTTGTTTTTCTCTTATTGTTGCATCTAATTTAAAATTATCTAATTCTATCTGAGCATCTATATAAGCTTGAGTATCTGCTTTATAAGAATCCCTTTGAGCAGTTAATCTTTCTTCTTGGATTCTTTTTTCTTCTTCTAAATTTTTAAGCTGTTGATTAATTCTATCTTCATCATTTTTTATAAGCTCAGCATTAGCATTTAATTCAGTTATTTTTCTTTCTGCTGCTGCATCTGTTAAACTTTTTTCAAGATCTAACTTTTCTTTACTTAGTGCTAAATCATTTGTTTTTTGTTCACTTAAAAACCCTTCTATTTGTGCTTCAACAGCTTTCTTTTCATTCTTAGCTTCTAATAATGCTATTAAATTCTCTTGACTTTTATTAACATTATATTGAGCTTGAGCTTGTCTAATTTGTAAATCTACTTGTTTAAGCATTTCTACTTTCTGCTCTTCTAATACTTCTTTTAACTTGTTATTAGCTTCTATTCTTTCATCAATAGTATTTCTTTCTTCATCTCTTGTTTGCCTTAATACTTCTGCTTGTCTATCATATTGTTCTACTAAGCCTTGTTGTGTTACCCTTGCTATTTCAGCTTGTTTTTTAAGTTCTACATTTAGCTTTGCTTGTTCAAAACTAGATTTTAAACTTACTTTTGAAACAGCATCAATAGTAGCCATTGTAAAATCACCTATTTCACCAGCTGCTTCAACACCATACTCTACAATATCAGAACCAGCTTGTAAAACATTAGCACCTAGTTTTGTTAATTGTGCTGCTGTTTTTACTAAACCTAATTCTAATTCTTTTATTTTTTTAGTATCACCATCTCCAAATACTGATTTTTCCCAAGCTAATTGTGCTGATTGAACCCCAATTTTAAAGGTTAATAAAGAACCTATTAAGGGAGTTAAACCAAAAGTTATTAATGCCTTCATTACTTTTAGAGTAGCATTAAAAGAACCATTTGTTTGACCTAAAGTTTCTGCTGTATTAAAAATTGCATTAAATAGTTGATTAAAGATAATGGCAGTAGTTTCACCAACTACATTAAAAGCATCCATTACCCTCTGATTGGTAGAAAATAGTTCTGTTAACTTAGAAAATGCAGAAATGATCAAACCAATTCCAGCAGCTTTAAATGCTAAACCAATTTTATTAATACCACCTTTAACAACACCAGCTACTTTATTAGTTTTTGTTAAACCTTTGTTTAGTTTATCAGTTCCTTGTTCAGCAGCTTTAATAGACTTAGGAATTGCATCAATAGAAGCTTCAGTTTGTTTTAAACCTTTATTTGCATCTTCAGTATTTATATTTATTTTATAATTTACCTCTTTCATCTTCTAATTTTTTTATATAAAATCCTTCTTTAATTGTTAATGCTACCTTGTTAACACCCAAAGCTATAATAATGTTTTTATCATAAGCTTTGATTTCTTTAATAAATTCTAATGCATCAATTATTGTTTTCATTTAGCTTGGTTCATTTAATAATTCTAATGTGCTTCTTCCTGTTTGTAAATCTGTTGTAATCTTATTAATAGTAAATGCTCTACCTGAAATAAATACTTTATCAGCTAAACTATAAGTTAATAAAAACTTCAAAGGTAGCACAGCTTTATATTTAAAGATTCTTGTTTTAGTATTAAATGTTCTTAAAATAAAATCTTTGTGAAACTTTAAAAATAAACTATTATTTTGACCACCATAATCTGTTAATGTGTAGCTGTTTATTTCACTACCAAAGTTAAGATTAAATGCTGGTGCTGTTGATGTTGTTCCTATTTCACTTGCATTGTGTGGCATCCAATAATTTGTGATGCTGTGCCTTGTACCAGCTGGAGCTAAACCACCACCTTCAGGTCTTGTGCTTTCAACAAAATTTATATCTGTTGTGTTTACGTTATTGTAAATTCCATAAAAAATTAAAGGTTTTGGTAATACTGTATTATCAGATTCATCAGTACATAAACCATAGTGAATGTCAGTATTTGAACTATCATTTAAATCTGTTAACCTTTCAAACAACATATGAGAAAATACAGTTTCAACTACATACTTTCTGCTTTTACTAGCATCTGCTGTATATTCTAGTTTACCATATTCTCTATTGTTAATATTTTTAAATGCTTGTGCTAGTTTTGTTTCAGGTTCAGGATATTTAAAATTAATATCACTAAAAGGTAATGCTTCACTAACTGTATGTTCATCTTTTACTATAAACTTGCTTATATCGTGTGTAGTTGTACTATCACTATAAAAGTCATCTAATGTTTTAACTACTACTCTATCACTACTATCTAAAAAAGCAGTTAAATTAAACATCTTAAAAATACCTTTTAAAAAATCAACTATTTTTAAATCAGGTATTTGATTTGTTGGTAATAATGAAGATGAAGCTGTAGATGTTGATGCTGCTACTTGATTATATCTAGCTCTATATTCTACTAAAGGTATTGCTGTGCCTTGAAACACTTGAACGTCTATTTGTGATGCAAAAGTAAATGTTGAAGATGAAATTATCTTTACAACAATTTCTTTTTTCTCTCCAATTGCCATTTCATTACCTATGTAATCAAATCCAACAGCAAGAGTTAATGTTCCTGTTCCTGAAAGTTGACCTAACAACTCATTATTTAATTCATTTAATACTTGTATAGTGTAGTTTTGAGTTGTAAAACCACCAGCTGGAGTTATTATAATTTGAGAAGCAAAACCTCTTAAATTATTTGTTTTTTCAATTTTATATTTACCATCTACAAACTGAGCTTCTGTTGTTGTAGAAAAGAAATTACAAGCAGTTGAACCTGAAGCTGGTACAACATTAGTACAATTAAAACTTTCATTTATAACTTTTGAAGAAGTTGAATCTATTGCACCTTTATTTCTATGCAACCATAAGTATAAATTACTAAACTCTGTACTATCAAAAAATTCACCTGTTTTAAATGTTATTCCATACTGCTCTTCAATTGCCTTGACAATTAAACTAGCTTTTATTGCTGGTTTTAAATCTTCAGGCATTACACCTCTTTGAGTATTGTTAGAGCCTGATGTAGATATATTACCACCATCTGTATCATTACCAGTACTATTAAAAATATATCTTTGATTAATTGATATTAATGGATGAATAACTGCATTGTTATATGTAACACTATCAACAGTAACATTAAAACCTGTATCTAAACCAGTTTTTACATTAGCTGCTGAATTAGTAAAAGCAAAGTTATCAAGCCAAACTAAATCATTAAGCTTATCTTCACCAAGTGTGTTACTTAAACTTACTGTTTTACCAAAGAAAGTAATCTTGTAAGTATGAGGTCTATTGTCTTTCATCTTGACCTCTTGCAGTCTTATTTTGCCCTCTCTAAATGGTTGATAGTTTAACTCTATCTTTGCATCACTTTGTATGTTAGCATCAAAACCTTTTACATCAGGGTTGTACCAATGCTTGAATAGTTTGTTGTTCTTTTCACTAGCTGGTAAATTAAATGTTCTACTGTAATCAGTAAACACTTTGTCTATATCCCTAACATCTTGAATTACTTGTGTTAAGCTAACATTCTCATCAGTAAACAAATCTACCTTTACATAGTTCTGATCTGTTTTATCTCTCTGCTGTGGTTTTATATATAGTATTAATTCTTGCATTAATGTACATTGTTAATAGTATCAAAAGCATATTTTAAGTTGATAGTGTAGTTAATTAACTTATCATTCAATCCTGTTTTGTAAGTAAAGCTTGATTCTTCTACATTCATAGGTAAAGTATCACCATCTCTAACCATCCAAACATATTGACTTAATAGTAATTCTTTAAAGCTATCATTCATACTTTCACTAACAAACCCTGAATTTAAAGTAATAGCTTCATTAGCAATTATGTTAAACTTTTTATCTTGATGTTCTTTAAATTGAAATCCAACAATATAAGGAATTGTTTCATCTAGTATATTTCTGTTAAAGCTATCTTTATTTATTTGCAAGTTTTCTACTGACTTCTTAAAAAAGTATAAGTTCTGCAAAGCTCCATATTTATTAATAAAAACAATTTTACTAACTGTATGTTTACACTCTGATACTTCTTCAATAGTGAATGATTGAGTACTACCACCACTATTGTATATAACATCAACAGCATCTACATTTGCAGCAGTAGTTGTTATGTATTGAATCTTTTGGTTAGTGTTGCCATTATCAGTTATTGAATGTGTGCTTACTGTTGCACCAGCTAATTTAAAGTTTACTGTTTCAGCTATTTCAGCATTTACTGGAATCTGTGCTGCTTCACTTTCTAGAACCTGTATTTTACTAGATGTTAATAATGTTGGTAATGTGTAAGTAGCATTTATTGAACCACCATTTGAAGCTGCTTCTTGGAAATAATTATAACCATCAAAAGCTAAAAATGTAGTGCTTACTGTTGCTCCTACAGTACTGCTTGTGAATCCTGTTACATCTGCTATTGCCCATAATACATAGCCTGTGCTGTTGCCTGTTGTTGGTGCAATATGCTCATAGTAATCTCTTATTAGTTGGTTAATCTCAAATGTAACTTGTGTTTGACTATTGATAACATCTTTTTCAAGTGTATATGTAGCATCTGTTGGTTTATCACTTGTTAAGCCTGTAAATATATAAAGCTCTAGTTTAAAGTATGTAGCATTTGCTAAACTTGATGTTCGTATATATCTTGGACTTCTTGTTAATGTTAATGTACTCATTCTTCTAATTTTAAATTATCTTCTATAAAACCAAATACTATATCATCACTAAATTTATCTAAACCAGCTTCAAAAGGTTTTGTAAAAAACATTGTTGCTCTAATTCCTTTGTTGTATATGCTTCTAGCAAGTAAGTAGTTTAAACTCTTTCTGCTTATAAATCTACCTTGCTTATCTCTTGGTGCTATTCCTTTTCTTATGCTCCACTTATCAAATACTGAGCTAGGTGGCATCTTGCTTTTATACTTGTATGGTGAAGATGAACTTTCAGAATATGTTGATTTTTTACCTTTTACTCCCTCATCTTGAAAAGATCCATAATCAAGCATATCAAACAACACACTTTTTTTCTGTACCTTATAGCTTAAACTATTATATAATTCTTTACTAGAGTTTTTACCTCTTTTAGTTAAATTAGTTCTAGCCTGTTGAACAACATACTTACCATACTTCTCTAATGCCTTTTCAAATTCTCCCATCTTAGCAAATAGTCATTTCTGTTTTAGTGTTAATAGTAAAAGTAACTGCCCAACCAGCTAATCTATTTTCAAACCTTTCTGTAAATGGTTCACAAGTTGCATCACCTTCTATTTCAAACTCATCTCTATATAACTCTCCTTTTCTTAGTAACTGTATTACTCTAGTAGCTAAAGCTAGTTGTGTGTTTAAGATGTCTTGTGTGTTGTCATTACCTAAAAAGTAGCTTTCATCTTCAGCATTATTTACATCTACTAAATCCATAAAAAATACAGTCATATTGTGCTGTACTAAATTTGTAGTTATTGTTGCACTATTAACTGTAATGTGTGATAATGGAAACATTGATTGCTTTCTTAAATCAACATCTGAAATATCACCAAAGGTTACTTGATTATTAAAAGGCTCTGAACTAACAGCCTGTTTAATTTTGTCTATTACTCTATAAAAACTTCTCATATTAATTTTATATATATAGGTGAGTGTTCACCAACATCTTCTTTACTTAGCTTTTCTAAATAATCTAATGCTTCATTAAAGTTCATTGTTTCATCTGATTTGATAATAATGTCTAAACACTTCCAATAGTCATATATTGCTTTTGTTGGTGTTGTAGCAGTAACTCCCATAAATGCTTCTTCTAAACCATCAGTAAGCACTAATGTTTCAGACTCACCAAATAGCTTCCTAGTTAGTAGCTGGTCTATTATCTCATCTCTTTGCATTCTTCATCAATTGCTGTTCAACTTCCATTTTATCTTTTTCAAATGCTAACATAGTTAAGCAAGTGTGTAGCTTTGACTTTGTTACTTCTTCAATCTTTCCTAGCTCTCCTTTTGTAAGTCCATAAATGGATTGATACCAACCCCACTTTCTAGCAAAGCCTTCAAGTTTTGTGGAATGTCCACTACTTCCTGAGTTTTCAAATAGCTCAGTATATGTTTCAGTAATTCTTGTTTTAAATTGCAAAAAAAAACCAATGATCCTAAAACAACATCTAAAGGCATTTGACTTAAATCATACTTTTCACTACTTACATAATCCTCAATTAAATACTTACCTTTTCTTTTAAATGTTACAGGTCTAAATAATACAGCCATTGCTGAATCCATTTGTTGCCAGTCTGTTAAATAGTTGTCTAAGTCTATATACTCTCCAAAAGTCATTTCATCAAGCTTAGGTATAAAACCAAACTCTTCATCTTCTAATCTAAACAAAGGTTTAAACTCAGGCTTTTCATTAAATAAAGTATTTAGGTGAGTAGTTATTTCTTCAATGTCTTTTACTCTCATTTGCATAATGTGTTGTAGTTCTGCATTGCAGAATATCTCAATCATCTTTTGCTGGTAGAAAGTACCTACTTCTTCTTCTTTATCAATTATCTTAACCCACCTTTGATATTGTGCTAGTGTTATCTCACTTAAATTCTCAGGCACATTTAATTTAATCTTCATATATATAATGTAATTTTTTTAGTAAAGTGTTATATACAAATTTAAAAAAGTTTCTGCATCTTATCTTATCTTTTCTTATCTTATCTTAATGCTTGAGCATTGGTTAAGCATTGCTATAGCTTTGCTTGAGCATTGCTATATCTGTTGGAAGCTGTTTTTTGCTAATAAAGAAAATATTCACCACTATTTGGATTTTGCAATTGATAGCTAACTGCATAACGTAAAGCATCAAGACAATGATTCCAATTATCACAAGGTGTTTGACTCTTTTTTTCTAACCAACAATAGTTATTAAGTTCTTTAACTAACTCAACACTATCTTCACTAATTACTAAATCATAATCCTGTAATAAGCTAATGCCATAAGTAATACTACCTTGACCTTTAATAGCTGGTACAACCTTGTTATGTCTGCTTAGTTCATTTATTAATCTTGGTTCTGCACTATCTCCTACTATTAAATTATCACCAGCATACTTTTTATTTAATACTGCTATCTCACTTGTAGTAAGCTTTGTTTGGTAAAAGCATTGCTGTACATAAATAATCTTATTGTCTTTGTCTATACTTGTTTTAATTAAGGTGCTTGGATCATTACTAAAACCATAATCTTGACCAAATACAATTTTACCTACTTGCTTAAATTCTCCTATTGACCAATTGCTATATATAACACCTTCTGCTTTATCTAACCAACTACCCAAGATAGTATGCTTGTATCTGTTTGGTCTACGTTCTTTCATTTGCTCTATTTGTTTAATATAGCTTTCTGAAAGGTTTTCTATGTTGTCTAAGTAAGTTGTATGTATGTAGGTTGTATCAGCTTTAATTGTGTTGCTACCAGCTTCAACACCTCTAGCTTCAAAGAATCTTTGATAAATAAAGTTTTCTTTAGTTGTTGGGTTAAGTATTAATATAACTCTATTGTCTTTGTCCTTTTGTCTGATGCTTAAATCTATCTTATCAAATATAGTTTCATCAGTTAACTCTTCTGCTTCATCTAATACCCAAGTAGTAACACCTTGCAATGATTTAAGATTTGCAGTCTGATCTCCTGAACTTGTTTTAATACCTCTAAATAAAATCTTGCTTCCTGTTTGCTTGTTAATGATTTCATCTTTAGTAATGTGAAAGTCTTGCTCTATTTTTTGTAGTTCTAGCTTTTCTATAAATTCAGGAATAATTGATATACTGGCAGCTCTTAATGTATATCTAGTAAATAGTATCTTGTGACCCTGTTCATAAGTAAGAAGTGTTAGTAATGTGTTTATTGCAAATGATTTGCCTGAACCTCTACCACCAGTTACTATAAAGTACCTAGTATCATTTTCTAATACTAAATATTTATTGCTTAGCTTTAATTCCACTAATTAGATGTTTAAAGTCTATGCTTCTTTTTTCATTGCTGTTAATATCAACTGTATCTTTTGCTGTACCGTATGCAGAATCCATTAATGCCTTGTAAGCATTAACATCACCTTTAAGAGCTTTTAACAATATGCTAATTGTCATTCTTTGCTCATTGGTTAGCCATTCTTCCTTGCCTGTTAAAGGGTTATCTTCTTTGCTTAGCATCTGTAAAACTTCCTTTACAATAGTGCTTCTATTTCTACTTCCTTTAGGTCTTCCATTAGGATTTCCAGACTGACCTTTTTTAAATGGTATTAAATCTTCTTTTGACATTTCTTTTCTTCTGTATCTGTTCTGTATTTATAAACCTCAACAATTAAAAAAACTAATGCAATTAAATACCCTCTCATCTTATAAATATACTTGATATAATTATAATAATTAACAACAATGTAAACAGTATTGCTAGAGTTAATATTTTATCATTATCATCTTTCATACTTTGCTTTGTTGCTATATATTGATGAACATTGTGCAACAGCTTGTTCTTTGCTTTTACCTTCCTTTATTACAATAGGTATGCACCTAATCATAAAGTCTTTTCTGCTTTCATTTACTTTTGGCTTTGGCATTGTCTTTTGTTTTATCCACTACAACTCTCACAAGTGTTATCATCTATGCTGCATTGTCTTTTTGGTACTGGTTTCTTTTCTAATTCTTCTAATAGTTTGTCAAACTCTGTTTTTTTTTCTTTACTTAAATATGTTAATAGTTTCTTTTCTTTTGCTTGGGTATCTTTATGCATCATAGTTTTCAAATAATCTTTTACAATCTGCTATTAATTCTTTTACACAACTAGAACAGTTACTTATCTTTCTTTTAGTGTGTAGTACTCTATTGCTTATCTCTATTAGTTTTTTTTGTTCATCTTCAGTTAATCTATTTTTGTGGGTTTTATAAAATTCTTTTAAGAAGTTATATTCTTTCTCTTGCAAACATTTAGGCTTATTGTATGGAAACAATTTATTTAAGGCTTCTTTACGTTGCTCACACCCACAATCTTCTCCAGCTACAAACTTCACTACTTTGTCTATTCCTGTTGCTTTAGTTACCTTAGCAATAGTATCTCCTAAACCTTTAGACTTAGCTACTTTATTTTTAGTTGTTTTTTTCTTTACAGTTTTATTTTGTTTTTTAGTTCCTGTTTGCATTTTGCTATTGTTTTGTGTACTGTTGCGTGACTTATCTTTGTTGCTTTACTTAGCTTTCTTATACTATGAAATTCTTTTCTATATAAGTTAAATAGCTTTCTATCAAACCAATACATCTCTTGCAATACTTCATCTATCTTTTTATCAATATCTTTTTCTTGCTCTTGTAGATCATCAGCTATTTCTTTGTGTAAGTTGTTAAGCCTTATTTTATTGTTTTTGTTTTTACTCTTTACTTGTATAAGCCTTTTAATAATTGTTTTAACTATTCCAAAGTGTGGCTTCTTGTTAACTATTAAGTTATCTATTTGAAGTTCATTGTTTGTTAATTCATCAAATACTTTAACATACATATCTTGTACAATATCAATAGCTTTTAATTCAGAATTGTGATATAGAAGCTTAGTTGCCATTGCTTCCCATTTCTGTTGATACTGTGCTAAGATTTGTAGAACCTCATTATTAGACAAAATAGTTTTTGTTGTTTATACAAAGTTAGTAGTTTTTAGTTACATTATTATAATCTAATTTTAAAAAACTAATATTGCTTCTTATTGCATCACAAACTCTATAACCAGCAGATGTTAATTTTCTTAGCTTATAGACTTCAGGAACTTCTACATTAGCTATGTTTACTGCTCTTGCAACACTAAGCTTTTCATTGTTTACTTTGTTGTAAACTATTTCTTCATAGTCTTGGTGATACTTTGACTTAATACCTTCAATGTAATACAGGTAGCTTGTTAAGTTCTTTAGCTGTTCATTTAGCTTTACTCCATCACTAATAGTAGTATTGTTATAATCTTCTATAATCTCAGCTATTTTATTTAGTACTTCGTTCATTTCTTAACTGTTCTAATTCTAATAATAATTGTGTAAAATCTTCTAACATCAACGCAACATAATCTTTTTCAAAGTTCTTTGTAAAAACTACTAAAGGTTGTTTGTGTGAGCCTATGCAATCATTAGCT
>TARA_R100000781_G_scaffold55254_1_pt1 | contig 14979 bp, 17 predicted proteins | sample TARA_R100000781 | Tara Oceans TARA_R100000781 (sample SAMEA2623385) | marine metagenome | biome: marine biome (ENVO:00000447); feature: deep chlorophyll maximum layer (ENVO:xxxxxxxx); material: "saline water (ENVO:00002010), including plankton (ENVO:xxxxxxxx)" | depth 60 m | reverse complement strand
CGCTGAGACATTGACTGACTCTATCATGACAGAAGATCCTACTGGCCCAACAATTAGTGTAGCAGGAAATATTGATCTTACAGGAACACTAACAGGAACTACAGCTACTTTTGTTAAAGATCAAAATGCTGATTCTATAATACAATTATATAATGCTAATGCAGGAGCAGCAGCACAAGCAACTATTTATGTAGGCAATTCAAGTGCAGCAGCAGACGGTTTGTTTTTAGGTGCAAATGGAACTGGAATGACAACAGCTGGTGGTTTTGTTCAAGATGGTGCTGCCATAGGTTCAGGTACAGGCGCAAGTGGCGGTTTATCTATAATGACAAGAGCAACAGCAGACATGAGGTTCTACACCGACGGACATACTAACGAGAGAATGAGAATTAATAGTGGTGGAAATGTGGGAATTGGAATAACCACCACTCCAGTACCTAAATTAGCTATTGGAACAGGTGTGGCTAAAACAAATACAGGTGCTCAAGAATCACTTTATATAGGACAATCCAATGAGGCATCTAATTATGCCGCATTGCAAGTTTATAGTGTAGGTGGTGCATCAGCAGCAGATAGAAAATGGGTATTCCAAACCTTAGAATCAGGGGTTGCTAATGCAGGAAACCTTGTTTTACAACAAGATGGTGGGTATGTTGGAATTGGCACAACCCCACAATTTAATAGAGAATTATTAGTAAAAGGAGAAATAGCAGCTTTTGCATCAGATAGTGGAGATAACCAACTTTTAATGGCTGCAACTTCTACACAAACAAATATATCAGCAACTTATGGAAGTGCTGGTAGTTATGTGCCTATGGAATTTGAAACAGGTGGTGCAGTAAGAATGACTATTGATTCAAGTGGAAATGTAGATATTGGTGGTGTAGGTGGCTCTGCTGTGAGGTTTACAGCTAGAGGCAGCACAACAGATACAACAGCTTATTCAATAGAAGGCTGCGATAGTGCAGGTGCAACAAAATTTCTTGTAAGAAATGATGGTGCTGTTTATTTTGGTGGCTTATATTGTAGTGCAACCGATGCTTCTGGCACATTTCAACTTACAAACGCTAATGTAAATGGTGGGTATGCAATTTATACAAGAAATGCTAGTAGCACCTATATAAATGCTTTACAACTAGATGGAGATGGTTATGCAACTTTAGTAACAGGAAACTCTGGTAATATTGTTACAAATGATGCAAACGGCTACCCAAGAATAACATTAAATGGAGCTTCTGCTCAATTAGGATTATTTAGGTCTGGTAGTTCTATTGGGGGAATGTATATAGGCGCTGATTCAAATGGATTACAAATAAGAGACGATGCTTTTGCAACTAAAATGCAAATTTCAAATGGTGGAAAAGTTACAATAGGAGGAACTCCAGACACAAACTATGCTTTATATGTAATAGATGCTAATAACAGAACTCAATCAACAGCTCAATTTCATATTAACGGTAGTGGCTATAGTACCTTTCATTGGTTAGATGCCACGGCTTATTATATAACCCAAAACTCTAACATAAGAAGTATAAGGCTTTACTCTGGAACAACTGGCGGTGTAGAACTAGCTGCTGGGGGAACTTCGTGGGGTACTTTTTCAGATGAAACAGAAAAAGAAAATATAAAACCTCTTGATAGTGTTTTAGATAAAATTAAAGATTATAGATGTGTTAAATTTAATTTTAAAGATGACGAAGAAAAAGAAACAAAAATTGGATTTATAGCACAGGATTGGGAAAATGATTTTGCTGAAACAGTTTATAAAAGTAAAAACAGAAACGAAGAAGAAAAGTTGGCTATGAAATATACTGAAACAATGCCAGTTTTATTAAAAGCTATACAAGAATTAAAAGCAGAAATTGATGAACTTAAAAACAAATAATATGAAAAAAATAATTATACTTTTTGTATTGTTGTCTGGGTGTGCTTTACCTACCTCAAACACTACAAGCTCTGACCAAGCTGACTCTGTGGGTGTTGATAGCGTAGAAGTCGTTCAAGACACAATTAAAAACTAAAAATATATTAGTTATATTTGTATAAAATTTAAACCCCTTTATTATGGCAAATACATACACATGGGATTGTAAAACAGTAAATGCGTATATTGAGAAAGACGGTAACTCAGATGTGATATACTGTATTCATTATAGACTTACAGCAGCCTCAGACCAAAAAGATAAAAATGATAATTTTTATTCAGCTACGAGCATTGGCACGTGTCAGATTAACACCGATGATATTAAAGATTTTATACCATTTAAAGATATTACAAATACATGGGCTACCACACAAACAGAAGAGTCGTTAGGTGAGGATCAAGTAAAAGCTATAAAGGATACTTTGGATAGACAAATTGAAAATCTTATAAATCCTACGGAAGTTACCTTACAGATTGAATCTTAATAGTCTGAGCGACATATCAGAAGATTTATTATCTTTGCATTTGTAATGAAATTTTATCAAACAAACAGCTGGTTAGCAAAAATAAAGGTAAATTATATACTTATAAATGAAAGAGATAAACGAAAATACTCTTATCCCTATATCTATTAAAAACATAATTGGGATTGCTATATCTTTAGCAGCATTGATAGGAATGTATTTTTCTCTTAAAGCAGAAATTGTAGAAGCTAAAAAACTCCCCGTACCTAACATCACACAAGAAGAAGTGTTGTTTCAAGATGAGTTGATTCGCTCTGCTATTATAAATACTGAAAAAGAAGTTACCCAAGTTAAATCAGACATAACAGAAATAAAAGAAACGTTAAACAAACTAGACGAGAGGTTATATCGTTTAAGTAAACAATAATATTATGCCAGAAGAAATTTTACAAAAATCCGTAGGAATAGATTTAGATGGAGATAAAAAACCTGATATTAAAGTAGACATCAAAAGTATTTTAATTGTAGGTGGATTCCTTATTTCAGGAGCAATGTCTTACAGTAATCTTAAACAAGAAATTGAAATTGCTAAAGAATTGCCTGTTGTAGAAATAAAACAAGACGAAGTAGTAAATCAAAAAATTGAGTTTATGCAACTAGAAATTGAAAAGCTAGAAAAAAAAATTGAAAATATTGAAGACAAGGTATATAAACGCTGATGGCTCGCAGAAATATTGGATTTAACTCATCATATTTTAGAAAGCCTAAAAAAAAAAGAAGAGGAATCCACTCTAAAAATTTAAGCAGAGGAAAGCATCCTGCCAACCATCAATATAAAAAACCTTATAATAGACAAGGAAGATAATGTATAAAATAATTGTTTTAAGTTTATTTTTGGTGTTAAGTGGTTGTCACTCAATGCAAAAAGTATTTTATGATAATTTATATTTTTTTAAACATCACGACTCCCGTTTAGCGTATCAACATTATCATATAAAAAGAGACGTAGTGAATAGTCAAACTTATGAGCGTTATTTGCCTGTAGCCAACTATGCTTGGCAGCACGACACAGGCAAGCGCTCTATTTATTATCCTTCACAATTTAATCAACTCAACTCTAATTTCGTCTATAAATTAAACACTAAGGGTAGGCGTATAAGAAAGAGCACATATACTTCATCATCAGGGGGAGGAAGCTCTAGGGGAATAAACCAATAAATTTAGTATTTTTACCAAAAGAATAAATAAAGAATAATGTCCAAGCGACGTGACAGCCGATTAACAAAAGCGGGTGTAAGCGGTTATAACAAACCTAAAAAAACACCTAACCACCCACGCAAATCTCACGTGGTGGTAGCTAAAGCAGGAGGGCGTATAAAGCTTATTAGGTTTGGTCAACAAGGAGTGACAACAGCAGGAAAGAAACAAGACGCTAAATCAAAAGCTAGACGTAGAAGCTTTAAGGCAAGACACGCAAAAAATATAGCTAAAGGGAAAATGAGTGCGGCATATTGGGCAAATAAAGTAAAGTGGTAAAACATGCCTAATGGACGCAAAAGAAAGAAAAAAAAAGTTAAAAAGCATCTTAGAAAAAAAAGACTAAAGATGCACAGACATAAAAAGAAAAAAAGATAATGACTATCTTAGCAATAACATTAATGGTATTAAGCGCAGGGCTAATTGTATATGCGTTAGTTTCTGCTCATAATAAAAAACAATGACTAATATATTAGGAAAAATATTTGGTAATGCTGCAGGGGGGATTGTAGAAAAACTAGGAAACGTAGCGGATAAGTTTATAACTACAGGCGATGAAAAAAGAAAGTTTCAAAAAGAAATGGAAACATTATTTATTGAAGCAGAAGCAAAAATGCAGGAAAACGTTACCCGAAGGTGGGAGGCAGACTTACGATATGGAAACTGGCTTACTCGTTCAGTAAGACCTTTGGTGTTGATTTTTTTAATTTTATCTACAGTGATTTTAGTCTTTATAGACTCAGGTTCTCTTAAGTTTGAGGTGGCAGACAAGTGGGTAGATTTGTTGCAACTTACTCTTATTACAACCGTAGGAGCTTTTTTTGGAGGAAGGTCATACGAAAAAGGACAACAAATAAGAAAAAAATAATTTTTCAATCTTTTTTTTTTACTATCTTTGTAGAAATTAAATTTAAAAAAAATGGCAAATAAAATAACAGAACAAGAATTAAAATCTATTCAAGAAATAAACGAAAAGTTTGTTAAACTAAAAGCTCAGCTGGGAGAGGTGTCAATACAAAAACATATATTGTTACACCAAGCGGATATGATACGAGAAGAGTTTATGAGTATTGAAAAAGGACTTATACAACATTATGGAGAGAACACAGTAATTAATCTTCAAACAGGAGAAATAAAAGAAAAAGAAAGTGAAGAAGAAAAACCAAAAAGTGAAACAAAAACAATAGATGGCTAAAATTAGTACATATCAAACCGTTACCCCTGCTGCTACCGATTTAGTATTAGGAACAGATGTAGGCTCTAGCAATGCAACCAAAAACTTTACTGCACAAAGTATTGCTGATTTGGCTGTTGTATCTCTAGGAGATTTAATTCCTACAACTGACGACACGTATGATATTGGATCAACTACCGCGCAATGGAAAGATTTGTATCTTAAAGGGGTAGCTTATTTTAACGGATCAATAGCGGGAACGGCTTTAATTACAGATGTAAATTTAGTAGGAGCAGCCAATACAAATATTGGCTCAACCTTAGCCCTTAAAACATATATCGACGCGCAAGTTACAGCATCCGACTTAGATTTTACGGGAGACGATCTTACGGCAATAAACTCGGTAGATTTGGATTCTCAAAATTTTACAATAGCAGGAACTGCTAACGAAATTGAAACTACTACTGTAGTGCCCTCTCAAACATTAACTATCGGACTTACTGATGACGTAACTATTACAAATACTCTTACGCTTAATAATGGAGCAGCTAGTGCGTCAACCTTAAACATCGTCAATACAGGTCAAACTGAAATTTCTTTTACAGGAACAGCAGGAAACACTGAGATTTTTTCTGCCACAAATGGGGCGATGCAAATTGGAACAACCTCAGCAACAGGCTATATACAATTATACACAAACAACACCCTTCGTTCTACTATGGCGGAAAATGGAGACATGAATGTTCTGCAGAAATTTAGTGTTGGTAAGGCCCTTACGACTAACTCTCTTAAATTTTCAGTAGCTAACACTACAGGAGCAGGCGCTACTACAGTATTAGATACTGATAGCGCAACAGTACAAATTGTAGACACATCTGGAGGAGCACATACCTTTACTTTACCTTCAGCAGCAGCTACAGGCGTTTCTGGAATGGTGTTTATATTTATTGCTACTAACGCAGCTAATAATATTACGGTGCAACGAGCAGGTTCAGATACTATAGAAGGAAACACTAGCGTTAATATACTTTACGGATGGAGCGCTCCCCCTTACAGAATGTTAGTTTCTAATGGGGTTAATTTGTGGTCATCAATTTAAAATTTAATATAAATTAAATGGATATTAGAAAAATATCAATAGGCCCTGATTACAAATCTGGGGCAATGCACTATATCTCTAATCAAGAGGTGTTAGGTGGCTCATATAAAATACATCTTATTCAATATGACAAAGACTCTTGTTCTTATAAAATCTGGATACAACAAGAAGATGAAATTGTATTGTGGAAAGAGTTTAACCAGGTGATGCCTGTTTCAGTAGAATATAACATTAATTTTTAATGCAATCTCCTTTTTATTTTATTGTTACTCCTGTTAATAATAAAAGATATAACAACACCAAAAAAGTAGGAAAAGTAGAGTTAATTACAAGCACGTCTCAAGAAGACCATAAAGCATCCAATCGTTTTTGTACAGTAGTAGAAGTTCCTTTAGGATACAAAGGAGAAATAGTAAAGGGAGATACTTTGGTGGTGCATCATAATGTTTTTAAATACTACTACGACATGAAGGGAAGAGAGCGTAGCGGAAGAAGTTTTTTTAAAGAAAATTTATTTTTTGTAGATTTTGATCAGTTTTTTTTATACAAACATAAAGGAGAATGGAGGTCTCATTCTAAATATTGTTTTATCAAGCCGATACCGTTAGAAGATTCTATAATTTTAAAGGGAGGAAACGAAGAGCCTTTGTTAGGAACGATACGTTATGGAAACGTAGAGTTAGAAAAATTAGGAGTAAAAGTTAATGATAGAGTTTCTTTTACCCCAGAAAGTGAATATGAGTTTTATATAGACGATGAAAAGTTATATAGAATGTTTACAAATAACATTACAATTAAATTATGAAAACAGAAGATATAAAATTACAAATTATTGAAGCAGGAAGAAAAGCTGTAAAACAACTAATTAAAGTAGCTAAAGAAGATATTATTAAACCTGATCCTGATGATGAGTTGGCAGCTGATAGATTAAAAAACGCTGCGGCAACAAAAAAACTAGCTATCTTTGATGCGTTTGAAATTCTTTCTCGCATTGAAGCTGAAAAAGAAATTATAGACAGTCCTATTTCTAACACTAAAAATACTCAAGGTTTTGCAGAAAGAAAATCTAAATAATCTTTATACTATAGAAAATACGGTTGTTCCTAATAGGGTTAAAAAAAATAAAAACAAACGTCAAAATTGGGAATATGGGTATAATAAAAAATATGATATAGTAATTATTTCTAAAGATGGAACGTTAGGAGACATATATAACATCAATGGTTTATTAATAGGACTACCTTATACTCCTAAAATTTGTTATAAAAGAAATGATAAACCTCATAATCAATATTGGGTAAGGTTTTCTTATCCTAAAATCTTAGACAGAATTAAATCTATATTTCAATGGAATGAAATGAGCAACGTGTTTAAACAGCAGTGGATTAATTACATTGAAAAAGAATTTGACCGAAGAGAAAAAGGAATGTGGTTTATGAATAACGGCATCCCCACCTACATCACAGGAACGCACTATATGTATTTACAGTGGACAAAAATAGATGTAGGATATCCTGATTATCGAGAAGCTAATAGAATATTTTATATTTTTTGGGAAGCATGTAAAGCTGATAGCCGTTCGTTTGGAATGTGTTATTTAAAAATAAGAAGATCGGGATTTTCTTTTATGGGTTCTTGTGAGGGAGTAAATACAGCCACTATTTCAAGAGACGCTAGAATAGGAATTTTATCTAAAACAGGGGGAGATGCTAAAAAAATGTTTACGGATAAGGTTGTTCCTATATCTAACAACTACCCTTTCTTTTTTAAACCTATTCAGGATGGTATGGATAAACCTAAAACAGAATTAGCCTATCGTGTGCCTGCATCTAAGATTACAAAAAAGAACATGTATAATGTTGAAGTAGAAGAGCTAGAAGGTTTAGACACCACCATAGACTGGAAAAATACTTCAGACAATAGTTATGATGGAGAAAAATTACAACTTTTAATTCATGACGAGTCAGGAAAATGGGAAAAGCCAGAAAATATTTTAAACAACTGGAGGGTAACAAAAACATGTTTACGATTAGGAAGTAAAATTATTGGAAAATGTATGATGGGCTCTACATCCAATGCGTTAGATAAAGGAGGAAATAATTTTAAAACATTATTTAATGACTCCCATGTAACAACACGAAATGCAAACGGGGAAACAAAATCAGGATTATATTCTTTATTTATTCCTATGGAATGGAACTTTGAAGGGTATATAGACAAACATGGCATGCCTGTTTTTTATACGCCTGAAAAAAGTGTGAAAGGAATAGATAAAGAAAATATAAACTTAGGTTCAATAAATTATTGGGAAAACGAAGTAAGTTCTTTAAAAAGTGACGCTGATGCTTTAAATGAATTTTATCGTCAATTTCCTCGCACCGAATCACATGCGTTTAGGGATGAAAGCAAGCAGTCTTTATTTAACTTAACTAAAATTTATCAACAAATAGATTATAATGATTCTTTAATTAAAGAACATTTTTTAACACGAGGATCGTTTCATTGGCAAAATGGAGAAGTAGATAGTAAAGTAATTTGGACACCTAATAATAAAGGTAGGTTTTTAGTTTCATGGCTTCCTGAAAAATCTTTACAAAATAATGTATCCATACGACAAGGAAAAAAATATCCAGGGAATGAACATATTGGCTCATTTGGCTGTGACTCTTATGATATATCAGGAACAGTGGGAGGTAGAGGGTCAAATGGTGCGTTACATGGAATGACAAAATTTAATATGGACAATGCGCCTAGCTCAGAGTTTTTTTTAGAATACGTAGCTCGTCCTCAAACTGCAGAGATATTTTTTGAAGAAGTGTTAATGGCTTGTGTGTTTTATGGAATGCCTATTTTAGCGGAAAATAATAAACCTCGTTTGTTGTATCATTTTAAAAATAGAGGCTATCGCAACTTTAGTTTAAACCGTCCAGATAGAACTTACAACAAACTATCTAAAAGTGAAAAAGAATTAGGTGGAATACCTAATAGCTCAGAAGATGTCAAGCAGTCACACGCCACTGCCATTGAGTCTTATATAGAAAAACATGTGGGCTTAGATATGACAGGGTCATACAGAGAACAAGGAGATATGGGAACAATGTATTTTACGCGTACGTTAGAAGATTGGGCGCGGTTTAATATTAATAACAGAACTAAATATGATGCTACAATTAGTGCGGGATTAGCGATTATGGCAAACCAAAAACATGTTTATACTCCCCAAGAAAAAAAATCAAAAATAAGCATTAACTTTGCAAGATATAACAACCGAGGTTCTCTTAGTGAAATATTACAATAAATGAAAGATATAAAAATCGAAATATCAAATGTTGGGTTTCCTAGTCAATTTGTTTCTGACCGTGAAAAAGCTACCGAAGAGTTTGGTTTGCAAATAGGACAAGCAATTCAGTATGAGTGGTTTAGAAAAGACAGCAACCAATGTCGTTTTTATTCTCAATGGAGAGATTATATGAGATTGCGTTTGTATGCTAGAGGTGAGCAGTCAATCGCTAAATATAAAAATGAATTAGCTGTAGATGGGGATTTATCTTATTTAAATTTAGACTGGACTCCTGTACCTATTATCCCTAAGTTTGTAGACATTGTGGTAAACGGCATGTCTGACCGTTTATTTAGTGTAAAAGCGTATGCTCAAGATGCTCTTTCTGCAGAAAAAAGAAACGCCTATCAAGACATGATAGAAGGTGATATGATAGCAAAACCTTTGTTAGACCAAATTCAAACTGACTTTGGTGTTGACCCTTTTTTAACTGACCCAGAAAACTTACCTGAAACCGATGAAGAATTAGCTTTATATATGCAGTTAAATTATAAACCTGGCATAGAAATTGCAGAAGAAGAAGCGATTAACACGATTTTAGAAGACAATCATTTTATTGATATTAAAAAACGTGTGGATTATGATTTAACAGTCTTAGGTTTAGGGGTGGTAAAACATGAGTTTTTACCTGGTAACGGTGTCACAGTAAGTTATGTAGATCCAGCTAACGTGGTGTACAGTTACACCGAAGATCCTTACTTTAAAGATTGTTTTTATTGGGGAGAAATTAAAACTGTTCCTTTAACTGAGCTAATTAAAATTGACCCAAGCTTAACAACTGAAGATTTAAAAGAAATTTCATTACATAGTCAAACGTGGTATGATTATTTTAATGTTGCTCAATATTACGAGAATAGTGTTTTTTATAGAGATACAGCTACCCTATTGTATTTTTCTTATAAGACAACTAAAAAGTTTGTTTATAAAAAGAAAAACCTTGGAGGTAACGCGTCTCGTGTTATTGAAAAAGACGACACGTTTAATCCTCCTGAAGAGATGATGGAAGAAGGCAACTTCGAAAAAGTAGAAAAAACTATTGAAGTGTGGTATGAGGGAATTATGGTAATGGGAACAAATATTATGTTAAAGTGGGAGTTAGCAGAAAACATGGTCAGACCTAAATCAGCTTCTCAGCATGCAGTTGCTAATTATGTAGCTGTAGCTCCACGTATGTATAAAGGCGCGATTGAATCATTAGTAAGAAGAATGATTACATTTGCTGATTTAATACAAATAACTCATCTTAAACTTCAACAAGTTATTGCTCGCGTTGTTCCTGATGGTGTGTTCATAGATGCCGACGGTTTAAATGAAGTAGACTTAGGCACAGGGAACGCTTACAATCCTGAAGACGCGTTGCGTTTATATTTCCAAACAGGTAGTGTGGTGGGAAGAAGTTATACCCAAGATGGTGAGTTTAATAATGCTCGAGTTCCTATTCAACAATTAACCTCTAACAGCGGCCAAGCTAAAATTCAAAGTTTAATTGGTAGTTATAATCATTATTTAGATATGCTGCGTGGTGTCACAGGTTTAAATGAAGCGCGCGACGGATCAAGTCCTGATCCAAATGCTTTAGTGGGGGTTCAAAAACTCGCTGCTTTAAATTCTAATACAGCCACTCGTCACATTTTAGAAGGAGGCCTTTTCTTAACTCGAAGACTAGCAGAAGGATTGGCGTGTAGAGTAGCAGATATTTTAGAGTATTCTAATTTCAAAGAAGAGTTTACGTTACAAATTGGAAAATATAATGTAGCAATTTTAGATGATATAAAAGATTTGTATTTATATGACTTTGGAATTTTTATAGAAATATCTCCCGATGAAGAACAAAAAGCTCAATTAGAACAAAATATACAAATGGCGTTATCTAAGAATGATATAAACCTAGAAGACGCAATAGATATTCGTGAAGTAAAAAATGTAAAAATGGCTAATCAACTTTTAAAGTTGAAAAGAAAACAAAAACAAGATGCAGACCAACAACGAGCTATGGAGTTAAAACAAATGGATGCACAAACAAAAATGCAAGTTCAACAAATGCAAGCACAACAAGAAGCACAAAAAATGCAGTTTGAAGCAGAAAATGAAATGAGAATAAAACAAGCTGAAATTGCGTTTGATATAGAAAAAATGAAAAATGAAGCGGTATTAAAATCTCAGTTAATGGAAAAAGAATATCAATATAACTTAGGCTTAAAAGGAATACAAGAATCTCAAATTAATTCACGAGAAAAAGAAAGAGAAAAAGCAAAAGATAAAAGAATTAGTCAAGCGAACACGCAACAATCACAATTAATTAATCAACGTAAAAACAACCTTCCTCCTATTGACTTTGAATCTAACGAAGATAGTTTAGATGGATTTGATTTAGCACAATTTGAGCCTAGATAATGCTTAAATTAAGTAGATAAAATTTGTATAACTTTGTAAAAATTTAATGTAATGGAAATAAAAGTAAAAGACCTAGGGATGGTCGAAGAAAAATCCCAACAAGAAGTTGAAAAAGAACTTTTAGAAAAACACGAAGAAAAACAAGAAGGGGCGGAAAAAGATAGCCCAGAGAAGCCTAATATAAAAGAGGCAAAAGATTTAGGAAAAGAGAATAAAGAAGAAGAGTCTTCTACTCCTCCTAAAGACCTAAAGGTGGATTTAAGTAAAAAAGAAAAAAAAATACCTGAAGCACCACCTGAGGTAAAAGAAGAAAAAAAAGAGGAAGTTGTCGAACAACCTCCACTAAATGAAGAAGATGTTCTTTCATTTATTGAAAACAAATACGGAAAGAAAATTAACTCAATTAATGAGTTAGTTGAAGAGCAAGAAAAGTCTGAAGAATTACCTGAAGACGTTATGGCTTACTTTAAGTATAAAAAAGAAACTGGTAGGAATATTGAAGATTTTGTTAATATGACAAAAGATATTTCAGATGTTCCTGCTGATGCTTTATTAGCTCGTTATTATAAACAAACAGAAGTTGGGTTGGATGATAGTGATATCAAAGATTTAATGGAAGATAAATTTGGTTATGATAAAGAGGTAGATGAAGAAAGGGAAGTGAAGAAAAGAATGCGAGCTAAAAAAAGAGAACTTGCTAAGGCTAAAAAGTATTTTGCTGATATGCAAGAAACATATAAAGTTCCTCTTGAGTCAAAAGGAACTGTTTCTGAGCAAGACGCAGAGCAGCTTAAAGCTTATAAGCAATATTTAAATGAAGCACAAAGTATCCAAGAGGAGAATAAGCGCAAATCAGAATGGTTTTTAAACCAAACAGATCAAGTGTTTAACAATGAGTTCAAAGGTTTTGAGTTCGATATCAACAATAAAAAAATTACTTATTCACCAGGAGATGCGGCAGAATTAAAAAAATCTCAATCAGATATATCTGTTTTTATAAACAGATTTTTAGACGATAAAGGTTTAATGAAAGATGCCACAGGATATCACAAAGCTTTAGCTCTGGCAATGAATCCAGAACGCTTTGCTGAGTTCTTTTATGAACAAGGAAAAGCAGAGGGCATTGATGATGTAGTGAAAAATTCGAAAAATGTAAATTTAGATATTCGAAAATCACCACAAAGCATTAATAAATCTCAAGGAATCAAGGTCGTATCTTTAAGCCAAAACCACGGTAGAGGATTAAAGATTAGGAGCGCCAATAAAAATAGAAGTTAAACATTTAAAATAAATAAATTATGCCTGGAAGCGTACAAGCAGCACCTGGTTTTGACTTACAACCAAGTGCGGAGAGGGTAGCCCTCTCGACGAATTATATAAATAATTTCAATTTTTTGAATCAGTATCTACCTGATACTTATGAAAAAGAATTTGAAAGATATGGCAATAGAACTATTGCCGCATTTTTAAGAATGGTAGGAGCAGAAATGCCTTCTAACTCTGACCTTATTAAATGGGCAGAGCAAGGTAGACTGCATACTAAATATACTAATGTTACTTCTGCTGCGGTAGCAGGAACTGACGACGGCGCAGTATGGACTGTAAACGATGCGTTAGACCCTGGCACAGGAGGAATTAACATTAGAATTGGACAAACTGTATTTATCTCTGATAGCACAGCTGGTTCTACTTTTGAAAACAAAGCAGTTGTTACTGCAGTAAATTATGCTGCGGGAACATTTACAGCTGCATACTATGAGGCTGGCGGCCAAACAATGGGAGCAGGAGTACAATGTGCTGTTTATGTGTATGGTTCTGAATTTAACAAAGGAACTAGTGGAATGGCCGAATCAGTAGAATCTGATGATGTGTTTTTTGATAATAAACCTATTATCATCAAAGACAAATATTCAGTATCTGGATCAGACATGGCTCAAATTGGATGGGTAGAAATTACTACTGAAGATGGAGCTTCAGGATACTTATGGTATCTAAAATCAGAGCATGAAACAAGATTACGTTTCGACGACTATCTTGAAATGGCAATGATTGAAGCAGTGCCTGCGGATGCAGCTTCTGGAGCTGGTGGTTACTTCCAAGGAGTAGCAGCAGCAGCTTCTGCAGCTAACTTAAACGGTTCAGACGGATTGTTCTATGTAATTAATGCAAGAGGAAACGTTTGGGGCGGTGGAAACCCAACTGCTCTAGCTGATTTTGATGCAATTATCTCAAGATTAGACAAACAAGGCGCAATAGAAGAAAATGTCATCTTTGCAAACAGAGATTTTATCTTTGACATGGATGATATGTTAGCAGCTCAAAATTCTCATGGAGCTGGTGGTACTTCTTATGGTCTTTTTGACAACGATGAAGATATGGCGTTGAATTTAGGATTCAGTGGTTTTAGAAGAGGTTACGACTTCTACAAAACAGACTGGAAATATTTAAACGATGCTGCTCTTAGAGGCGGTATTGTAGGGGGTAAAATTAATGGTGTTCTTGTTCCAGCTGGTTCAACATCTGTGTATGATCAAATTCTTGGTAAAAATGCTAAGAGACCTTTCTTACACGTTAGATATAGAGCTAGTGAGACTGAAGACAGAAGGTACAAAACTTGGATCACAGGTTCTGCTGGTGGCGCTGCTACAAGCGATCTTGATGCAATGGAAGTACATTTCTTATCAGAAAGAGCTCTATGTACTCTCGGTGCTAACAATTTCTTCTTATTTAAAGAAGCTTAGGATTTAGCATAATCACACAAAAAAAGAAGGGGAGAGTTTTTCTCTCCCCCTTTTTTTATTTTTAACTTTAATTAAATTTTATCAAATGGAAAAAATAAAATCAAAAAAAAACAAATCAAAGGAGAAGGCGTTTCAATCAGAAACAGTTAAAAAATCCGCTCCTGAACAGAATGAAGTTCCTATAAAAGATAGGTTTTACGTTCTCACTGATGAGATGCAACCTTTAACTTATATGTTGGCATCTCGAAATACTCGTAGATTTCCTTTAATGCACTTTGATGGTAAAGTAAATAGGGCGTTACGTTATGCGCGTAATCAAAAAAGCCCTTTTGAAGATGAGCAAGACGGAAATGCTATTTTAGAGCCTATTATGTTTGAAGACGGCTCACTACATGTGCCTGCTAACAATCCTGTATTACAACAGTTTTTAGAACTACACCCTTTAAATGGAAAAGCTTTTAAAGAAGTAGACAATTCTTTAGACGCTAAAGTAGAAATGGATACTCTTAACTATGAGGTAGACGCTTTAATTGCGGCTCGTGATTTAGAGATAGGTATGGTAGAAAGCATTGCAAGAGTATACCTT
>TARA_R100000781_G_scaffold84847_3_pt1 | contig 15644 bp, 7 predicted proteins | sample TARA_R100000781 | Tara Oceans TARA_R100000781 (sample SAMEA2623385) | marine metagenome | biome: marine biome (ENVO:00000447); feature: deep chlorophyll maximum layer (ENVO:xxxxxxxx); material: "saline water (ENVO:00002010), including plankton (ENVO:xxxxxxxx)" | depth 60 m | reverse complement strand
CTTTATAAACATTTTTAAAGAATCTACCTTTTTCTTTTTCTTGTGCAATATTATTAAAAGATATTAATAATACTAAAATAGTTAAAATTTGTTTCATAATTTATTAGTTTTGTTTTTGCTATCTGCCTTTTCTTTTATTAATATCAATTGGAAAAACGTAATTTGGGAGAAAATAATTCGTAATTTTTCTAGCAACTTTTACTGGAAGAGATGCATTCTTTATGTTTTGCTCTTTCTTCGTACCTTTAAATGGCTCTTTAACACCAATAAAATCTGGATGATTCGGATTATTTCTGTTTGCTCTATTTTCAGCCCTAGCCTCCCTAGCCCGTTTGTTTGAGAAGTAGTAATGGTCCAAAACCGCTGGAGTAAACTTTGCTCGTAAGTGATTTCCCCCAGGATCATCTAAAAAACCTTTTATGTTACTAATTTTTTGTTGAAAATAACCTTGTGCTGGTTTTAATTCTTCAATTTTTCCAAATCCTTCAAATTGTTTAAGCGGTGATTTCATATTTTTTTATTTTTTTTAGGTCCACCCATATTTACAGGGTTTTCTGCGTTTTCGCCCATACTAAAAGGCTTTTCTTTTTTACATGTTACAATCGCCCATAAACGATTCCACATGTTTTTCCAATATATTTTTGTTAATTTCCACATAATTATTTTTTTAAAATTTTACATCAGGAGCAAATTTCAGACCATCAAATTTTATTCCAGGTCCAAAATCTAATTCATCAGTTCTCCCTCTTCTATTGTTTTGAACATTTTCTAATCCTAAATTCCAAGTATTCCAACCTAAAAATAACATTAGTCTTTGGTAGTTTTCTAATTCCATATTCATCATGTTATCTAAATTCTCCCATTTTTGTACTAAACGAGCTGCAGGAAATGAAGTTGCAGCTTCAATTGTATAAAGCTGTGATTTTACCCAATGAGGATTTTCAAGTCTTCCTTTTATATTGCCTTTTACCCACTTATCATACTTTATATCTTTTTTATTCCATGCTTCTTCTCTAAATCCTTTAACGGCAGTTCTCAATTTTATATTTGCTGGCACTATAATACTTGATAATACTAATAAATAATCTGCTTCTTTATAAACAGCTTTTGGATCTGACATAAGTTGACTTCTTTTTTGTTCAACTCTTATAGCCCAAGCTAGTACATTCCCGAAAGCTCCCATCATTTTTAAAGCATTATCTGTAAAGGCAGTATAAAATCTCTCCCATTGTGTATCATATTTTTTAGGATTAAAATATTCCTCTTCCTCGTCCCATCCAAATAAACTAGCCATTAAAGCGTTTTGAATAAAAGCAAAAATAGCGAAAGATACACCTCCATAATATGCTATTCTAGATATATTTTCCATTGGATTACCTCTTCCTTTAGCTAAATCTACTGCTGCTCTTTTTACTACTCTACCATATTGTAAAGGAGTATTTTGAAAAGCCATCATTAATCTACCCAAATCACTAGCTTGATGTAAAGATATTCTAGATGGATCTCCAGATTGCTGAGTTCGTTCAGCTTGTCTATACCAATCAAACATAGCTTTTTCTTCTGCTTCTTTTTTCTCAAAACCATCTTTCATATATGTTTTTGTTCTATTCATAACAAAACCAGCTCCTCCAAAAGCAATAGCAAAACTATCCATTACTCTTGTAGGTAAAAATCCAACTTTTAATATATAAGCATTCCATGCATTAAACCAGTCAAATAAATTGTTATATTTTGTAGAATCAGCTAATCGCATTATTTCTTGTTCTTGAAGATTAGTTAACATACCTTGTCTTCTATCTACTAAATAACCACTAGCAAATAACTTTCTAAATGTCCTTATATATTCAGGAAAATTTGCCATTGCTTGAGATTGATGAATAATACTATTGTCTGACATGTTTATAAAGTTAAGCATTGAAATAACTTGTAAAGTAGCAGATCTCATGTTTGTAAACATTGTTACACCAATAGAATTATTTAAATAATTCATTAAAGCACTCATAGGTTTATCTGCTCTTTTTTCTTGACGTCCATATCTCATAGTATATAAAGCGTTTTCAATAGCATCTCTCATTGACTTACCCCAAATTAATTCTAATTTATTTAAATTCTTTTCAGTAAATATTAAATCTGCATTTTGAAGAAACTTTGATAAATATTTTTTCCTGGATTCATCTATCATTCTTTGTGTAATCTCTATTACTATATTACTTCCTTTCCATTGATCATAAGGTTCTATCCAACCATTAGGTTGTTTAGATAGTTTCGACAATTCTCCTGCAAATTTAATACGTGAAACATCTTCTAGTACCCATTCTTGTAATCTACGTTTTTGTTGTGATGATAAACCAGGAATTTTTGTAACCCCAGGTGCCCAACTAGCTGGACCACTACTCCACATATAAACTCTATATGCATCATCTTCTACAAATCCTTCTAATGTACTTCCATCTTTAAAAACTATTTTATTGTCTAAGGTTTTAAATTTATCTTTATATTTACTACGTAATGCAGTTAAGTTTCTAATATTAGCAGCGGCGGCGTTTCTTCTAGCATAATTACCTTTATCATATTCTAATAATAAATGTTTCTCAAACCAAGCCATTTGTTGTTCACCCTTTTTCCCTCTACTACTAGCTATCATGTGTAATAAAGATTCAAAATCTGCATCTCCTGGATTATACATTCCTCCATAATGCCACCATTGACTTTTATCAGAACCAACCGCGGTAGCTTCAGCTCTTTCTACAATTTTTTCTGGAGTCATATTATCTGCTTGATCAGCAGTTTCTGCTAAAATTTCATTAAACCCTTTTCCAAGATCGTTACTATAAGTTTCAAAATCAAAATCTGGAGAAAATTTAACATCTCCTACTTCTAATACAGCTTTAGTTGTTTTACCTTTTTCATTGTTTTTATTAATAAATTTAAAATTATTATAACCTTCAGCCATTTTACTTATAATATAAAAGCTTTTAGCTTTATCATTTAAATCTTCTAAATTAGGTACTTCAAATAAAATAGAATTCTTAACTTCTTGATCTTTAGATTTTATTATAATATTTTCTCCAGCTTTAGCAAACATATCAGCAATAACTAATTGTTGTTCTATAGATCTACCTTTCATAAACCCACTTAAATCATCATTTAAACTAAATTTAACACTTGTTGTTTTTCCTGTTGCTAAATCATTTATAATTTCACTCTTAATTTTTTCATTATTTAACTCAGCGGCTAATGGAGGATTTACTTCTGCTATTTTTTTAATAAACAATTCGTTTCTTAATGCTTTTCTAGCTTCTTGTAATACAATAACATCTCCAAATAACTCCATTAATGAGGTTCTTCTATCAAAAAAAGCGTAAGATATTCTTCCATCCGCTTTAGTACCTACTAATTGTCCTGCGAATTTATGGCCAGCTGGATGTCTTTCTGGAGGTAATAATTGTTTTAATTCTTTATTAGGTCTTTTATTATATTTTCTTATTATTTTTTCTGCTTCATCTCTACCAAAGAATGCTTGCAAAAATACTGCTCTATTTATATCTTTTTTCTTTATTCTATTACCATCTTCGTCAAATGCTTTTAATATTGGAGGCATTTTTTTAACAGCATATGTAGATTTACCAGTAACAGGATCATAAGGATTATTTATAACATCATATATTATCTTCCAATTGTCATACATGAAAAACTGAATATCTTCCTTATTTTTAAAAGTCATTTTTCTAGCTAAAGGAAAAATATAATTTGAAAACTTTTCTTTAAAATTTCTAAATTCTAATGTTTCAATATTTGGAGATCTTAATATCATTTTTTGTACCTCTGCTACTATTATACTAGCAGCGCTCTGAGGTAGTGTTAAAGCTTCAAATGTTTTTACAGTTTTTTGAGGACCTATCTGAAATGCTTCAAAGCCTTTTAAATCTTTTAATTCTTTGAATTCATCTTTAGTTAAATTAGATACACCTTTAGCTTCTAATTCTAAACCTCTTTTTAAATTTCTTTTTTGTCTCTCTAAATCTTCAATTATATTAGGATCTGTTTCTGTTGCTAATCTTATATTAACTGCTGCCGCAGGATCATTAACATCATTTATCCAAGTTTCACCTCCACCAAATGGAACAACTTGTATAATTATTTCTTCTCCTTCTTGATTTACAAATCCAAATAATGGATCATCTAATAAATAAGCTAATTGATCTTGTTCTTTTTCAAATTGTAATGCTTGTTCTTTTGCAGTGGATTTATCTTCAACTTGAGTTATATTTTCATCTAATTGTTTATCAAATTTTGGAGTAGTTCTACCTGGTTTCTTTAAAGCTGATTTGATTTTATTATTAAGTTGTGCATTTATCCAAGCATTTAAATCTGGATTTTCTTTAACTATTTCACCTTTCTTTTTACCAGTAGTTATTTTATAACCTTGCTCGTCTTGAATTTCTAATCTTTTCTTTATTTCAGTTTTGCTTAAACCTTGTTGTTCTAATGAATCTTTATATTTTTGCCTTTCTTTTAAAAACTGTTTATTAAAATTTCTAATATGAGAAAGTAATTCTGTCATTGTATCTGATGTTAACATACTTACATTAACATTAGGTAGATTTTGATATTTATTATATATTTTAGATTCAATAATAGGTTCATATTCCAATATAATATCATATAAAACTGATTCTATACCTTGATCAGTAATCCATTTATCTTTATCGTAATAAGTATTAATTCTTTCTTTAAAAACTTCAGGAGTTTCACGACTTGGTAATAAAGAGAATTTATCATCAACAATTCTATCATCATCTTTTTGTTTAGTTCTAGCTCCCTTTTTCTCAACAGTTTCGGATTTAGCTTGCCTTTTCCTCATTTTATCTAACATTGCTCGAGCTTCGGTATTCAATTCTTGTCGTTTAGCCCTTCTTTTCTCCTCTTTTGCTGTTATCTTATCCTTTAATTCCTGATTATCTAATTCTTTTTTTAATTTTTCCTTATCTACTTTAGCTCCTTTAGTACCCATTTTCTTAAATGCTCTATTCCATCTAAGTGTTCCACTTTCAACAGCTGCATTATAATCTCGAATCATATCAAAAACTGCTTTACCACTATCAAACTCAAAATCAGTAGCTCCTATAAACTGCATTGCTCTTCTCCAAGTATTCTTTAATCTATCAGCTACATCTTCATCGTATGAAACCCATTTTTGTCCTACGGCTTCAGAATACAACATCATTCCTTCTTCCCATATTTTCCCTAAAATCTCAGCTTCTGCTCTCTCATATTCGGTTTTACTTATTTCTTTCCATTTTAATAATTCTTTTTGAATATCAATTTTGCTCCTAAGAAATTTCATGTATTTTTGCCATCTTAGTTGAAATTTTACTGGAATAATGCTATCGTCCATGATATTATCCAAGTCTAAATCCATTTTGCCTAATTCTAAAAATAAAGCTTTACCTAATAGTTGTTGAGTTTCAACATCATCACCTATTGTTTCTACCCACAATGCATGTTTAAATTCATGAGAAGCTGTTTGCTCTGCGGCTGAGCCTCTAGGCGCCATAGCCGCTTTCCATTTGAATTCTAAAGCATGTTTAGTACCATCTTTTATAAACATTGCACCTCCAGCTTTACTAAAAAATCTTTCTTTTAAATAATTATCAAATTCTTTATCTGAAAAAGATTCTTGATCTTTATTTCTTTTTATAATAGTTTTAAGATAATCTAATGCTTCTTGTTCGTTTTCTAATGCTTTAAAAATAGTATTACCTGCAACACCTGCTTTAGCTGCAGCCATAATCCCAGCTCTTTGATCTCCAGTTACTGCATCATAATAAGCATTGTTTATTTTTTCTCTAAGTTTTTTAATTTTACCCTCATAACCATATAAACCATTAGGTTTATCTTTCTTTTCTTGTTCTAATCTATTTAATTCTGCTAAAGCATCTAAAACAGTTTTAGCATTTTTTGCATCTATATCAGAGGGTAAGTGATTTGTAGTTTGACCAAACTGATCTATTTCTCCTAATAAATTATTTACTTCTTCTTGTGTATAATTTCCATCTTTAACTTGTTTGGCTAATATTTTTTCAACACTCTTTTTATTAAAATACATATAGGTTAAAGCATTAAAACGATCTACGTTATCCATGCCTGTATATTTTCTATAAAAATCTCTACTTGAATTAAGCACTTTACCACCACCTGGCATTAGAAAACCAGCAATAAAAGAAATCTGAGAAGTATGTATAAAATCCTCTAATGTATAATCTTGTTTAACTATTTGTTGACCAGCTAACATGTTTGTTTGAGCACCTATCCGTGTAGTTTCACCTACTTGTTGAATATTTTCTTGAAACAATTCTTTCCAACCTTCTCTCTGCATCATATCTAAAGTTGTTAATCCACTTTTCCCTATTTCTTTTAAACCATCTATAGTTGTAATATTTGTTTTAATATTTTTCCAATAATTATTCCAACCTTTCCAGCCTTCTTTTCTAAATATATTAATTGCAGTTTGAGAAGTTTCTTTAGGTATTTTGTTAAATATTAAGTTTTTAGCTTTAGTTTGTGGACTAATCGGTGCTGTTAACGCATACCATACACCTGTTTGAAGAGAAGCGTTAGACGCTAGTTCTCTTGCTTGCTCTTCATTAATACCTGCATCTCTAGCTGCAAATAAAGTTTCTTCATATCCTCTTACAAGTCCTATAGTTCCTTGAGCAATCATTGCATCTGCAATTACTGGTTTAATAGGCATTAATCTTAAAGCAGATCTAGTTTTACCTAACACACCCATTCCTTTATCATACCCACCAATTGCTTTTTCTAATCTTCTTGCTTTTTCTATTCTAGCTTGAGCAGCTGTTATTTTAGAACTTACACCACCTCTAACCTTACCTACACCCCATGTTAAACCTATTTGAAAAAATAAATCACCTATAACTCTAGAGCTTTCAAAAGCTAAACCTAAACTAGAAGAAGAAGCTCCTTTTTTACCTTTTGACCTAGCTTTTTCAATAATATCCGCTTGTTGATTAGGAGTTAAAAAAGCAGTTGCTTCAAGTTTATTGGTCATATCATATATTCTACCATCTGCTGCTACTAAATATTCTATATTACCATATTCAGGAAATTTTAATTTCATTCCTTGTTTATAAGCATATCTTAGATTATCACCTTTTTCAAATCTTCTAATTAAAGTATTTCTTCTCATGTTTTCAGCTACTTCATCAGTATATTCTCCAGGTATAAAATCTAGTATGGATGCTATAGTAGGATCAATAGCATCATGCCAAAATCCTAGCCAAGCATTTCCTGATACTTTTTGTAAAAACTCTCCTGTTCCAACATCTCCACCGGTGTTTAATAAGTTTTGATACTCTTTTTCTATAGTTAATTGATTTTCTTCTAATTGATTATAAACATAAGGAGTTTCTCTCTTCATCCATTTTTTAATATTCTTTGGATCTAAATTTCCTTCAGAAATACTAAACTGAATTCCTTCTGTATCAGCATCTCTTCCAGGATTAGCTTTTTCCCACATAAGTTTTTGCTGTAATAAATCTCTAGTTATCTGTTCATTTACATAATAATTTATATGATCTAGTTTTAAAAGTTCTATTGCTTTTCTAGATTCTTCTGTATCAATTTTATTTAGTTCTAAAATTTTTTGTTGAAGATTATTTTTAAAACCTCTATTGTTTAAAAAACCATTAAAATCTTTTATATTAAAATCTTCATCTAATGATAATGCTTCTTCATTAAAAACATCATTTACAAATGTATCTTCTACCGCGTATTCTTCAAAAATATAAGGTTGATTTAATTTTTCTAAATCTATAATAGTTTCTATTTGATGAGCATCTTGAAGAACAAATTTATTTACTTTATTTCTTGCTCTTCTTTTTAACTTTTCAACTTCGCTATCATAAGGCATATCATTCTTCCACATGATTTTATAAACCTCTCTATTAGTTAACTCTCTACCATCTGGTAATTTTATACCTGATGGATCATCACTAATTTGGTCACCCATTGTTTCCACCCAAGCCGTATAACCTGGATACATACCTAAAGCTAAATCTTTTTTATTTATAAAACCTAATTCTAAAGCTTTTTGTATACTAGGTTGTTTCATAAATCTTGAAACATCTTGTTGAGAATACATTTCAAGTTCATATTCATTTTTACTATCATCAGACAAACCAAGACCCTCATACATGATTTCTCCTGGTACTCCAGTTCTTCCTGGTTTATCAATATCTATTGGGTTTATTGCTGCGTTTATAATAGCTGATTTTACTTCAGGTTTGTTTTTATAATCCTCATGCTGTAATCCAAGTATTTTAGAATACTCAGTGTTTTCAGGATCTGGAATAGTTAAACCTTCTACAAGCCAATCACCTACAGCGGTTATTCCTTGGGGTGATTCTGGGACTGCAGGATATTTTTCATCAAACTGTTGTACATCATCACGATATAAATCTTTAATTAAACTTGTTAAATCAAAGTCTTTATAACCAGCATTAGTATCTGTAGACACTGAAATATCTGGTTTACCAAACATACTTCTATCAACACGAACTTCGTCTTCTTTAGCTTCTACTCTCTCAGCATTTAAATTATTACTTAACCATAATATTTTATATTGCTGAGGCCAATCAGTAACGTTTACACGTTCACCGTTAACTAAATAAACTTCTGTTTCTTCCATTTATTATATTTTTAACGCTTTGTTCATTCGTTTAGCGTAATCTACATTGGATTCACCTGTTTTCTTTGGATTTTTAGCTTGCCAATCTAATTTCTTCGCCTCCAATCTTATATCTGTATTTTTATATTTACTCCTTTCAGATGCAGTCATTTGATTTAATAAAAAGTTAAACCTATCTTCATGACTATCAAAATTATAATCACCTGCATATCTTGGTTCACCACTAACTAATAAATATAATCCATCTTTAAAATCTTGTGCAGCAAAATATTTATCATATTCTTTTTTCCATTTATCTTTACCAAAATCTCTTTCATATCTCTCTTGAATTGTAACAGTTCTACCTAATTCTTTTGAAAGAGTTTCATCTTTTTGTTTTGGTAATTCTTGATACATTTGATCTATTGTCATATACGTTTTCGTAGGAGCGTGCCTAGTAAGTAGTTCTTGCAGTATTGGGAATCCTTCCCCAAATACAGCTGTTCGTACGTTTTCTGATCTATAACCTTCTGGTTTTGAAAGTGGAGTTATTTTTGATGGTTTAGATAGAGTTGTATTAGTTTCCATAAATATATTACCATCATCGTCTTTAGTAATCCCATCATAATTAGTTAAACTATCTAAAACACTATTAAACAAAGCTTCTTCCATTTCTTGGTTATTAGGAAGTAGTTTTTGATAAGAATTTGCAAATCCTTCGTTTAACTTTTTCAAATCTATATTCCAAAAATTAGCTAATTGTTGAGGACCAGATTTAACAAGTCCAGCAACTTTTTGTTTTAATAAAGGTTGCATGGCTTTTTTCATAGCCTCAACGTTTAGTTTTTTTCTTAGAGAAGTTTTAGTATATCCTGCGTTTAGATTTTCTGTAACTATCATATCTTCTACCCAATAGTCGTCTGAAATTATTCCTTTTTGATTTAAAATACCTAATCCATCTCCTTCTGGAGTTTGACCTTGGGGTACTAATTTCTTAATAGTTTCATTAACAACTTGAGGAACAGATGAAACAAATCCAAAATCTTTACCTTCTCCAGTTCTAGCATTAAAAGCTCTAGCACTCATTATTTTTTCTCTATAAGGTCCTTCAGCCATCACCCCATCTTTTAATTCATGTTCATAGCCAGAAACCTTTATCATTACATCATTTTTTTCTTCATCATATACTATTTCAAAATTAGCGTCATCATACACTCCTCCTAAAGCGTTAACAAAATATTGATTGTTTGCTATTTCATTTTCATCATTTCCTATAATAGTAATAGCTGATCCAATGGTTGGAGCTTTTTCTTCCCAATAAGAACCTAATGCAGTAAAATTAGTTATAGTATTTTTTGTTAATGCTAATAAATCATAATAATCTGATACTGCTTTTTGAGCTGATTTTCTTTTTTCTTTATCTCCATGCTGTGTTTTTAAATAAACTTGAGCTTGTGTAGCAATATCTAATCTTTTATGTAAAGTAGCTTCTAGTTGATCTTGAACAGCTGAGGTTTGAGGAATAGTATTAAGATCACTCATTTGCTGTAAGTTCCACAAATCTGCATTTGTTTGAACTAGTTGCATTCTATCTATTAAAGCTTGATTTTCTTTATCTTCTAATTCTTTTTCTCTTTTTCTTTCCGCCTCTTGTAATTGTCTTAATTTATCTCCTTGTTGTAATACGTTTACCATTGCAGATGCAGGAGGTGCTACTTGTCCTCTACCCCCTGTTGGTTGAGAGTAAGCTCCATAGTCAACGTTAGGTAGTGTAACTCCTGGTAAAGGGTAGCTTGATTGTGCTTTTGTTGCCATAATTTATTTTATTTATTTATCCTTCGTCGTAGTCATAATAATACGAATTGGGGTCGCTTAAACTTGCGTAATCATCATCTTCTTCTCCTGCGTTTAAGTCTGGACTTACGGAATTATTCCCGGCCGCTATCCCCCCCCGATTAAACCTCCTATACCTCCTACTACTTGTCCTACTGAATTATACATTTGAGCTTCTGCTTGAGCCTCTGCTGCTCTAGTTGCTCTTAAATCTTGTTGAGCATTATCTAACATGCCTGCTGTTCTATTAAGTTCAGCTACTTCTCTTTGTTCTTGAGTACCAAACATAAACTGTTTACCCATTACACCAGCTGATTGTAATCTTTGTTCTTCTTGCATTTTCATTTGATTCAATCTTTCTTCTCCTTGTGCGTAAAGTTTTTGGTTTTGAGCTTCTTGTAATTGAATACTACTAGAAACCTGTTTTTTACTTTGTAAAGCCGCTTGAGCTAAAGCTGTAGCTCCACCAGCACTAGCACCTGTAGATCGTAAAGTATCTAAAGTGTTAGCTAAAGATATATCTGCTTGTTCTGCTTGAAATTTAGCTGCTTCTGTGGCAACACCTAAATTAGCATAGGTATTAGATAATTGTCCACTTGTATCTGTTACATCCGCATATGGATTAATAATAGGTTGTCTGCTATTTTCTAATGCATCCAACTCACCTTCAAGACGAACTTTTTCATTTTGCGCTCTTCTTCTATCGTCTCTCGCTCTTCTTTGTGCGGCGCCTGCTCCCATGATGCCAATTGCTCCACTGACTACTCCTGATGCTGCTCCCATATTTATGAATATTTATATATTATGTTGTGTTTTTTATCTAACACTTTATAGTTTAATTTTATAGCTTTTTTTAACATGTTATCATTAGATGTAGTAGCCCAAACAAGTTTACAACCTTTGCTTAAAGCTTCTTCTACCATATGATCTATTAATGTTATTATTAAAGCATTTCTGTCTTTTTTCTTATAATTTATATTAGAAATAATAAAATCAAGATAAGCAATTTTTGAATTAGTATAATATACATATCCTGCTGCTACCTTAATATTATTATTAATAATTACGTAACCTTTTTTAGGTAAACATTCTTTGTCTGGAATATTTAAACCCCAGTCTTCCCACCAATTAATGATTTCATTATCACTAATAGTGTTGAATTTATTTATTTTCATTTAATTTAATATGATGATTGTACAAACTCTGTAGATACTGCAAATAATTCATTAGTTTGAGTAGCTCCTGCAGTATTAGTAGCTGTAAATTTAGCTATTCCATAGAATCCTTTTATTCCAGAAATATCTTTTCCATAAATTACCTCTCCTTGATTTACAGTACTTGTATTTATTAAGTTTGCAAAATATTTATTTTCTTTTGCTTTAAATTCATTTTTTAATAAAGCGGTTTCCATAGCTGCTAAGGTCGTTGGTGTTGTATAAACCCCTATTGCATTAGCAGAATCACTAGCTGTAGTAAAAGAATCTAACGCCCAATTACTATCTCCTTCATAATTAATAGTTTTAAATGTTTTACTTAAAGAAGGTTGTATATTAAAAATAGACGTAACATCTGATAAATTATTAGCTCCATAAAAAGAAGCTCTATTAGAAGTTTCGGAATAGTGTTTCCATAAATCTCCATCTAAATCAAAAGTATAAAATTTATTATCTAAACTAAACATTTGAGAAGGAACATAGCTATAAAAACTTGTCCACCCTCTAGTTTGTTCATCAAAAGATAATGTCACAGCATTAGCTCCAGTAGATCTATTTATAGTAGGTTGAATAGAAATAGTGTAACATTTGTTATGTATATCCCATCCTCCTATTACTTTACCTGATACTCCTAAATTAGCAACATTTAATTGATCTCTAAAAAAATCATACATTCCATAATTAGATATTTCAGTTAATCCATCTTGAGACAAACGCATTACAGAACCTTTATTAGCATCGCTAAAATATTTTCTATATCCATATACTGCGAAAGATTCAGGATTTGTAGCTATTCCAAACTCCCCTGCGTATGGTTGAATTTGACCTATAACTAAATTGGTACTAGTAGTTACTGGTTGACCTTCTGCTGAATAAATAGCATCTTTATCAATTAAAGCTCTATTTACTTTATATTCTTGAAATATAACAAGATTAGTATCTTCAGCATATAGTTTTTGTATAGTTCCTTTTCCTGGATCAACTGTTCTAGTAATATCATTAGCAACTGAAAACTGATTAGTTTCATTAATATCAGTTCTTGAATTAAATATACCAGAATAAATAATAGTATTATTAAAAGCTTCTTGATATTTATCATCTGTGCTTAAATAAGCTCTTGGTGCTAACCCAGAAAACTTAGCATTATAATCTCCTTTTATTCTTGATTCTTCTACAAACCAATCATATTGAGCATTTGCTGTATTACTATTAATTTTTTTAAGTATATACGTGTTATAATACTTTACATTTAATGTTGTTGCCATATTTTATAATCACTTGTTTATCTTAATGTTTACTAAGCTCCAGGCCACCCACTTGTTTTGTACCACCAATCAGTTACAAATGGTGGAGATCCAGTTGCAGGTTGAACTGGTTTAGGATCAACTGGGGCTGCAGGAGTCGCAGCATTAACATCATAATATATTTCAATTCCTGCTCCTCCATTACATGTATTTAAGCTAGTAAATGCTATTTTATTATTTATCCATACACAATTTCCAAAATCATAAGCAGCACCACTAGAATCTGTCCCTTTATCTCCTGGAACTACTCCGTCAGTAATTTGTTGAGCAGTAGGATTAAAAGGTTGTAATGTACCAATTAATTGCCACGTGGTAGTAGTACCACTATAACTCATATTAACTGCTGCTCCTAAAGCAGCTGTACCATCACCTTTTGCTGGAGAATTAGAATTTTGAGTATTTTCTCCATTCCAAGTTACTTGAAAACTAGAAAGAGCAGTAACTGTACTATCACCTGGTCTAAATACATTACCAATCTTTACATATATATTTATTGGTACACCAGCATTATATTCCCAATTTCCAATTTCTCCAACCCATGTAGGTAGAACTGGAGTAGAATATTGAGTATCACATCCTGCATACATGTTCACCGCTGGTCCATTAAATTCATTAGCAGTTGCGGCAGGATTATTATTATAAAAGTTAATTCTTACCCCTGTATATCTAGCAGCTTTAGGAGTCCATTGTACTGTAATAGTTTCACTAGCTCCCGTAGAATTTAAATCAGTTAGTTTCATTATTAGTTCTTGAAGAGTAGCTTCATATTGAGAATTATAAGTAGATAAGTTTCTATTTACTTTAACACCATAAAAATTAGTATTACTTCCCGTAGTACACGTTGTTTGATTTTGAGCTGTTTGCTCTTGTATTAACATATAATAATCAATATCAGTTGACGTGGGTTCTCCAGTAGGATTTTGACCTGTTATATAATCTCCCCATACACCTAAAGTATTTTGATATCTAAATGATTCAATAGACCATTGTATATCTTGAGTTCTTTGACATGGATTAGCACTTCCATTGTATCCTTTTAATACTCCTGGTCCATTTCCTGGGCCTGGACTTAATCCTCCTGGAGGAGTATATCCTACATAATTTAATATTTCTTTATCAGCTATTTCTGGAGCTGGAGCTAAAGATAAATCACATATAGGTTTATCATTAATTAAAGTACGTGTGATAGTTTGATAAGAAACATTACCATCGTTTTGAGTGAATTCAATCTTTATTTGATATTTTTCTAAATACTCAAAGTTAATTAAACAAGCTCTTTCTGCTCCTACTTTTAACTGTAAGTAAAAACCTCCTCCTCCAGCGCTTACAATATTAAATAAGGATATACTAGGTAAGGCGGGTTGACCATCAGAATCATGAATAAGAGTTTCTACAACAGAAGCTGTACTTGTAGTATCATTACCTTGAGGAGTTACAGGCCAAAATGTAGTTGTAATTTGAGTATTACCAGCATCTCCCTCATTGAACAACCAACTAAAAGAAGATATTCCTGTTATTCGAGTTCCCTCAGATGTTATTGCATAATTTAAATCAGATATTAAACCACTTGTAGAAGTTTCCCAAAATAAATCTAATTGAGAAACTACAGGTGCAGTTTCATATACAGATAATCTCATATATGCTGGGTAATCTGGTCTTCCTGCTACTGCGGCTGTATTAAAAGACGTTTGTATTAATCCAATACTTTTTTGAGTATTAACTTTAGCAATAAAAGGTTTTGATTCAACATCATAAATAGCATTGTTGTTTATTTTATTTGCAGATACTCCATCTGCATATTCTACATCTGGGAATACATCTCTTATTCCTCCAATAAGTTCTACACCATCTGCGTTTATACTAGGAGAATATTGAGCGTTTCCTGGGGTAGTTTCTTCATTTGTTACTCTTCCCCAACACATTAAATCACTATTAAACTGTTTATCCTGATTACTTACGTTTTTTAACTGTCTAGGAACTTTATTTATATTATCATGTGTTAATACCATAAAAGCAGTACTACCTACTTCAGTTGTATTATTATTTATAGGATAACCATCTATGATTCCAGGTAAATATACGTTATAAAACTCTTGTTGTTGTTGTTTTACTACTAATCTATAAGAATAAAACCCCATTTCATTAATAGCATATACATAGTTAGTATAATCGTCAGCTATTACAGGTTCTGGATATACAGTGCTAGCTAGAGTTAAGAACATATAACTGTCAGCTATTTCCTCATAAGTATAAATATTAAGAATATTATTTAACTCTGGATCTACTTGTCTTTCTATTTTAACATAATCCTGATATTTTCCTCTTAATTCTTTTCCTACTGCAAACAAATCTTTTGATGTTATTAAATCAGCAGCAGCATCTCCAGTAGTAGGAATATATGATAATGTATAATAATATTCACCACTTGTAGTATCTGTATTGTATTTTAATTCTGCTTTTATTTGTTGATTTAAAGGCAATGCAGTATTTAAAGTAACTTTTAATCTACCGTTAGTTGGATCTGTTGGTGTAGAAGATGCAGCAGCTGTATATGTAGCTGGAGCAATAACAACCCATCCTGATCCATCGTTAGAATATAAATTA
>TARA_R100000781_G_scaffold76230_2_pt1 | contig 16191 bp, 11 predicted proteins | sample TARA_R100000781 | Tara Oceans TARA_R100000781 (sample SAMEA2623385) | marine metagenome | biome: marine biome (ENVO:00000447); feature: deep chlorophyll maximum layer (ENVO:xxxxxxxx); material: "saline water (ENVO:00002010), including plankton (ENVO:xxxxxxxx)" | depth 60 m | reverse complement strand
TTAACTCCTAAGAGGGGTAAATTAAGCGTTGGTGAAATACATATAGGAATTGGTCTTACTAAGAAATTTAGCGGTAGTGATTTATATGCTAAAGATGGAATTAAAGAGAATAGCATTATTAATATGTTGAGTAGTATGGGCTATAAAAGAGAAAGGTTAAAAACTAAAGACCCTGAAAATGTTGAAGTTTTTGAATACGAATCACCTAAAGAAAAAAAGGATAGGGCTAAATTAGAAGCAGAAGCAGAAGCCGCAGGTGAAACTTTAATCGAATTACCTGATGTAAATGAAATATTACCTAAAGGGGGTATTCCTTTAGTTGTTATTTCAACTGTTACTCTTACTAACGCATGGGAAATTGATTTCTCTATAACTAAAGGGACATTTTTAGATACGCCAAAAATAGAACAAAGATTAAGCGGAAAAAAAGAAAGAGAAGAAAGGCGAGAATCTTCTAAGGATAAGCAATATAATTTATCAGATATATCAACAATGGGAAGATTAAAGGCTTCCTATAGAGCGTTAGAAAGGATGGTGGATAGATTTGACTAAAGCATCCTCACCAAGCGATTTTACAACGATAAATGTAAATTATGCACAAGGTAATGGATATTACACTAGAGCAGAAGATGTAGCAGATTTATTACAAATCGGTTCATTTTCTTCTACTACTACTCCTTCTTTAGCAGATGTTGGTAAAGTAATTAGAAGGGTTGAAGATAAGATAGATGATAAAGTAGGCCATCCATTTAGACCTTTAATATACAAAGATGAATTCCATAACTTTGAATTCTTTAAACATTCATATTATCCGGTTCAACCATACAAGGATTATGTTGGATTTATTCAATTAGAACGACCAAAGGTAATGAAGATAATTAGATTAGAAGTTTGGCAAGGAAATTATTATGTTGATTTAGCATCGGCTACTGCATCTTATGTTCCACCTGCAAGTGGTTCTGGCTACACTTTAACATTAGGCGTTGGAAATTTTACTTTTGTTTTAACAGAAGGAACTGATTTCTTTGGTTCTTATGGAAAGAAAACTACCGCACAAGAGATAGTAGCAGCAATTAATGAAGTGTTCCCAAAGAAAACTGCACAATTTACAGGGGCAACGGCGGCAAAAAGCAAGACCGCCACAAGTGGCTCATTAACTAGAAATATCTCAGATTTCTTCTATGCTTCTACTGATACAGACGATGGCAGTAAAGTAATTATTTCTTCTCTTTTGCCGGGTGAAGATGGTTCTGATTGCACTATTGCTTGCACTTCTGGAACTAAAACTAATTTTACCGATAATCAAGACCAAAGAAGATTAGGGGATTATTGGACTATTGACTCAGAAGGTAAGATATTCTTTTTAAAGAACTATCCTTATGTTCAGAATCATTCATGTAAGATAACGTATATGAGTGGTGATTCAAGAGTTCCGGGTGTTATCCATGATGCCGCAACAAAATTAGTGGCGGCAGAAGTTATAAGACATGATGATAATTCTATATTAATTGCAGAAACAGGTTCTAATATTGATTTGAAAACTAAACATGATATTCTTATTAAAGAAGCAGAAGAAATATTAAATGGTAAAAAAATAACAATTTATAGCCTGTGATAATATGAAGGATTTAATAGCAGATTTTAAGCGATTACTGCAAAATGAAAAAGAAAGAAGTGAAGCCTTAAAAGAAATACAAGGAGAAATAGGTTTTGATATTAGTTTTTCAGATGAACAAGTTTTCAAAAATGCAATAGATAGATTCAAATTACAATTAGATAAAAAGATTGCGGAGGATATATCTACATGGATGAAGTAAGTTTTATCATTGAATTATTAAGTGATAATTGGTCGGCGGCTGCTTCTACGCTGCAAACGAGAGGCGACATAACAAATACTCACATAGAAACACCGCGATTTATTGATGTAAGGTCTATTGCCCCAAATGAAGGGCGAAGGATAGATATGGATTCACAGTCAGCAATTGTGGTTTTTGAGGATAGTAGTAGCACAGAATACCCAACAATTGATTATGCGGTTCGCAATGAAACCTTTACATTTACCCTACATTTACGGGTATTACACCGTAGGGACTTTACCGAAGTAACATTTTCACGCGATAGACTGCAAGCCTTATATCGTATAGCAAGATACATAATCGAAGACAACGCCTTGCGCCCTACAGTTAATGCTGGAACTTCCACAGAAGAAAGTGCTGAACTAATTAAATTAACAGCAAGAAGTGAAGCAAATGATAGAGGGAAAAAACTATTAGGATATAAAATCTCAGTAGAAATGAAAAGGTTTGGAAGAAATACATAAAAAGGTGAAGAAAAATGGTAAGTAATGAAATATTTGTAGGAGCAGGAACATCGGCAACATTTGTGCCGGAAATGGATATGTTTTTTAATGCAGGGACAGTTGGAAATTCAAGTAATTTGAATAAAGTAACTCTTTCAGCAGGAGAACAAAATTTAGTGCAATTATTAGACAATCTATATATGGGTTGTAGAGCGACAGTTGTAAGTGGCGGTAACACTACTTATACAAATGTAAAGTCAAATGATAGAGTATCATTTACATTTACAGATGATGTAGGGGCGGCAGATGCAACAGATGCAGACATAACATTGTTTGCTTTTGGCGCACCTGTTATAGCACCTAAAAGTGGTTCAGTTCCTCAATTATTATCAGACAACTGGTTGGGATTAGTCAATACGATTACTCCACCAAATGTGGAGGTTGAAATGAAACAACTTAATTTGGCTGTTTCTGGAACACGAAATTTTGCACACCAATTTAAGGGTGCAGAAACAGTTAGTGGCGGTTCAATGGATATTTCATTAAACAACGGTTCTTGGTTATATTATGCTTTAGGAAAGATTACTGATATAACACACGATAATAGCGCATTTGCTTCTGCTGAAGATTGGGATGGTAGCACTGCTACTCCTTTCATCTATAATGAAGTGGAGAATAAAATTCGTAGAGTTCTTAACTATAATGAATATCCTATGATGAGTAATGGTGGTGCTGATTATGTTCACGGCACACATCATAATTGGAAGGAATTGAATGTAGCAACTAATATGCTAACATATACAATTGGTGAATTGAATGGAGATACATTACCATCATTTGCTTTAGAAGTATTGTATGATAAATCTGGTGTTACTGCTACAACTCCTGTTGACGATGCAGATTATTCTACTGATGGAACTTCTAATGAAACTAGATTTGCTAGAATATTTACAGGATGCCAAGTAAATAGTATGACTCTTAACTTTGAAGAAGGCCAAGAATTAAAGACTTCTTTAGACTTAGTTACTCGTAGGGCATATGATGTAGAAACATCAGGCTCTAATGATTATATCCCTAGAAGGTCGCAAGCAGTAGGCGTAGGAACACACTTACAAAACTATAGTGCAACTGTTGCAGACAACTATCCATTTATGTATTCGGATGGTGCGATTAAATTATTCGGCCAAACATTAGGAAGGGTCAAAACTGGGTCTTTGACTATTAATAACAATATTACTCAACAGCGATTTGTTCTCAATAATAACAGGCAAATTATGTCTGCTCATATACCAGCACAAAGAACTTATGAATTATCATTAACAGTATTGGCTACCGATACTAAACTGTGGGATGAATTAAGACAAGATGGAGAATCAACAGAAAGTAGCGGTGCTAGTAAGCAAATTCTATTAGAGTTCACTAAAGACGGTGGAGAACAGATATCCATTAATTTACAGGATTATGTAATTCAAAGTGTAAATGTTCCCTTCCCTGACGACAAAGGCCCGATTGAATTTGAGGTCACTTTGTCGGCAAGGACTCTAGGGGCTGCTACTTACAAGGGTAAGTGGGCTATAATGGTCTAAACATAGACTAAACAGTATTTGATTGAAGATTATTTTATTTATGGAGGGGGAATGGCTGCAATTCTACCACCCCTCCGCCAATCTTAGGGCATTGACGAGAACGCAGAGGTGAAAAACGTAGTCTAAAGGATGGGAAAAAGCGTAGAATTGAATCATATTCCACTAACATTGTTTGTTTGTTAGTATGTAGGTTAGGTGGAAAAATGGAAAAGAAAATTGTAAGCGAAAAGAATAAGTTATTTGCAAATATAGAAACTGAATGCCATCTGTTGAGGGTATCGCCTGATACAGATGAATACTTGAAAGTATGGGTAAAAGAACCAACTTGGCTACAGGTTGAACAAGCCCTTTCAAGTGTAATGAATGTTGAATCAGGCGGCCAATCGTTTGGGCTTGATTTGAACAAAATGTATAAATTCATGGTAGAAAACTTCGTAGAAAAAACTGAGCCTAGTTTGACTCCGATAGATTTACTACGACTTAGCCCCTATATCGGGGCGCAACTCAAAGAAGTATTACCAAACCCATTCACCGATTTAATGGGGGATGACTTGGGAAACGAAAACTAATTAGAAGGGCAATAAAAGGCGGTTCTGTATCGCCTGTTGTGGCTTCTAAAATAATGGTATATACTTATGCCAGCACATTTCATGTAAATCCCTTAGAAGTATATAACACCCCTGCTTCTTTGGTTAAAGAAATGTTAGACATACATGGGGAAGTTAAACGCTTAGAAAGTGAAGAATTAGATAGAGTAAAAAATAAAAGGTGATTATCATGGGAATTACTGATGAAATTACTGAGTTAGAAGATAAATTAAAAGGAGTTGATAAACTATTAGTTCAATCTAATAAAGACGCTTTAATGTTAAAATCATCATTAAGCGGAATTAATGCTTTTGTTAGTGGTAAAAACTATGAAATTATTAGTCGTTTCTTATCTGGAACGGGTGCTTGGAAGGTATTAAACAAAGCAAAAGCAACTGTTCTAACAATGATACAATTAGTTTCTGTGCAGGAAAGAGCCGCTTTACAAGATAATCTTAGAATGAAAGAGATGGCTAAAATAATTAAAGATAGAAAAGAACTCCTTAAATTAGAATCTAAATTTAAAGAAGTTTCTATCAGTAAAGATAAAGAGTTAATTGAATTACTAAAAGAAAAATCTGATGTATTTGCTGCTTCAGCAACAATGGTTGGTGATGATAAAGCGATTGCAGAAATACTAAAAAGAATTTCTAAAAGCAAGGGACTTTTAGATAATGTATTGGGTAAAAGTAAAATTAGTGGTAAAACGCTAGTAGAAGACGAAACTAGCAAAAACATATTAGACTCAAATGTGGTGCAAACTGCCGCAATCACTGGTGGCTTCTTTTTAAACCAAAAGTTCTTGAAGAAAATAGCAACATCATCTGCCTTTTTAGAAGAGTTTAAAGAGGAACAGCAGAAAAAGTTAGATGCGCTACAAGCGGAATTTAATAAAAACCTACTTGAAAATCCTAGTGGCCCGAAAATGGAGTTTTTAAGTCATGCTAGTAAAGAATTTGGAGTTAAATTAGAATCTACTACTCTTTCTTTAGTAGATGCTCAAAATATTCTAGAAGAAGGCTCTAAAAGATTCAAAAACATTACTTTAGACCCAAAGGAATTAGCAAAAAAAGGATTAGATTATGTTACAAATATAGTTGATTTAAGTAGTGAAGATTACAAAAATAGATTAGCAGCAATTGAAGCCAATAAGAATATATTAGCGGCTTCAAATAAATATGTGGATTCATTATTAGATGGTAAAGACCCGAAATCAGGGCAGTTTCTTTCTGATGCAGAAAGGCATAAGAGATTAGAAGATTTAGCACCAAGAACTCAAAGCGGCAAATTCCGTAAAATAGACCCTCAATTTTTAGAACTTCAAAAAAATGCAACAGATTTACAAAAAGATTTTTCTGAAATATTAGATAAAAGAAAAACTGAAAGAAAACAAGCAAGAGCAAGGGCTTTTGGGTTTGGTAAAACCGATGAAGAAAAAGAAAAAATAAGTGAAACATTAGCAAATAGGAGAAAACAATTCAAATTAATTTGGGCAAAACCACTTTTAAAGATGAGAGAATCTATACAAGAAAATGGTGGATTTTTCGCTGCTATGGGAGAATGGGCGGCAAAAGGAGGAACTAAGTTAGTAGAATTTACAGGAAAATTATTAAGTTTTGTTAAGAAAACATTTATTTACTTTGGAGTTCTTTTAATTACTTTCTTTTTATTGTATCGTTTATTCAAAAATCAAGAGTTTAAAGAAAGATTAGATAAGATAAAAGAAGGGGCAGAAAGATTCTTTTATAGCGTATTACTGCCTCTATTAACAATGGTTTGGGGAGGACTTGAAAAAATCTATGATGGATTTAAGCAGGGAGAATTATGGATGGTTCTTGAAGGTTTAGGTCAAATCCTAATAGGTTTAATAAGTATTTCATTTGCAATACTTGGAAAAGCATTACATATATTAGGTCAAGTAATATGGGCAGCAGTTCAAACATATATTGAGTGGTTTTGGGAAAACATAAGAAGTAATACTAGTAAAGCAATTGCTAGTGTGTTGTATATTGCGGCTGGAATAGCATTTATTATTGCTTTCTTTGTTGGGTTCCCTGCAATCGTTGTTGGTGCAATTTTATTAGGTCTTGCATATTTAATAGATAAGTTTTCTCCCTTTGCATCGGGCGGTGTTGTTGGTTCAGGTATGCAACTTGTAGGAGAAAAAGGGCCAGAATTAGTTAAACTCCCATCAGGGTCAAGAGTCCATTCAAATGTTGATTCAAGAAAGATGTTATCTGGCGGAACAACAAATAACATTACAATTCAAGTAACAGGCAGAGTTGGAGCATCTGATTCTGAAATCAAAGACATAGCAAACAAACTATCACGAGAATTAAACAATAGAATGAATAGGACAGGTTCGGCGGTGAGTGGATTTTGAGCGTAGCAGAGATAAATGTATTCTTGGAATTAGCAAGAAGGAATGATAAAGGCGGCGGCCAAATCAATAGAATACCGCTTTATGTAACAGAAATATCTTTTGCTGCAAATAAAACAGTGCCTAACATTGGTGTTCCTTTTTCTGGTGCTATTCGTGGTGAATCTACTAATTTAGCATTTGATATGGGATTAACACAAAAGACTGTATCTATTCAAGGTGTTTTATTAGACCAAGTAATACAGAAAGATAATGATTCGGGTGTAACTTCTCATGCTTCAGGTGATGGGGTAAAATTAACTGCTTTTGAATTAGCACAACTAATACATTCATATGTTGATGGAAGCACTTTTCAAGATGACCAAAATCTCAATAAACTCTTAGTATTTTATCCTAGTAGGGTAGATAATAATTTTAATTATAGAGATGGAGTAGATGGTAACACCCCTATTGATAGTGAGGATTTAGCACAAATACCGTGGAATTGGAAGAATAGGGCATATGATAATACATTTACTCTTATGTCTGGAAACACAACAGATAGCCCATCAACGGCTTTTGATGCTAAAGTTAAAACTGCTGAACATATAGGGTTAGAGGGTTTTATTCGTTCATTTTCTACTACTATTTCTGGTGCAGAATATCCATCAGTAACATTCCAATTAGAATTTGAAGAATCAACAATTATATCAGATAACTTTTTCGATTGAGGGATTATATGGCTAATGTTTATGTAGGTGAATCTAAGGCTTTGGTTTTTCCTGTAATGAGCGAAGGCTATCTAAAGATGGAATATGATGATTCTAACACCACAGATTCAAAAGGTAATTTATGGAAGTTATCTGAGAGTTTTGTGGTTGAGGCTATTATTACTCCATATGATGTAAATGGTAATGCTTCTGCAGAAGTTACTACTTCTACTAAAACTGTTCCTACGGGAACTTCTAATTCAACTCAAAGCGGAACATACTTTGGAGTAAATAGACACTCACATAAAATGATGATATTTTATAATGAGTATTTTAGATTATACTTAGAAAATACTACTTCCCATAATAAAAACCAACCAGCAGAATATAAAATTGTTGCCTATATTGCTGATATAACTTCAGGTTCACCAGTATATACTACTGTTCAAAGTAATGCAGTTATTAAACCAATTAATACATTACATGGTTATGTTAACACAACAAGTGCAGACACTAAATTAGAAGCATATTATGAAGGAATATCTACAAATAAGACATTATTACAAGCAGACACATCAAAAAGTGGTAATACAATTACATTTCCTGCTTCGTCTTCAAATGATTGGTTAGGTAATACTTCTGTTGCTAAACTTGCTGTAGGTTCTGAAATATTTAATGATAGTGGGGTTAGTTTAGGAACTGTCGCTTCTACACCCTCGCTCAATACAATTACTGTTGCTGATGCTTCTAATCATACAGCAAAGATATATGTTTCACAGCCAAAAGAAGCCTTTTATGTTGAACAAACATTTAAAATTTCTTGTGTGTATAATGTAGGAGGTTCAGTAAATATCTATTTGAATAATCAAATACTTAAAATGTATTCCTATTCTTCTAGTCCAACTTTTGCATTCAAAGCAGATGATTGTTTTATTGGTCAAGATGGTTCAAATAAGAATACACAATTTATGGGGGAATTGTATGAAATAGCGATGTTTAAAGGCAGAAAACCATCGCCCACTATTAATACATTATCTCCAAGTTACAGTAATATTTTATTTTATTACAGTTTTGGTGAGTAATATGTCTGGAAGAATGATATTTCCTCTAAATGTTGGAGAGAATGAATCCACATTTACAGAAACATACACTACAAAATCTAATGCTAATTCAAAAGCAAAAGCATATAAGAATGTTTCAGTGACCCCGCTTCTCAAAACTAACGGGTTAGAAGATGAAACTGACTATGTTAGTGCTGATGGTGGAAATCCACCTATAGCGTCAATGATATTTACAGAAATTAGAAAAGGGCCACACGCAACTGGTATTTCAACTACAATTAGCGGTTCAATTCAAAATCGTTTAATACCAAACCAATCTACTACTATAGGAACTGTAGCAACTAATAAAGAAAATACTCCTTCATATAAAATTAAAATATATGACTCGACTCAAAGTATTTCTAGCACTAATCGAAAAGTTACATACCACCCATCATCAGATACACCCAATAGTAATACGGGTTTAGATGTAGAAGATTATGATTATTTTATATTATTAAATCCAAATATTCACAGTAATGGTGAAGATACAGTAAGGCCACATTTTGCAAAAATTACAAGGATAACTACTTTTGATGAGTTTGGTGATGGTGTAGAATTTGAACCTAAATATACAGGGGAGATACCAAAAGGGGCAGAATTTGAAATTTACAAAGGGCCACATAAAACTAACAATTCAGATGTTATAGCAGTTAGTTATGGTCTTCGTGGGGATAATTCAGCATCAACGGACAAATATGATAAAGTGTGCATTGTGAATAAACCTACATTTTATTTCTATAATGATAGATTAGAAGGAAATGACCAATTAGATTATAATGAAAAATATACATTAACTTCTCTTAGGTATTGGGGTTCTCAATCAATAACATTAACAGATACCGTAGGCACTTTAGCGCAATATGAAGCAGGTTCGACTAGTAAATATTATGTGTTAAGTTCAACTGATTATGGAAAATTAACTGAAGGGATGTCTATTTTTAATGGAGCAAATTATTTAGGTAATATAGAATCTAAATATGTAAATGACCCTCTTGGCACAATATCATATAGAATATATTTAGATTATGCAAGACAGAGTATTGCTGCGACTGCTAGTGATACTACAGTAACTATAGGAACAACAGTTCAAAATGTAGTATTCAAAACAGAAAGAAAATATGATGATACTATACAAAATTTAGGTAGAGATAAAATAGATGCTACTTTAGTGGATAAAAGATTAGAAGATGATGAAGATGATTCTAACTTTAATCCTATCTTTTGGCATAAAGCATTTCCAGAAATGAAAAGAAGTGCAACTGATATTACAACAACAACAGTAAGTATAGATGGTGGATTAAATGGCCCATCTAAATATATTACATTTGAATCTGCAGCATTGAAAAATGATAAAATACCGCTAGTTATGGAGAGTATTGTAAATAATCCTAAAAATAAAATTGCTAAAATATGTGAAATTAAAACATTAGATAATGCTGGCATTGTTCATTTAAAATATAAAGAAAATGATAAGATGGTAATTAGAAATGGTTTATTTACTAGCATTACACAAATGCAAAAATTAACACATTCAGTTACAACTAATTCTACTAAATTAGAATTTAATAACAAATCAAATGCTAATGTTGCTGAAGGTTGGGATTATGATTATACGGCTATATTAACCACTGGCTCTACTATAGAAATAGGAGATTACTATTATCTTGTAAATGTAATAGACGCTAAAGCAGACGATACTAAACAAGGATTTACAGTTAGCCATAATAGATTAAAAACTGGAAATACATGGATTGCTAGTGCTACCCCACCAACAGTAACTGATGCGGATATTTATGTAGTCCCTTATTCTAATAGCAAGTTTAATTTAGGATTTGCGTCTGATACTCAAGTAAAAACTGCACAAAGTAATAGAATAACTTTAAATGGGAATACTATTGATAAAAAGAATACTAAAATGTATGATAATAAAATTACTTTTAATGGATTTGTAGGGCATGATATTAAAGTAGATTATGGGGATAAAAATTTAAAATATGTTACTATTCAAGACGCTTCCAAAAAATATTACCAAAACACTACAATAGATAGAATGTATTATTATTCAGGTGGTTTTACTTTACATGAAGAAGTGTTTGAAGGTAAAGTGGAAGATTTAACATCATCATCTGATTCAGGAATATTAGAATATAAAATATTAGGTAGAGATAAAACTGCAAACTTATTATCGCAAAACACAGATAAAAGATTATTGTTTTCTGATGATATTATTGGTTCTTCTTTAAATCCAAAATTAAGTTTAACTTTAGTTAATTCTTCTACTACTACAAATAATGATTTGCCGGATATTGATACTACTTCAGGAAATACTGCTATGACAGTAGATGGAAATAAAGTATCAACTCTAACTAAATATACAATGATATTTGATTCAAATAAGAACTTAATTGGTGAAGTAAATACTGCGGTTCATAATGGTAATTCTGGAGTTACTTCTTATACTAATGTTACTTTATTAGATGGGGCTTATGTTACTGTTACTAATGGGACTTCGTATTATTATTATAACCCATTTACTACATCTAATAATATAACATTAAATAAAGCAATGTCTTCAAATCCACTATTAACAAACTATGCTACTGATTTAGATGGGGCATCAGAGAAAGGATTAGTGTTTGAAAAAGGATATTCTTTGAACAGCAGTTTAGAGAAAACAGATTTGAATTTATCCGCTACTATAATAAATGAAAATAAATTAGGATATGATATTAGTAATATTGATTCTATTAGTGATTTTGATTCTAAATACTTATTTAAATTAGCAGATGAGCAAGATGCATACTTAACTGATATAGTAAAGGTAATTCAATCTTCTAACTATTTATCTGTAGTAGATGTAATTCAATCAGAATTTAATGAAAGTGTTATAGATGTTAGCGCGCAATTTCCAATTACTTTAGGTTTAATTGATGTTAATAGTTCTGATACTAGAATTAATGCTACCCATACTAAAGCAGCAAGCATTTATTTATTGAATAATAATTTACCTAAAGGTGGATATATACATAGACTAAATAATACATTCAATAATTTCTATACTTCAAAAGATATTTTTAGATATGTCGATTTGCAATCATTTAATGCTGGAACAATTGTTTATGATGATTCTGATAGTATTTATAAAGAAGGAAAAACTCCAAGTAAAATAAATGGTTACACTATTGCACATAATATAACTGAGGAAGGGGCAGATAAAGATGCAGCAATTACTACTAATCATAACTTATCTCAAATTTTTACTGAAACTGGAACAACAAACACTATTTATACAGGTAATGTTCTTACAACAGATGGACAATCTAATGCAACAACTAGTAATTATTGGGAAATGAATGCTTTAAGTGCTGATGAAAGATTACTTGCTAATTCATTAAGAGGAAGTTATGGTGATAAATCTAATTTATTACTTCAAAATGATTATAGATGTAGGACATATGAATTATTATGTTATGGTGATTTATTCCCAGATTCTTATTTACGGTATAATCATGTTTCTCATAATGGATTAAGTGATTCTAATTCTTTCCCCCTTTTAAATTATGGCATTATGTGGGAAGGAAAGGGAATAAAAGAAGGCGAACAAAATCATAGTAGTTATAATGGGAAAACACAATCTACTAGATTAGAAGATAAAGATTATGAGTTATCTACAATATCACAATCAAGTTTAACATATACAAAAAATCTAAGAAGATGGGGAGTCATTCGATTAACTGAAGCAACATTTGACTGGCATTTTAATGCAATAGATTCTGACGCGTTAAAACCAAGAGAAGAAATACCAAGAGTCCCAATTACACTTTTATCAAGATTTTCAGGTAAAGAAAGTGGGGTTAATTGGAATAACACTAACAGACCAACATTTAGTTTGCGTTTATCTTCTGATGATTATTTATATTCTGTAGGAGATACAAATACATTTGGTGGAAATAGCACAGGAGTTAATTTTACTTTGGCTTATTTTACTATTCCAAATTTAGCACTAACACATAAAGATGAGTTATATTTCAGTTATAATGCTCTAAAAAACGGTAGTGATTATGGTTTTGATGTGCATAATGTGTTTTTACCTCTCTTACCTCAAGTAAATAGTAGTGATAATTCTGCAAATGCTAAAACATTTATTGAATCCCCATTCCATTACGGGACTATAGATGCTCCAAATGGTTCTGTTGCTGATGGTGCTAATGGTTCTCTTTATCATACATCTACAGTATTATCTGCAATGGCTAGTCCTATTCTTGGAGGGACTACTGGTATAACCGTTCCACATTATTATGCTGACTTCCCTTCAAAAACTATTTATGATAATTGTGTAGGTGTATTTAGAAATATAATGAATATAACAAATAAAGATGATAATGACTTGTATGATTTTGATTCTAGTTCTTTATTAACAATAGATAACGATTACAATGCTACTAATATAGATTTATCTACAAATGACCAAAACCAACATTCTAAAAATTTACTAGTAAGAGAAGGATTAAATCAGGGCGGATTACGACATTTACCAATTGCAATGATAGGCATGAAAACAGAAAATTATCCTTTAGTTAATAGCCTTAAGAATCTAAATGTAAATAAAATATCTGGTAATAATGATGCTGATACTGTGCATAATGAAACAACTGCTAATAATGATGAACATGGAAAAGCCTTTGCTGCACAAATGTTAATTAAACCTCAATTTAATATAGTATCTGGTGATTATAGTTCCACTCCAAGTGTAATTACAAGAACAATGGACTCTAGTTCCACTCATCATTGGTTACATTATATGCCTGATTTAACAGGGCATTATATTGTTGGCCCTAATATAACATCTAAGGGAACACCATCTTACATTGGTAAAATAATTAGCCACACAAAGATAGTTACTAGCAATAAGTGGGTTCATACAATTACATTTGATAAAGACCTTACTGCGGAAGGTCAATATAGATTAATGAGAATATCAGAAACTACTTTTGATGAAACTCCAGATTATTTTGAAATCAATGTAATGGATGATTCTGGATTAAAGCACGATAAAGTCTTTGCTGATTTTAGGACAGGGGGAGTGGAAGGTGATTCTAAGAGCACTAATTCAGAAGGGGTTTATTCAATGCATATGTTATTAGAATTAGATACTGCAAATACTTACCTTGAAAGAAGATTATTTTCTAATATGGCTATGTTTACAAATGGTGAAGAAATAGACACATTCATAAGTGATGGAATAAATACTCAAAGAAAATCACTAACAGTTACAAAATCTAATTCAGCACTTAAGTTTGAATATGATGGAAAAATAAGCGCAAATGGTTGTGTATCATTTGGAAAGGTTTGCAGTCTAACTGTGCCTAAGAAACTTAATATCACTCCTAAAAATTGTTTCTTAGGGAATACCATTAGAATAGGAAGTAAAGTTGTTGATGCAATAGAAGAAATAGCAATTGATAGCAATTTAGATATTGATGTAGAAAATTCATTAAAACAACACACAGGATTAATTGTTAGTAGTGTAAGTAATAATGTGATTACACTATTAAATAGCCCATTAAATTTAGCAGTAGATGATGTTGTGTATAATCAACATGGATATTTAATTGGTAAAATTGGCTCTTTATCTACTAGTAGCCCATTTACTATTACAATTGGTAGTAATGCAAATGATATTGTTTTTGTGCCTACAGCATATGATGAAATAACCACCCGTAAAAAAGATACATTTATTTCTAATGTTAAATTTGATAATACAGATTCATTCGCTGCATTAAATTATTTAATGAGTTTGCAAAAATTAGATTATAAGATAATTAATGATAAAATCATCATTGAGAATAAAGATGATACTTATTCAAAAAGAAAATATTATATTGATTATAGAGCAAACAATAGGCTAATCTCAGTAAATAGTAATAAAAGTTTATTCGATAAGAAAAACAAAATTATAGTATTAGGTGATGGTGTAAAAGCAGAATATGAAATGTCAACTAATGATAACACTAAAGTCTTAAGGCATATTGATTCTTCGATTAAAACTATTGATGAAGCAAAAATAAAAGCAATTAAATTATTAGAATTACATGGTGAAGACTTTAAAAAGATAAATTTAAAATTACAAAAAGAAGGATTAGAATTATTAGAAGCAGGAGATATTCTTATTTTAGATTTTCCTAATCATGGTATTCCAAGAGGTGAATATCAGGTGTTTGAAATAGCAAATGTATTATCAGGAACAACTGAAATAACAGTAGGGACATTTAATAAAAATATAGCAGAAAGATTAACTGAGTTAGATATGGAATCTAAAAATAGCAATTTTACTTTATTTACTAAAAATTCAACATCTTCATCTGTTGGGAAATTTATACAGGATGACTTAAATATTAACCAAAATAGAATTAATTATGCAGTTAAGACTACATCAACAACAGGTGGAACTACATTAGGGTTTGGTGCAACTTTAGGTTTTGGAGCAACTTTAGGATTTGGAACTGCTACAACATCAACATTAAAGGAATACGAAAGTGAGAAGAGTGAGGGAATATGATAACAAATAGCGCGAAAGAAGATATAGCCACAAACTATATCAAAACTAACTATACGACAATTAGAATAGGTGATGGTGCAGATGCTACTGCTGCATCACAAACTAATTTAGACCATTATGTTGCAGAGAAAACATCAATAACCCCAACAGTTGTGGGTTCTACTTTAGTGTGGAATGTTGATTTCTTAGGTTCTGATATACCATCTTCAGGTGTATCTGAGTTAGGCGTGTTTAAGTCTGACGGTAGCAAATTGTTAAGCCGAGTAACATTTACAAGCACAGGCGTTGTAGCGGCGAGTGATACGGTAACATTTACAATACGAATAGAGGTGAATTAGTATGGTGGATAATACAGGCTTTATTAGCACATTAGGTGCTACCCCCACTGCTCAAATAGATGATGCTACAGATGCTATACATTCTTCTATCATAATGTCGTTAAATGCTGCAACTGGTGAAAATAGACCAATTGAAGGATTTAATATCACACAATCAACAAGTAGTAGCCATACAAGTTATGTTGTTACTGCTGGCGATGTTCTTAGAAATGGATTAAGAGTAGATGTTAATGCGGCTACATTAACTACTGATTCTTCCACAGGAACTTCAAATAGTGTAGATTGGTATGGTTTAATTGTTGTTAATTCTTCAAATGCTTTAGCATGGCGACATGGAACATCATCTCCAACTTCAACAGGTAAATTAGATACTTCAAATGCTACTGTTGCTGCACTAACTGCTGGTGATATTCCAATTGCAATAGTTAAATATGCTGCAAGTTCAAATGCTAATTTAACGAATAGACCAATGCAATTCTTAGGGTATGCTCAAGCAACAAGAGGATTTTCTGCCGTAAATTCTAATGCGGAAACAATGAGAATAAATGCTGATGGAACTTTAACTAAAGGTTCAGCAACAATTACATTACCTTCAACAACAGGAACATTAGCGAGAACAGCAGATGATATTACAGGAAATGCTGCTGGAT
>TARA_R100000781_G_scaffold28418_5_pt1 | contig 16466 bp, 13 predicted proteins | sample TARA_R100000781 | Tara Oceans TARA_R100000781 (sample SAMEA2623385) | marine metagenome | biome: marine biome (ENVO:00000447); feature: deep chlorophyll maximum layer (ENVO:xxxxxxxx); material: "saline water (ENVO:00002010), including plankton (ENVO:xxxxxxxx)" | depth 60 m | reverse complement strand
CAATGCTATCAATTTCGGTTCGGGAGATTTAGAAACCAATCTGAATCTGGAAGAGAAAGAAATAACTAATGTTCAGGATATCGATGCAACTTTTTCAGTACGGAACGGAACAGATAAAGTAAAAAAATATTCGTTTTCTTCAGGGTGTCAAGTTTCCTTTTTACTTTCTAAAGATGGTGTTGAAAAATTACGCTCAGAGGACAACTTAGGTTGTATCGCGATCGTAACCGGCATCGAGTTAATTCCTAACGAAAGCGAAACGTTCAAGTTACCCACACTTTTTGATGTTGAGCTTGAAGCAGGCGAATATATGATCAAAGCTTATCTAATCGGCTACGAAGATGAAGTATTTGCCACAAAAAAATTTAGTGTAAACTAACCGGAAGTTACTCGATTTCTAAATTCGAATGATCCCCGACATCTACTTTGCCTTTCACATTTTTGAGTGAAGTATGGGCTCCAATTGTAGAGCCTTCAGTTTCCACATTATCCAGAACTGCATTATCTCTAATAATAGAGTTCTTGATCGTTGAATTCTTGATTGTGGTCCCTTCTTCAATACTAACATGTGGTCCAATTTTACTGGACTCGATATTAACGCCCTCCGCAATAAATACAGGCGGGATGATCTCAGATCCCGGAAATTTAGAAGCATTGAAAGTTGGATTTTCTTTGGCTACAATCTCACCGGTAGTTTCTAACCATGCCGGTAAAGTTCCACAATCCAACCATTCGTCAACAGTAGCAATTTTGAAGACTTTTCCTTCATTGATCATGTTATCAAGCGCTGCAGTAAGGAAGTATTCGCCACCGGGACCTTTTAGTCCGTCATCCATAACGCGATTTACTTGACGCTTCAATTCAGCCCCATCTTTGAAATAATACACTCCGATAATGGCGAGATCTGAAATAAATTCTTCCGGCTTTTCAACAAACCCGGTGATCTTCTCACCTTCGTGGACAGCAACTCCAAATCTAGACGGGTCTTCAACTTTCTTGAGCCAGATCACACTATCAGCTCCGTCTAAATCAAATTTCTCTGCGCTGTCAAAAAGAGTATCAGCAAAAGCTACGATCACTTCACCTTCCAGATCTTCATTTGCACAAGCTACAGCATGTGCAGTTCCTAAAGCAGGAAATTGAACACGGAAAGTTGTTTTTGCGTCGTGTCGGTCACTCATTGCTGTTAGCTGGTCTTTGATATCCTGACCGAAATCGGGGCCTAATATGTACACAATCTCTTCAATTTTTCGATCCAAAGTTCGAATAAAAGTTTCAACCAATCGCTCAATAATCATGGTTCCGGCAACCGGAAGCAGGGGTTTTGGAACAGTATGAGAGTGAGGGCGTACCCGGGTTCCACGACCCGCCATTGGGATAATTAATTTCATATATTTGTCTCCGATTCGAAACTTTGTTTTAATTGTGCGGTGAATATAAGAGCGTTCTCAATCAATATCGAGAAGTTCTGTATTTAACTGGGAAACATCACATTCTAATAGTCTACAGCTTGTATTGGTATATCAGTTTACTTAATTATTTCTCCATTTTGTTCTGCATCATAATGTTTAGATATCATTGGTACAGAACACGTTTTTTTGTTCACACTTTTCAGCAGGTAGGATATAAGAACAATGAGTTCTGGCATTGGCTCAGAATGCATTGGGATGAGAAAGTTATTCCTATTGATCTCGGGATTTTCAACCTGATTTTATTCATAGCAGTTGCAGTGGATGGGTTTTTCGGAAATGTAGTAACAAGAAGCACTTTAGCTGTCATCTTTTTTGTATACACTGTCTTTTGGTTGGCATCTGTAAAAAGGTATAAGCAGGAGAAGGTGAAAAAACCTCTTGTTGTTACAAATAGAATTAAACGGTTACTGATCCCTTTCGTTGTTCTCGGGTTATTGTTCCCTGTGTTTTTTACATTAGAATCTTATACCGGTCGATTACTGTATAATTATAGCCCTGGCTTACTTTCGTTTGATATTATTCTTTTAGTTTTTGGATGGGTTTTTTCAGCAATCCTGATTCCGTTTTATATTTTTTTGGCGAGTTGGATCACAAAACCTATAGAAAATTCTATTCAGGAAGGATTTAAGAAACAAGCCAGAAAAAAACTTCAGTCAATGCCTCATCTTAAAGTAATTGCTATTACCGGAAGTTATGGTAAAACCAGTACTAAGTTTATGGTTCGGGATCTTTTAAAAGAGAGATTTAGTGTTTGCTCAACACCGGGAAGCTTTAATACTCCAATGGGGATTTGCAAAGTGATCAACAATGATCTGCTATCGCACCACCAAATTTTAATTCTGGAAATGGGAGCCCGTTATGCTGGAAACATTCAGGAGTTATGCGACATTGCTCAGCCTGATATTTCTATTATTACAAACGTAGGAGTGGCTCATTTAGAGACTTTTGGCTCGCAAGAAGTAATAGCAAAAGAAAAGGGTACGCTTGTAGATAACTTACCATCTAATGGAGTAGCAATTCTTAATGCTGATGATAAGTACGTGAGCATAATGGGAGAAAACCGTTCTGATATAGAAAGAATTTTAGTAGGGCTCGAATCCGGCGTGATAAAGGGTAATGATATCAAATACAATACAGAGGGAACCAACTTTATATTGAGTGTTGAAGGAGAGGAAGTGTCTATACAAACACGGTTACTTGGAAGGCATAATGTTCAGAATATGTTGTTGGCAATTGGAGCCGCTTATCATTTAGGGATTCGTTCAAAAACCATTGCTTTGGGTGCAAAAAATATTGAACCGATTGAGCATCGTCTTGAGCTTAAAAAAGCAGGCGATTTTTATATTATTGATGATGCTTTTAACTCAAACCCGGTTGGCGCAAAAAACGCAGTAGAAATTCTAAGTCAGTTTTCATCCGGGAGAAGAATTATCATCACGCCTGGAATGGTAGAGCTTGGTGAGATTGAATATCAGGAGAATCGAAAGTTTGGAGAAGCGATCGCAAAAGTGCAATTGGATAAAATAATTTTAGTAGGAGAGGATAGGTCAGAGCCCATTTTGGAAGGTTTACATTCAGTAGAAACTTCAAATATTGAATCTGTGAGTGTGGTAAATTCATTGTTTGAAGCTAACGACCTTTTGAAATCTTATATACAACCAGGCGATGTTGTGTTGTACGAGAACGATCTGCCGGATCTTTATAATGAATAAAATTTATTCATATCTAATGGCATCAGCAGGTTGAATTTCAGAGGCTCTTGTTGCGGGTAGCCAGCTGGCTGCTATACAAAGTAACAGGCTACCCAATAATATAATAACCACATCTGTAACCTGAATCTGAACGGGATAAGCATCAATAAGAAAAGCAGTGGAAAGCTTAATGATATGGAATTTAAGCTGAAGCCAACTTAGCAAAAGGCCAAGAAGTCCGCCAAAAATGCACCCAATTAACCCGATATAAAGCCCTTGTTTGCGAAATATCTGCTTTATTGCAGCTTTTGAATATCCCATTGTAATTAAGATTCCAATATCTCTTCTTTTCTGAATTACGATCATGGTAAGTGAGCCGACAATGTTTAAAACGGCAACAATAATGATAATCATTAAAATGGCATAGGCACCCCATTTTTCCAGATACATAACATCATATAGAGCCTTTTGAAGATCGTACCAAGACGAGACGTTAAAGTTATCACCTAATTTGGATTGGAGTACAGGCTTTAGTTGTAGTGCTAATTCACTGTCTGTTAATTTAATATCAATACCAGAAATGTTGTTTCTAGATTTAAACAATCTTTGTGCCGCTGTAATATCGATAAAAGCCTGCGCTCCTTCACCTATTTGTTCAAGTTCATAAGCGCCACGTACTTCAAACCGGTATAACCTTGGTGCAGTAATTTGTGTTAATGTTCTGCGCATTGCTGAAGCACTTAATAGAGCAACTTCATCTCCTAAATCTAAATCAAGCTCATTCATAAGTTGCTCGCTTATAACAAGACCTGGTTTGCGATTTCTAACGCTAACATCAAAAACCCCTGCACTAATGCTTTGTTGAATTTCGATGAGGTTGATAAAACTCTCGGTATCTACACCTCTTACTTCAATAACTTTATTTTCTTTTCCATTGTTGGTGAGCAAAGCTTTTCCTTCCACGTAAGGAGACAGTAAGGTGATTTCAGGTAGTGAATTGATTTGATCCACTAATTCCTGATTTTGAACAAATGTACTTGAGCCGGAGGCTTCTACTCGTAAATCAGGGTCATAATTCAATAAATAACCTTGAACAACATCAAAAAAACCGTTTAGAACAGACAATACTACAATAAGAAGCGCTGTACCAATGGTAACCCCAATTATGCTTATGAAAGTAAGTGTGGATATAAGAGAGATATGCTTTTTTGAGAAAAGATATCTTTGGGCGATTTGTCCGGTGTAATGCATAAACACAAAATAGAAAATGAAAGATTAGAAAGCATACTGAATACATCAAAAGATTTTGTGTAAAATTGCTATCTTCCGAGCCTTAATTAAAGAGGATTAATGAGCTCTACACTTAGCAAAGAAATAATAGCCTCAATTTCAAATGGTACACATGGGGATCCATTTTCGGTTTTAGGCCTTCACACGGTAAAGGACGATGGCAAAGAAAAGCTTGTGATAAGAGCTCTCCGCCCTGAGGCTAAAGCCATTTCAGTAAATATTGGCAGTGCAAAACCCTTAGCATTAGATAAAATTTCTGATGAAGGGTTGTTTGAAGTAATCATTCCAAGAAGAAAAAAAAGATTTGATTATTCATTGTCCATAACACCCTATGAAGGGAAGAAGTTTGAGATAATCGACTCCTATAACTTCGGATCGTTACTAAGCGATTTTGATTTGCAATTATGGGGCGAAGGAAATCACCAAAAGGCTTATGAGTTTATGGGAGCTCATGAAAAGAAAGTTGGAAAGGTGAAAGGTGTTCATTTTGTAGTTTCAGCACCAAGTGCAGTAAGGGTAAGTGTGGTTGGTTCATTTAATAATTGGGACGGCAGAGTTAACCCAATGAGGAAGTTCCATGACCAAGGAATTTGGGAAATTTTTATCCCGCATGTAGCAGAAGGAGATCTGTATAAGTTTGAGATTAAATCACCTGTTCAGGAAGCTCCATTATTAAAAGCAGACCCGTACGCTTTTAAAGCAGAACTTCGCCCTAATACTTCATCAATTGTTGTTGGAAAAGATGCTTTCAAATGGTCTGATGAAAAATGGATGAACAAGCGGAATGTGAGACAAGCTAAAGATCAGCCAATTTCTATTTATGAACTACACATAGGTTCGTGGCGAAGAAAAGTAGAAAACGGGCGCGATTTTTTAACCTACCGTGAACTTGCCAAAGAATTGATTCCATACATAAAAGATATGGGATTTACTCACGTGGAATTATTACCTATTGCAGAACACCCATATGATCCTTCCTGGGGATACCAGATAACAGGATACTACGCTCCAACAAGCCGTTTTGGAGATCCGGACGACTTTAAGTTTTTTGTTAACGAGTGTCACAAGGCAGGAATAGGCGTACTGCTGGATTGGGTTCCTGCACATTTTGCTAAAGATGATCATGGCCTCAGAAGATTTGACGGTACGGGTTTGTATGAACACGAAGATCCGAGACAAGGTGAGCATCTTGATTGGGGTACGTGCATTTTTAACTTTGGGAGAACAGAGGTTCGTAATTTTCTTATATCAAATGTTGTTTACTGGTGCGAAAAATTTCACATAGACGGAATACGAGTTGACGCGGTGGCATCAATGCTATATTTGGATTATTCTCGGAAAGAGGGAGAATGGGTGCCAAACAAGTATGGTGGAAGAGAAAACATTGAAGCAATAAATCTGCTTAGAAATGTAAATGATGTTCTTCATTCTCTATTTCCAGGGGTTATAACATTTGCAGAGGAGTCTACTTCATGGGGCGGGGTTTCAAGACCTACAGGTACAGGAGGATTAGGCTTTGATTATAAATGGAATATGGGATGGATGAACGATACACTTTCTTACATAGAGAGAGATCCTATTCATAGAAAGTATCATCAGGACCAACTTACATTTTCATTGATATATGCTTTCTCAGAACATTTTACTCTACCTTTTTCGCACGATGAAGTAGTACATATGAAGCAATCCATGTTGTCAAAAATGCCTGGTGATGACTGGCAAAAGTTTGCGAATTTAAGATTGCTTTACTCGTATATGTATACGCATCCGGGGAAGAATTTGCTGTTTATGGGTGGAGAGTTCGGTCAATGGTCGGAATGGAATCATGAAAACTCTTTAGACTGGCATTTATTAGAATGGGAAAAGCATAAGGGATTGCAACAGTTAGTAAAAGATCTCAATAAAGTTTCAAAAACTGAAAAAGCTTTACACGAAATTGATGGCGACTGGAGAGGTTTTGAGTGGATCGATGTAAGTGATGCAGACAATAGCCTGATTTCGTATATTAGAAGAGGGAAAAATGCGGATGACTTTATTGTAGTAATATTGAATTTTACCCCCACGGTTCATTATGGATATCAGGTCGGGGTTCCAAAAGATGGTGTTTATAATGTATTGATGAACACAGATTCAGAATATTATGGTGGAAGTAATGCCGGAGATTCAGCTATTCAAGCTAAATGGGGTGATTGGCATAACCAACCTGCCTACATAAATGTCACTATTCCGCCTTTAGCAGCACTAATTTTAAAACCAAAAGGATAAGAATGAGATTTCCTCGCTCAAGTGGAACTTTAGTTCACCCTACATCATTTCCAGGTAAATATGGAATTGGAGACTTTGGCTCAGAAGCCAGAGTTTTTATAGATTTTTTAGAAGCAACGTATCAAAATATTTGGCAAATATTACCATTAACTCCTACAGGATATGGAAACTCTCCTTATGCGAGTTACTCTGCATTTGCAGGAAATCCATATTTAATATCTCCGGATATTCTTGTTGAAAAAGGTTTATTAGAAAAGGGAGAAGCTATAAAGGCAGAGTTACCTTCAGAAACAAAAGTAGACTACGACAGGTCATTTAAAAACAAAGATAGATTATACAAGCTTGCGTCGGATAGGTTTTATAAAAAAATAGATGCCGATCAAAAGAAAAAATTCAATTCTTTTAAGAAAAAGAACAAATTTTGGTTGGATGATTACACCCTGTTTATGGCTTGCGGTTTAGATTGTGGTATGCAGCCTTGGAACACTTGGGATTCTATGCTTGCTCAAAGAGACCCTGAGGCGTTAAAATCAGCTCGTAAAAAATATAAAAAAGAGATAGCTCATCAACTATGGTTGCAATTTGAGTTCTCATCCCAATGGTCTGAACTTAAAAAATATGCCAACGACAAAGGAGTTAGAGTAATTGGTGATATTCCGATTTTTGTTGATCATAATAGCGCAGATGTATGGGCCAATCCTCAATACTTTGAAGTAGATAAAAAAGGAAATCGTAAATTAGTTGCTGGCGTCCCTCCAGATTATTTTAGCAAGACGGGGCAATTATGGGGGAATCCTCTTTACAAATGGAAGGTGCTGGAAAAGGATGGTTTTTCTTGGTGGGTAGAAAGATTTAAGTATATGTTCTCCATATGTGATGCAATTCGTGTAGATCATTTCAGGGGGTTTGATGCTTATTGGGAAGTTAAGGCATCTGAAAAAACAGCTGAAAACGGGCGGTGGGTAAAAGGGCCGGGCGAAAAGCTATTTGATACGATCCTTCAGAAATGTGGAGAATTGCCAATTCTAGCTGAAGATCTTGGTTTTGTAACAGAAGGAGTAGAAAGGTTGCGCGATAAATATAACTTTCCGGGGATGAAGATTATTCAATTTGCTTTTGATTCGGATTCCACAAACAGTTTTTTACCTCATAACTACCCTCAGAATTGTGTAGCATATTCCGGAACACACGATAATGACACCAGTATTGGTTGGTATAACTCTGCTCCAGAAGTTGAAAAACATCGTGTTCGTGTGTATACAAGGTCGGACGGGAGTGAGCCTAATTGGGAATTTATTCGACTAGGGATGTACTCTGTATCTGATCAAGCAATTTTTCCTCTTCAGGATTTCATGAACCTGGATGGAAGCCACAGAACCAATGTGCCCGGAACCTCTTCAGGAAACTGGGTATGGAGATATACTGACTCAATGTTGAAAGAAATTGATACAGAAAGAATTAAAGAACTAATAATCGATACAAACCGAAAATAGCCCAAAAAAGCATTTCTTTAATACCATTGTAAGAATGAGTATATTTAGGGCTTTGAATTTTAAGAATACATGGCATTTACATTAAAAAATTTACCATTTAGAACATCCAAGCCTCGCACAAATGGAATGACATTTGTGTTAGATAAAGGATACAGCGTTAGGGAATGTGAAGACTTCTGTGAAGTTGCTTCAGACTCTGTTGACGTAGTAAAATTAGGCTGGGGAACTTCAGTAGTGACTCAAAATCTAGAAAATAAGATTAAAGTGTATTCCGATGCCGGTATTCCGGTATATTTTGGTGGGACTTTGTTTGAGGCTTATTTACTAAGAAACCAATTGAGTGATTATTTGAAGTTATTGAATAAGCATGATATAGATACCCTAGAAGTTTCTAATGGAACTATTTGGCTTTCTGATGAGAAGAAGCAAAAAATAATAAAGGACCTAAGTAAGGATTTTAAAGTTTACTCCGAAGTGGGAAGTAAAAATCCAAATGAAATTGTACCGCCATATAAATGGGTAAAAGTTATTCGTGAGGAATTAGAAGCCGGAGCGGAAAAAGTAATTTGTGAGGCCAGAGAAAGTGGAACGGTAGGTGTATTCAGGCCAAATGGCGAAATCAGGTCTGGTTTAATAGAAGAAATAACAGATCAAATTCCTGTGGAAAAGCTTATATTTGAAGCTCCTCAGAAAGAACAACAGGTCTGGTTTATCAAGAAATACGGGAGCAATGTAAATCTTGGAAATATTCCTCCAAAAGAGGTGATTTCCCTAGAAACGATTCGACAAGGATTAAGAAGTGATACTTTAATGGATTTTGTACCAATAAAAGATCCGTCCTTTCAAGAGATGATGAATAAAAATTCAATTTCAAACGAAGAGAAATAAAGACTATTTATGAAAATTTTATATGCAGCAGCGGAAATATCTCCATTTGCAAGAATGACATATACTGCAGATCTTTTACGCTTTTTACCAGCTTCATTGCAAGACAAAGGGTTTGAAATAAGAATTCTTCTGCCGAAGTATGGATCTATTAATGACAGAAGAAACAGGCTTCATGAAGTAATAAGACTTTCAGGTATTGAGGTTGAGGTAGGGGACAATGTTGAAAGCATGAAGATCAAGGTCGCTAGTATTCCTAATGCAAAATTGCAGGTCTATTTTTTAGACAATGACACCTATTTCAAAAGAAAAGGCCTTTTTAAAAAGCCGAATACAGACGAATTTTACGAAGACAATGCAGAGCGTTTGGCTTTCTACAATAAAGGTGTGCTGGAAACTGTTATGAAGCTTGGATGGGAGCCTGATATTATTCATTGTCACGATTGGCCTGCCGGTTTAATCCCTTTGTTAGTGAAAACGAAGTATAAAGACGAAGCTATTTTTAAGAATACGCAAGTAATTTATAATCTTCATCACCCCGAAAATGAAGGACAAGCCGACACTGCCAAGATTCTTGAACTATTAGGCTTACCAGAAGATATAGACATAAACAAACTTACAGATAACGGTAAGGTGGACTTATTGAGACTAGGGCTTCAATTTAGTGATCATGTAGTTACCGGAAACTATCTAAAGGATGAATTCAATGATACTTTTGAAGAACTGGGCATTAAACCCCACCAAATACAAGGGTCACCTGAAGATGTATCTGAAAAGTTTGCAGAATACTATAATAAAATAGCTAAGTAACTTAAAAAATTTATAAAGAGTTGATGCAAAAAAGCATTTCTAAAGCCGCAGTAACATGGCGGCTTATTTTGTCGGTATTACTAATAGGAAGTTTTATTTCTTGCGAAGACACCAACACCGTTGGTGGTGGGGTTGTAGAACCATCTGAGATAAGGGTTGATACAATATATATATCCGATTTTAACCAGCGCAGTTCTGACATGTACAGTGGGCAATTATCGAATATGCCAATTGGGTACTATAGTGACCAATTATTTGGGACATTTAATTCAACCGGATATATTCGTCCCAGCTTACTTTCAAGCTCAGTCTCTCCGGTTAATGATACAACCAAGCTAAAATTATTACTCGAGAATAAGACTTTTTTATCATTAGGCGACACCACTTCATCGGCCAACTATTCCATATATAAGGTCACGGAAAGATGGAGAGGAAGAACACTCTTATCCTCAGATAATATAAATTACGACGAGCTGGTACTTGCGGGATCATTCACATATCAGAATGAAGAAAGCATAACAGTAGATCTTTCTGATTCTATCTCAGCGGAGTATATTAGGTTTGTTAATAATGAGGATGATGATAGAGATTCGTTATACAATGCTGAATTTTTTGGCTTAGCAATAGTGCCTGATGAAAATTCATCCCAAATTATGTTTCCGGATATAAGTAGTTCAAGGTTTTTCTTCGTTGATGGCTCAAGTAATGATACTACACTTCTAACAGTTGCAGATTATGGGTTTACTCTTGAAAGGCAAAACGAACCAAATTTTGCAGATCGATATTATTTAAATAGTAATCTTGAAAGCTACTATTCCCTTAATTTTGGTGAAATTGCCAGCGCTATTGGGAGTAAAAATATTCTTAATGCAGAAGTCTACTTATATGAAGACACAACTCAGGTAAATAATTCACTTCCGAATAATCATGTTAGGCCGGCTTTAAATTTGATCGATATGAAATCGATTGATGATTCTGAGTTTAAATATGAATTGCAGTTTTCAGGTACAGATTATTTCGGCTTTAGAGATAGTACAGAAAATGCATTTGTCTTAAATATAACAACTCATATTAATGAGTACTTATTTGGGGATTTGGAAAGTGAAGATTTGTATCTGATCATAAATCCAAATGGAGGATTGTTAAAGTCTAGTGTTTTTTATGATACAAACAGTTCTGATGCCTTAAAACCAAAACTTATTTTGACGATAGCAGAACAATGATTAGAACAGCAATTAAATTTAACTTGGTTTATATCGCGCTATTCTTATTTAGCGCTTCATCAGTGCAAGCTCAAGATGAAGAAGGTAAATCCGGAACTGTATATTCAAAATTTGGAACAGGAATGCCGGTTCTGAATAATACTGCCCAAGAAAGAGGGATGGGAATTATTGGAGTTTCGTTTAGTGATCTTGGTTCCCCAGGGCTTAGTAATCCTGCATTTTGGGGGAGTGGGTTTTACACAAGAGCGGCTATAAATTTTGATTTTACTAACTATTCAATAGAAGATAATGCAAGTAAAGGTGGAAACTCGCTTCTCAATATTTCCAATTTTCAAGCAGTATTTCCATTATCAAAAAATAAACTAGGTTTATCAATTGCCTTATATCCTGAGACCAGATCCAGCTATAATGTTAACTCAATACAGAATTATTCAGTAGGGAGCTCTACTAATCAACTCATAACTAACCGCACAGGAACAGGTGGAGTTACAAAGTTTGAGGCGGGGTTAGGTTATAAATTAACTGAAAATATATTTGTAGGTTATGCACCTACCTATTCTTTTTTAACAGAACGTGAAAATGAATCAATAACATTTGTTAACAGATCCCTTCCGTCAAATACGGCTACTAAGAGAACAAATGGTACTGCTTTTTCACATAGATTTGGATTGGTTTTTAAAAAGAGCTCGCTTTTTAAAACAAATGACATTTTGCAATTTGGATCAACCATTACCGTGGAATCCGAGTTTGACGCTAACCGAACTGTTGAAACAGAAAAACCTGTTGGCTCTACGGATAACCAGGTAATAGTTCAAATAGGTGAGACTAAAGAAGCAATAGTATCATTACCCGTGAAGTTCAATGGTGGGTTTACATATTTTCCATCTTCTAAATTTAACGCTTCTGTAGAATATCAGCTTGAAAATTGGGCTGACGCTAAATATGGGTTTTCTACTACTGATGAAAATGCATTTAAAAACAGAGAAATTTTTGGCATAGGATTTCAATACCACGCGCATAGAACAAGATCAACAGGTTTCTTTTCTAACTTTAAATATAGTGCAGGGGTAACTTATGATACCGGTCATTTATCTATAAATAATGAAGATATTTCTACTTTATGGTTTACAACCGGTTTGGGTTTAATTTCCCCTGACTTTAGAACAGGGTCCTCTTTTGATCTTAGCTTTCAATATGGGGTTAGAGGGTCGTCAACAAATAGTTTAGTAAAAGAAAATATCTTTGGCATTAACCTGTCTGTTAATCTTACAGAATTGATGTTTTTAAGAAGAAAGCTTAATTAATTTTAAAATAATATTTTTATACTTTGGTATGTTAAGTATCAAAGGTGATAACAATAATTGTGATATGATGAAAAATTTAATACTAGTCTTTGGGTTTTTATTCGCCAGCTCTGCAATAGTTACAGCTCAGGCCGAATGTGCAGCAATAGAACCGCCTAATGGCTTAAATAAATTAGCTGCATTCTCTATTTTCCAATCAAATTTTAAGAATAAGGATTATCCTTTAGCTTTAGAGTACGGTAGATGGATTTTGTGCACTAAGCCTGAAACTATTGAAGGCTTTCCGGGATTTGAACTCTCCAGGCAACTAGACAGATTTACAACCATTTATCAGGAGTTTGCTAAAGAGCAAACAGACCCAAGCATTAAAGCTACTTATTTGGATTCTGCACTTATGGTTTTCGATATAAAGTTGGAGCTTTATGCTGATGATCAAGAGCAGGTTTATAAAACACACCAGCAAAAAGGTAGATTCTATTTAGAGAACAACTCTATTGTTGCAGACGCTGTTACTAAAGCATATGAAGAGTTTCAGTTAATGTTTGACCTGGACTCTGAGAAAACTACTACTACGGCTCGTGGGTACTATGTTGAGAATTTAATCCGTAACTATATCAACAAAAAAGAAACGGCAAAAGCTCAGGAAATAATTAATGAAGCATCTAAATACGCAACGGGCGGTTTGGTTGAAAAGTTGAATGAATTTCAGAAAGATCTTTTTGAAACCCCTGAGGATGTAATAGCTTATTACCAACCCATTCTAGAGCAAGAACCGAAAAATGTTGAAGCACTAAAGGCACTGGAAGGCGCTTACGAAGATCAGGACAACCAGACGGAGTTAACGAGCGTCCGTAGAAAGCTTCATGAGATTCAGCCAACCTACGAAAGCGCAAAAGCTTTAGCAGAAACAGAGAAAAGTAATGCTCGTTATGCAGAAGCTATTAAGTTATACAAAGAAGCCTTAAAAATGGCTAAAACTAAAACTGAAAAGAAGCAGACTAATTTAAATATTGCTGATGGATATATAAATCAGGGTGATATCAAAACAGCGGATAAATTTGTTGATGCTGCAATAAAGATAGATCCGAACTACGGCCGGGCCTATATTGCGAAAGCAACAATCTACAATACTGCTATAACAAACTGCATTGCAGACAGAAAACTAGAAGCAAAAGACAGAATGGTGTATTGGTTAGTTATAGATTATTTAAATATGGCTAAATCTAAAGATCCTTCAGTTGCAAATACAGTAAATTCTCAATTGGGCAGCTACCAAGCAGTAACCCCAACTGGTGAAGACAAATTCTTAAGATTGGGTAATCTAAAAGACGGACAGAAAGTTAAGATCGATGGCTCTGTTGCACCTTGCTATGCTTGGATCAATAAAACTACAACAGTTCGTTAATTTGCTATCAGCAAAAACATTTGTATCTTTTCAGACCTAATTAACACAACGGTACTCTAATCTGAGTACCGTTCTTTTTTACCTCGCTCTCCTTTGTATTTCCACATTTACTGAAATTACACTTCTTTTTTGAAGAGGAGACCAATAAATATTTATATGGCACGGAATAGAAAAAACTATAAAAACCGTAATAACAAGAACAGAAATAATAAGAACAGAAATAAAGGCGGGAATGTCTTTATACCAAAATTCTTCTGGAAAGAAAACCAAGGGGTTTCCGGTCGTTATGCAGGTGTGCTGGAAATAAATGAAAAAGGATGGGGACTTATTCGAAAGCTGGATTATGAATTCAGTTACAGTCCTCAGGATCCATTTTTAAAGCCTGAAGAAGTGAAATCACTGGATCTGAGACCAGGACTAATTTTGGAAGGTGAGTACGAAGAGGATAAAAGAGGAAATAAGCATGTATGTTCTGTAGATCGTATTAACAGGAAAGATAAAGTAGCTTGGACTAAATCTAGCCGATTTGAGCGCCAAACACCTATTATGCCTGTAGATTGGATTAAGCTTGGAGAACCGTCAGACAATATCGAGATGAGAGTTATTGATCTTGTAGCTCCTATTGGAAAAGGTCAAAGAGCCTTAATTGTAGCGCCACCAAGAACGGGTAAGACAGTAATGCTGAAACAGATTGCTAAAAGCATCACTGAAAATCATCCTGATATACCTTTGAGTGTTTTGCTTGTTGATGAACGTCCTGAGGAAGTAACAGATTTTATTCGTTCAACAGATGCGGAAGTTTTTGCTTCTTCAAATGATAACAAGACACAAAGCCACATTAGAATTACAGAAATGGCCTTAGGATACGCTAAGAGAAAAGCTGAGATGGGTGAAGACTCTGTATTGCTTATAGACTCGCTTACACGTCTTGGTAGAGCTTACAATGCAATTCAAACGAATAGCGGAAGAACGTTATCGGGAGGTTTGGATATCAGAGCGTTGGAAATCCCTAAAAAGATATTTGGGTCTGCCAGAAAGATCGAAGGCGGAGGTTCTTTGACTATAATAGCCACTTGCCTGATTGAAACTAATTCAAGAATGGATGATCTTATCTTTGAAGAGTTCAAAGGAACCGGAAACATGGAGCTTGTTCTGGATAGAGAGCTGGCTAACGATCGGATTTATCCTGCTATTAATATCACTGCTTCTGGAACACGAAATGAAGAAAAGTTCATTACTGATTCCCTGGAAGAGAGAAACATGGTGAGAAGATATCTTCTCAAGAAATCTCCGAAAGAATCTATGTTAGGATTGCTAAAGGTCTTAAATAACACTGAAAGCAATCAGGAACTGTTGAACCAGATTGCTGCAACCAGTTAATCTGATTTAAGAATCAACCAGAGTTATTAAGCTACAGGAATTGAAGTGTCAATTTCCTTAGACCAGGCTGTAATGCCGCCTTTTAGATTGTATATATTAGAAAAGCCTTCTTTCTCAAGAAATTCTACAGCTTTTCCACTACGCCCACCTGATCGGCACATTACGACTACTTCAGAATCTTTATGGTTTTTGATCTCATCTACTCTAGATTGAAGGTCACCGAGGGGAATATGTTCACCATCTAAGTTGGATACCATGTATTCAAAGCCTTCTCTTACATCAAGCAGAAAGAAATCATGTCCTGATTCTTTCTTTTCCTTTAATTCTTGTACTGTTATTTCCTTCATGCTAACTTTTTATTAATCGTTTTTATATCTGTCTAACTTAAATTGCTCGCCTAAATATAACTTTTTAGCATCTTCATTTTCAGCTAAAATATCTGCAGTACCTTCCATTAAAATATTACCCTCAAACATCAAATAAGCCCTGTCAGTAATGGCCAGTGTTTCATGAACGTTATGATCGGTAATAAGAATTCCAATATTCTGTTTAGTCAGTTGAGCAACTATTTCCTGAATATCTTCAACAGCTATTGGGTCAACTCCTGCAAAAGGCTCATCTAAAAGGATAAATTTAGGTTCTGTAACTAACGCTCGGGCAATTTCTGTTCTTCTACGCTCTCCTCCGGACAAGGAGTAGCCTTTGCTGTTTACTACTTTGTGAAGACCAAATTCTTCTATGAGTTTATCAACACGTCTCTTTATTTCATTTGATGGAACCGAAAAAAATTGAAGTACAGATTCAAGATTTTCACGAACCGTAAGATTCCTGAATACGCTGGCTTCCTGAGCTAAATAGCCAACTCCCATTCGGGCCCTTTTGTACATGGGCTTTTTAGTAATATTGGTTTCGTTTAGGAATATTTTTCCGGAATTGGGTGTCACCAACCCAACCATCATATAAAACGTAGTGGTTTTACCGGCTCCATTCGGACCCAGTAATCCAACGATCTCACCTTGTTTCACATTAATGGAAACTTCGTTAACAACGGTTCTTTTTCTATACCGCTTAACAAGTTTCTCGCTATGTAATGTCAGGTCTGTTTGTGTGTGATCGCTCATGATTCAGTTAATGTACTAAATCTTAAGCAACTGACAAGGAGTTGAGAATAGAATCAAATATGATCTTACCATCATCGGAACCGAGTAGTTTTTCCATTGCACGCTCTGGATGTGGCATCATGCCTAA
>TARA_R100000781_G_scaffold464_2_pt1 | contig 17301 bp, 19 predicted proteins | sample TARA_R100000781 | Tara Oceans TARA_R100000781 (sample SAMEA2623385) | marine metagenome | biome: marine biome (ENVO:00000447); feature: deep chlorophyll maximum layer (ENVO:xxxxxxxx); material: "saline water (ENVO:00002010), including plankton (ENVO:xxxxxxxx)" | depth 60 m | reverse complement strand
GAGCAAAATAATACACCAGTAAGTTTTGATCTTATCTTGAGGTAATTATGACCAGAGAAATTAGAATAGATCAAATTCCAGATGTTATGGAAGAGGCTGTGATTGATCTGGTAGCAGCAACTACTCTTGAGTGGACTAGGAGAGTAGTAAAGGCTACACCAGTTGATACTGGTAGGCTAAGGAACTCATGGCAGACAGAGATTAAAGCAACTAGCGGACTCATAATCAACAATTTACCTTATGCAGAGCCAGTGTGTTATGGCGAAAACCTACCACCATCATGGGGTGGTCAATTTAGAACAAGACAAAAAACACAAAAAGGGTTTCCAGAACTCATTGGGAAAGAAATGCAGAGGTGGGCTGATGATGAATATAACAAAATTAAAAGGAGGATATAATGGCTGCTATTGATTTAAATACTGTTAGATCCATAATAGAGTCTAGGTTAGCCACAGAGCTTGCTTCAAGCCCAGCAATCCCTGTTGTTTTTAATAATATGGCTTTTGACTCGACAGCTGAAGATACTTTTGTTCAGTGTCAAACCAGCTTTGGGTCAGGATCTTACCTAGCAAACGGTGTCAATGTCGTTGTTGGATTAGTTACTCTTAATATTTTTACAGAAGAAGGTATCGGGGCTGGGTCAAACTATACTATTTGCAAAAGGCTTAGGGACTTATACAATAAGATTACAGTTTCAGATGTTATTTTTGACTCACCTGTTGGCCCAGAGGTATTGGCTTCAAGTCCAGAAGGAAAGTTTCAAACACAATTAAGAATAACTTTTGAAATATATGAGGAACTTTAATCATGGCAAAACTTGAAATTACAGAAGAAATGCTTGACGCTATCGAAGCTGTAAAAGGCAGAAGGGAAGCAAATTACTGGGATCCTGAGTGTAGGAAATACTTTGAGCAACAACAAAGTTTGAAAAAAGATGTAAAAAAGACTGAAAAGAGTTAATATATTTATAAATATTTCTTTTTTTTGTTATGGCTGTTAAAGGTGATGTCGGCAAAATTATGTTTCACAATGCTGCTGGAACTGAGGCCGATATAAGCGATTTAAAAGCATGGTCTTTATCTGTATCTAAAGACACACTAGAAACAACAAAGATGGGTGACACAGCAAAATCGTTTGTTGGTGGCCTGATTTCTGGTGAAGGATCTGCAACTTTACTTTACAACCCAGCTGGCAACTCAGATTATCAAGCTTTTATTGATGATATTTTGACTACTGGTGATGCTGGTGATGCTTTGTTTGAACTTTTCCCAGACTCTGCACAATCAGCCAAGAAAATTGGATTTTCTGGAATTATTACTGAGGCTGAATATTCTGCAACACTTGGAGAAATAGAGGAGATTGCTATTTCATTCATCACAACTGGTGCAATAACTTCAGCTATATAGTAAATTTAAGATAAGAAACTTCGCACTTTATTTATGCCAGCACAAAGAACACTTGACACCTTAAAGGCAGCTTTTGACTTGAATCAGAGGCGAAAGTTTGATGTCAAAGATGATGACGGTAATATAGTTGTCTCACTGTACTTTAAAGCCATAACAAGAGCAGACAGAGCAAAAGCTACACACAGGGCTGGTAGTGAAGATCCTTTGGTTGTTTCAACTCACATGCTTTGCCAGTTAGCAGAATTAGAGGACGGCACAAAAGCTTTTCACCCTTCAGATTTTGGAAATTTACAAGCAGAACTACCAGAAAATGTACTAAATGAAATTGAGATGTTTTTGTTTGGTGTAAATCCTAACCTAAATGTCGCAAATGCAAAGGAGTCTTAAAGGGGGACAACTGGCTTAATTTTGAGTTTTTCCTAGCAACAGAACTTTCAAAGACAGTGAGTGAACTCAGAACACAGCTAACAGATGAAGAGTTCATATATTTTGCTGCATACTATGAATTAAAAAATGAAAGAGAAAAAAAACAGGCAGATGCAATAAGACGTAAATCAAGATATAGTTAAAGAAGTTATTGTTAAGTCGTGGCAGTTTCAAATGTAGAGCTAAGAGTTGGAGCTACACAAGCGATTACAGCATTAAAAAAGGTAAATACACAGGCACAAAAATTTAATCAAACTGTAAACGGAACAAACAGCAAACTTAAAGACGCTAACAGAGGGCTGCCCATACTTGGAAAAGGTTTTTTTGGTGCTGGTAAAGGTGCAAGTGCGGCATCTTTAAGCTTTAAGGCTGCCGCTGCAAGTCTTGGCACTATGCTTGCACCCTTAACTGCTGGTATAACTGCTGTTGCTGCGTTTGGAAAAGTATTTAGTACTTTGGCTGCACAAGATTTTGCAAATGCAAAAGTGAGAACTCTCGGAGTAAATGTTAAAGAGTTAAACCCACAACTTGCATCTCTATCCAATGAATTAAGTGGTCAAGCCTCAAAACTTGATCTTTTAACAGCTTCTTATGATTTAGCCTCTGCTGGCTTTGCTGAAACTGCTGAAATAACAGGAATTTTAAAAGCAGCCCAGTTAGGTGCAACTGGTGGATTTTCTGATTTGCAAACTGTTACTGATGCAACTACTTCGGTTCTAAATGCTTACGGTTTAGAGGCAGACCAAGCTGGAAAATTAGTTGACGGATTTGCACAGACTCAGGCAGACGGTAAAATTGTTGTTGATCAATATGCAAAACAAATAGGTCGAATAGCACCAATAGCTGCTGGTGCTGGTGTTGAGATAGAAGAACTAAATGCTGCTATATCTGCTGTTACTGCGTCAGGTGTTCCTGTCGAATCTACTTTTGCTGGACTTAGACAGGTCATTGCTTCTATTCAAAAACCGACCAGTGAAGCATCAAAAATTGCTGAAAAGCTTGGAATAGATTTTAGTGCTACAGCATTGAAATCCAAAGGACTAAGCGGAGTTTTAGAAGAAATTGTTTCAAGTGGTGGTTCAAGTGCAGAAAATCTTTCAAAATTATTTGGAAGTGTAGAAGCACTTACAGCAATACAACCTTTGTTAAATGATGAACTTGTTAAGTTTAACGAGGCTTTAGAAAACCAATCTAATGCACAGGGCAAGGCTGCAAGGGACGCTTTTACAGCATCAAATACTATTAATGGCCAGTTAAAAAGATTGGGTTCAGCTTTCACAAATCTAGCTGGAGAAGGTTCTGAATTTGGGATAGTAATTAGAGAAGTTTTAAAAGTTGCTGCCGTTACTGTTGAGGCATTAGGAGCTGCATTTAAAGTTGTTCTTGCACCAACAAGAGCTATTTTTGCTGCTGTCCAAGAAATAGGACTGGCTATTGCAGAGGCAATAGGTATAGATGCAACCAATGTGGTATTTGATCTAGAACAGAGTTGGATTGCAGTGAAAGAAGGTGTAACAAATTTTTCAAATGCTATTGTTAACGTAGGAAAAACTGTTGGAACTATTGTTGGAAGAATAGTCAAGGCTGTAATAGGGACTTTTCAGCAGATAGTTAATTTTATTGATAATCAACCAATTTTAAAATTTATTTTTGGTACTTTAAAACTTCCAGTTCTTGATTTGAAAATAAACACAAATTTAGAATCTGTGAATCTTTTAAAAGAAGGTATTGAAGGCACAAATGAAGCTACAAATAATATAAAAAATGATGTTATTACAACCAATGAAACAGTCCCAAAAGTCACTGAAGGTGTTGGTAAATTAAAAAATAAATTGGATGACACCAAAGATGCAACAGATGGTATTAAAACTGAATTTGAAAAGATTGGTGATAGTATTGCAACAGGAGTATCTGATGCCCTTGTTAGTGCAATACAAGGAACTAAAACTTTAGGCGAAGCTGCAAGAAATATTTTAAATGATATTGCTTCACAACTTTTAAGACTTGGAATTAACACGTTTTTGGCAAGTTTTGGCGGCCCTTTTGCAAACTTGCCTAGTTTCTTACCAAAAAAAGCAGCTGGTGGCCCTGTCTCTGCTGGTGGTGCATATCTTGTAGGAGAAAAAGGCCCAGAGGTTTTACAGATGGGGTCAAAGGGTGGCAATATAGTGCCAAATAGTGCAATGGGCGGAGTTGTTAATAATATTAATGTATCAGTAGATGCCTCTGGAAGTAATGTAGAAGGAGATGAAAATCAAGCAGCTAAACTTGGAAAAGCTATTTCACAAGCTATACAGAATGAACTGTTAACTCAAAAAAGACAAGGAGGGTTGCTTTATAGTTAATGGCTAATTTACCAAACACCGCTGCTGGTTCTGCATTTGTTCCTACTTATGGGACAACAAAAAGAAATGCACCAAATACTAAAATTGTAAAATTTGGTGATGGTTATGAACACAGAATTTCGTATGGACTGAACCAAAATGCAAAAATATTTAATTTAACCTTTGAAGTAAGTGAAGCTGATGCTGATACTTTGACTGATTTTTTTGATGCTAGAGCTGTAGATGGTGCAAACTTTGCATATACAGTGCCTACAGAAAGTGCTATGAATTTTGTTGTTGATGGTGGTTATACAAAAAATATAAATATAAATGGCAGAGCAAGAGTACAAGTAACATTCAGACAAGTATTTGAACCAGCTTCATAATGCCAGTACCAGTTTCTAATTTACAATCTGTTAATCCAAGTCCAATTATAGAATTGTTTGAACTTACTTTAGATCCTGTCCTTCATGGTTCAACTACTATACAAGACCCAAACGGAGATAATATTTCAACAATAAGATTTCACAACAACACTAAAGATACAACAGCTCAAGACAGTATTGTTTGGAAAGGTAATACATATTATCGTATGCCTATTGAAGCTAGTGGCTTTAAATATGATGCAAAACAACTGCCAAGACCAAGTTTAACAATTAGTAATTTAGCAGTAATAGCTATAAATATAGGTAATATGTCTAACGTGCTTGCTGCTGTAAACACTGAAACTTTTGCCAATGATCTCGTTGGTGCAACTTTAAAAAGAAGAAGAACACTTGCTGAATTTTTATCAAATGGCAATTTTACAGGAGATAATCCTTACGGAACACCAGATGAAAATCAGGAATTTCCTATTGAGGAATTTCAGATTGCTAGAAAATCAGTTGAGACAAGAGATATTGTTTCTTTTGAATTAGCTGCTGCTATAGATAATATAAACTCAAAATTACCAAAAAGACAGTTTCTACCGATTGAATTTTCTGGAATTGGAGATTTTTATAATTGATTTACTGGAAAAAAAAAGTTATAGAAGATGCACTCAAAGAAAGTCCGAAGGAAATTTGTGGGTTGTTAGTAAATATAAAAGGCAAATTAGTTTATAAAAAGTGTAAGAATCTAGCACAAATACCAACAGATCAATTTATTTTAAGTCCAACAGATTATGCTGATATAGAGGATGAATATGGTAATGATGCAATCCAAGGTATTGTTCACTCACACCCCACATCAACTGCTTTTGCTAGTCCAGCAGATAGAGTTTGTGCAGCAAGGACAAATAAACACTGGTATATAGTTAACCCACATACAGAAGAGTGGTTTGATTTTGTTCCAAAAGAATATAAGCAATCTTTATTAGGGAGGACATGGACATGGCAACACACAAACTGTTGGCAGCTTGTAAGAGATTTTTTTAAAGCAGAATTAAATATTGAACTTATTGATTTTGAAAAGCCTGACGATCCAGAAGAATTTGCGTTTAATCCAACTTTTGAAGATTGTTATAAAAAAGGAGGATTTATTGCTATTGATGATGATGAACCTTTGAAATTATATGATTGTCCTTTAATGAATTTTTCTGGAGAATACCTTAATCATATTGGTGTGTTATGTGAAAACAATATGTTACTGCATCATCCACAGGGGAGATTATCGTGCAAAGAAGAGTACAATAGGTATTATAGAAGCATTACAGGCAAGATTATTAGGTATGTTGGATTGCCCTCGTAAAATTAAATTATATGGGGACTTAGCTGAGTTTGTAGGAGTTAAGGAAATAGAAACTGAAGTTCATACGGTAGCAGATGCGATAAAGTGTTTAATCGGTAATTATCCACAGGCAGAAAATTATATGATGGATAAGAGCTACAAAGTCATAGTAAATGAAAAACCAAGAACATTAGAGGAATTACATTTTCCCACAGGGCAATCTGATATAAAAATTGTTCCTGTTATAAGCGGTCAGGGCAGAGGGTTAGGACAGATTTTATTAGGTGTTGCTTTAATTGGTTTGAGTTTTAGTGGTGGGCTTTTTCTAAACCCTATGTCATTCAAAGCTGGTGCCACTATTGGTGCTGGTGCTAAAGCTACATTTGCTATCGGTGCAAGTTTAGTGTTGGGAGGGGTATCTGCAATGCTTACACCTGTTACAGAATTTGAAGAAGAAACACCAAATAGTTTTCAATTTAACAGCCCTATTAATACAAGTATTGCAGGGTTGCCAGTTCCAATTTTATATGGAGAACGCATGGTTGGATCTGTGGTAATTTCAGCTGGAATAAATGTGATGAACAACTAATGGAAGAAAAAGAAATTCATATAATCAGCGGAGAAAAAGGCAAAGGTGGCAGCCCATCAACTGCTGACGATAATTTAGATAGTCTTGCAACTGCTAAGATTTTAGATGCTATATGTGAAGGTCAAATAGAGGGTTTTCCATCAGCAAGAGATGAAGGTGTTGCTTTTGGTGCGACTAATTACAATAAATTTGGTCTTAAAGATATTTATTTAGATGATACACCTATCGTTGATGAGGACGCTGATTTAAATGACTCAGGAGAATTTGATGATGATGATAAAAACTTTGATAATGTAGTCGTTGACTCAAGAGTCGGCACTGCAAATCAAGGTGTCATGGGCGGTTTTCGTGCTACTAGAGAAGAAGTAAATGTAAACAGTGGTAATATTTTGAAAGCTGATCCTAATGTTGGAGTCTCTAGAAATTTCACAATAAGCAGCTATCCTAACGCAAATCAAATAGCTGTAATTATAAATGTCCCAGCCTTACAAATTTTTGAAGACGATGGAGATATTGTAGGAACAAATGTATTTTTTAGAATAGAATATGCTGTTGATTCTGACTCTTTTCAAAGTGCTTTCCCAAACAATAATCCAGAAGGGGCAAATCAAGGTGACGTTGGTATAGGAGGAAGAACAGGCGACCCATATCAAAGGCAGTTTAGATTTAAAGTTCCAGATAATTACAGCTCTGGAACAACTTTTAATTTAAGAGTTCTTAGAATTTCAGATAACTCTACAACAAAGATTCAAAATGACATTCAATGGTTTTCTTATCAGTTAATTACTTTTGATAATAAACCCTATCCAAATACAGCTCTAATTGGATTTAATGTTTCAAGTGAAAGTTTTTCACAAATTCCCAGACGATACTATAGGCTGCGTGGAACAAGGGTGGCTGTTCCAAGAGGGGTATATAACAACAACAGTAATCCAACCGACCCAGATAGGGCTGGTAGGCTTGATTACAACCTGTCTGCAAATTGGTCTGGGGGTTCTTCTTTAACTGCTAATGGCACATTGAGAGGCAGTTGGCAGAGACTATATACTAATGACCCAGCTTTTTGTCTCTATAATTTACTTACAGACACACGATATGGGTTGTCTATCCCAGAAACAGCATTAGATGAATACAGTTTTTGGAATATTAGTAAATATAATAATGAGTTAATATCTAACCAAAGGGATGCTATAGGCTCAAAGTCTGGGACATATACTTACAATGCAAATCGTGGACACGTTTTAATTATTTGTACAACAGATCATAATTATGAAACAGGGGATCTTATAAACATTACATTTACAAGCACTTCAGATTCTGAAGGTAACGCACCCCACACATTAAACAATGCTAAACTTTTTAAAATACAAAAAAAGAATAGAAGAAGATTTATTGCTTTAAAAGTAACAAAAAACTCAACAAATATAAATGGAAATTGTAACTTTAGTATGGTTGGACTGGAAGCCAGATTTTCACTAAATGAATATATCAATAAAAGTTTTAAAGCATACGACTTGATTAATCTTATTTGTAGCAATATGCGTGTGATGCCATATTGGTCTGCTGGTACATTGTTTTTATCACAAGATAAACCAGCACCACAAGTTGATGGTGGGACATATAGTGCAACTGCTGATGTCTTGCCAGCCTACATTTTCAATAAATCAAATGTTGTGGATGGAAACTTTACTTATGAGGGAAGTGATATTAAAAACAGAGCAACACTTGTTATCGCAAAGTATTACAACAATAATCAAAGAAAAATATCTTATGAGCAGTTCCCACATCCCTCTGTAATCGAAAATACAACAATAGGTGATGTCTCAGCCACTACAAGTGCAGGGGGAGATGTGACTATTGCAAAGTATGGAATTTTAAAAAGAGAAATTCAAGCTTTTGGTTGCACAAGTTCTGGACAGGCACACAGACTTGCTAAATGGACAAGACTAAGTGAGCAACTTCTTACAGAAACAGTTACTTTTTCTGTCTCTATAGAGGCAGGGGTTCTTGTAAGAGTTGGACAAGTTATTGGTATTAGTGATGATGTTAAAACTGGAACTAGAAGAGGAGGAAGAATTTTTGCTGTAAATGGAACAAATCAAATAACTGTTGACAATGCAAGTGCATCAAACTTACCAGCAGACTCTGTTGGTTATACAAGAACTCTCAATGTTTTAATGCCTGATGGCAGTGTAAGTAAAAAAAATGTTAGTAGCATTTCTGGTGCAAATATAACAGTAAGCGGTAATTTTCAAACTGCTGATGGAACTAACGCTGCACCCAATGTCATGTCAACATGGATTCTTGAGACATCAGGAGGAAATGCAGCTCAAAATTTACAAGCACAACTTTATAGAGTTTTGGTTGTAGAGGAAGAGGAAACATATAAATATAAAGTCACTGCCCTTTTATATAATCATAGTATTTACGCTGCTGTTGAGACTGGCAGTACTGTTACCTTCAGAGATGCCTCTAATATTGATGTAAGACCAAAAAGGCCAGCAGCGGCAACAATTACTGAAAGACTTTACAAAGAGTCAATTCATAATTCTAGTAATAATTCTAATAAAGTCGTTATTAGATCAAAACTTATTGTTCAGTGGACTCAAGTTGAAGATGTTAGTAAGTTTTTTTTAAGAGTAAATGTTAATGGAACTGAAAGAACTGAAGAGATACAGGGGCAAAGTTTTGAAATTTTAAATGTAAGACCAAATAAAAAATTTACAATCAAAATATTTTCAGTAGGAAATTCAAGTGGTAAATTGTCTGGATTATCTAGAAATGTAAGCATTACAACTGTAGGTCAAACTGAACCACCTAATGATGTAAGCTCAAGCGGATATAGTGTTACAGCAAATGGAACTACAGCAGCAAATTTAGTTTCATTTAATGAAAACGAACCAAACCCTAGTTTTACAAGCAGTTCTGATAGCTCTGCTGTGAAAGTACAATTTAAAGATTTAGATATTGCTTTTTATGAGATTCACAAATCAAATACAACTTTAACAACAGCACAGATAAATGCACTATTTGGAACTAAAGATGCAAGTTTTGTCGGTAGGCCAACATCAGCAGACTTTATAACAAAAGATCTTTTAACGGAAAATCATACATATTTTATCAAAGCTAGAGATAGAGGTGGAAGATACAGTCTTAATGCAACCTCTGCTGTTTTTAATTATGTTGCCCCATCAGCACCAAGAAGAAGAAATAACTTTCCAAAATTACAAAATGGGCATATAGTTTTTAATTGGCTTGAGCCTAGTACAGTCGGTTCCTATGCAATAAAACATTATGTTGTTACTGATGAGACTGATACAGATATAATTCTTAAAAACGATATTACTACTTACAGAACTCCGCTAACGTATGCTGGTTCATCAAAAACTTTTACAATAACTGCGGTTAATATTGCTGGTGGACAAGGTGCAACTTTAACATATATTGCAAATGTGCCAATGCCCTCATTTCCAGCAGGGGCATCAATAAAAGTAAAAATAACTTTAGATAATATTATTCTTAAATGGCCTAAAGTAGAAAATCCTAATCCAAGCTACAACTCAGGAACTAATGTGCAGACTACAAAAATTCCAAATGTTATAGGGTATAAGGTAACAACAAGTTATGCTGATGCAACTTTAGGTGGTGAGGAAAATATATTCCCAGTAATTGTCAAAGGAACAAGTTTAAAAGTACCTATTTCTGCCGCAAATATTAACAGAAGTGATGGTACTACTACGATTTCAAGAACTTTTACAGTAAATCCTGTATATGAAAGGGCTGATTTTCCAGATGAAGGTGTAATTTCAAGTTCTCAGCTTTCAAAATCAGTGGATTTCACAAAACCACCAGCACCAACATTTAAAAATCCAGCTTTTTTCTTTATAGGTAATCAGGTAAGGATCAGATGGAATGAAGCTATTGGTACTTTTAAAACTATCAAATATGGTATTTATGATGATTCTAATTCTTTGCTTTTTGAAACTGATGCAACAGCAATAACCATAGATGTTGATTTTGCACAAAATAATTCTAATATGAGCAAAATTTTTAAGATTGCTGCTTTAGATTCTGGTTATGTAAATGAATCACAACAAGAAGTAAAAAATACATTTAGAGGTCTTTTTGCGACACAAACAGTAACAGTAACCCCAATTAATCCACCATCTAACGGTGCATACACATTAGGTAGTGAGGGTGGGCAAGGTTTTATTACAGTCAGTTTCACACCGCCAATAGTAAACAAGCAATCAAATTTAGGTTTAAAAGATTACAAGATAACAAGATCAACTTCCAGTACTTTTAGTGGAGTTACTAATGGAAACACTGATTTAGTAATATTTTCTGATGCTGAGGCTTTTAAAGAAGAAGTAAGTTGGACTATTAATCAAGGCCAGAGATATTATTATATTCAAACAAGAGATATGAATAATAACGTATCAACAACAGCATTACAAATTTATGCTTTTATTGCTGCCCCAACAAGACCTGTAACATCTGGAACTATTGAAGTTATAGATAATAATGTTCTTTTACGTTGGGCTGCTGGTACGTTAAATCCTACAAATCAACTTAAGATTTCTACTTTTGAAATTAGAAAACATAGGTCATCAGCTATAGATACAACTGATTTCGATACTGCTGAATTAATAGGTAGAATTGACGGTATTTTTAATGTTGTTTTTGAACAAAGAGCAGATACTTATACATATCATATTGCTGCTGTAGACACTGCTGGTAATATTGGCCCTTCTTTACAATCTGCACAAACTGTATCACAACCACCTGATTTTATTCTAAATGCTAACTATGACAGTGTTTATCGAACTGCTTTTGGGACATATTCGCAATCAGGCACTACTGTAACTGTTACTTTAACGGATCATAGATTCTCAGTTGGTGATGAGGTGACTTTATTCCCCACAAGTGGTAATGCTGTTGATGATTTGCTTGTTTTAAGAATAATTACTTCAGTAACAAACGCTAATACTTTTGTAACTACTTCACCTGTTTCAAAGACTGCAAGTGGAAATGTAACTGTAAAAACAATCACTGGGCTAACAGAACCACAAGAAATTGATGCTGTATCTTTCTCAAATGCTTTTAGAGTATTTGATGAAGATTTAGATAAGCACGTTTTATATTTACCAGCAAATACTACAGAAACATGGTCTGAACACTTTATTGGTACAGGTTCTAGTTCTAGTCCTCAATTTAATAATATGAACGCTTTAATAACAGCAAATCCTACAAATACACATTATTTAGAGCCAGCCCCATCAACAGGTCATTTTATAGAAGATTTTGACTATGGTGCTACTTTAGCGTCAACAAAAATTACTGCTAGTCAGTTTGGGATAGGTTTAGGTTCTGGATCTTTACAGCATCAAGGCACTATTAATATTGGTGGCAATGATAGCGGTTCGTTTACAACAGATGGCATAGTGCAAGATGGTACAAGTTTTTCCAGATTCGCTACTGCATTTAGAAGAGTGCGTTATAAAACAATAGTAAATTCTACAAATGGAAAATATAGAAAGATAACAAGACAAAATTTGAAAATCGACACTAAAATTCTTAATGATACTGGTATTGGAACAGCAAATGCCAGTGATAGCGGTGGAACTCAGGTCAATTTTAATGTTACTTTTGTTGATGTACAAGGAATAGCAGTTACTCCAAATATTAATGGTACAACTGTTGAAGGAATTATTCCTGTTGTTGATTTTGTAGACTCACCAAACCCTACTGGTTTTAAGGTTTATTTATTTAATACATCAGGAGTGCGTGTAAGCGGCAACTTTACTTGGCAATGTCGTGGAACGTAGTATTATTAAAGAAAAAAGTTAAATGCCTGACATAAATTTTAATTTACCAACAGTTGCTACAACTTATACTGATTTTCCAGAACAGGTAATTGAAAATATTGACGCAGCTTTACAACAGTTATCAGTAGGTTTACCAACTACTAACCCAAGTGCAGCAAATGTTCCTACAGGTGCAATTAGATGGGATATTAGTTTAAATAGGTGGAGAAAATGGAATGGAAGTGCTTATCAAGATTTAACAGGCACTTATAACTTTAATGCCAATATAAATGCGACTCAGCTTAATATGGGTGATGGAGCTGCGAGTGGCACTAATGCAATAATGCTTGGAGCTGGAAATGACCTTCGCATATTTCATGACGGAAGTAATAGCTTTATCAGAGATTTTAATGGTACTGGAAATATAAAAATAACAACTAATCAACTTGATATTACAAGTAACAATAATAGTGAATTTATGGCTAAATTCATTGAAAATGGGAGTGTTGAGCTATATGAAAATAATACAAAGCGTTTTGAAACAACTACATCAGGTGCAACAGTAACAGGGAGTATCACTGCAACAGGTGGTATGACTATTGACAATGGTACTTTTCACGTTGATTCTAGTAGTAACCTAGTTGGTGTAGGCACCTCTAGTCCAGCAAAGAATCTACATATTAGAGCTAATTCAAATGTAACGTTGAGATTAGATGATTCTGGTCAGTCTCATGGACAAATTACTTACAATAATGGCTCAAACTCAAATGATGCCTTAACTATTGCAGTTGATGAAGGTAATACACAGCCTGCTTCAACTATGAGATTTAGGCTTGATGCAAGCGAAAAGCTAAGAATTGATAGCTCATCACAATTTTCTTTCGGTAGCACTAACCCTCAACATAAATATGATTTTGCGGATGCTGGTACTCCTCAAATGATACTTAGAACATCTGCTTCAAGTAGTCAAGATGCAATTTTAAGATTAAGAGGTTCTAGAACCAATGTAAGTACTTTTAACAAAATTTTATTTGAAACAAATGACATTGGTGGAGGTAATTATGCCTCAGGGTCTTTGGTTGCAAGTATTACAAGTGGAAAATTATCTAACCTAACAACTTTAGGTTTTATTGATTTAAAAACTTGTCAGTCATCACCTACAGGAGGTGCTTTAGGTAGCACAGATACAACTGTCATGCGACTTACAAATACAGGTAACGTTGGAATCGGCACTACAGCAGCAACCGCTTTGCTTACTTTGGCTTCAACCTCGCCAAGAGTTGTTATGACTGATACAAACACAGGTGCAGATCATAGATTAAATGCCGACTCAAGTGTTGGAAATTTTGCTGTTGATGTTGATGTAAATGCTGAAATAAGTGATCCATCTTTTATCGTTAATTTAAAAGGAAGTGAAAAATTACGTTTAAAAAATAATGGCCGTTTAGGTTTAGGGGTTACGTCACCTGACTGTAATTTACATGTACTTAAAGGATCTGCTGGCAGTGTATCTGCTGATCCTAATGCTGTTCTAGCAATAGAAAATAACAATAATTGTGTATTTAATATCTTAGCTCCTAATAATAGAAGTGCTTATATAATGATGGGTGATCCCCAAGATATTAGTGCAGGGCAGATTAGATATAATAATAGTGACAATGTACTTTCTATAGATGTAAATGGTTCAGAGGCAGCTAGATTTAACTCTAGTCGTTTTTTTGGTATTCATGCTACAACTGTAGATTTACCACTTCATGTCAAACAAACATCTTCTTCTAGTGGTGCTATTAGGATTGAAGATGCGGACGCAAGCAATAGACATACTGATTTCAGTATTAGTGGTGCAACAACAACAATTTTATCAAGAAGTAATAACCAACATGGCAGAGTGCTTTTTCAAAGTACAAATGGCAGTGCTACAACTGAGAACTTAAGATTACATGACAATGGTTTAGGTGTTGCAATCGGAACAACAGCTGCTACAGCTAGTGTAAAATTAAATGTTTTTGGTGGAAGAATTGACTGTGATAGTCAAATTAGAGCTGGTGTTGGAGGTGGTGGTGTTGCTTTAACAACCAACGATGGCGGAGGTAACGCACAGATATGTTTTAATCATGCTGGTCAGGTGCCAGAACAAAATGGTACAGCAGGAAGAATAAGTGTAAATGCAGACAGCACAGGTGGTGTCGCAACAATGTCCTTTGGATTAGTTCATAACGCAAGTAATGGCACATCTGTTGGTGCGTCTGAAGTCATGTTACTAAGGAGAGGAACACAGGCAAATTTAGATAATTCTGGAAATACTTTACGAGGACAGGTTCTTTTAAACACAGCAAGTACGACATTTCCCACTTTAACTTTTAGCGGTGATACAGATACAGGAATAAGCAGAAGTTCTACCAATAGAATGTCATTTATAACTGCTGGTGTGGAGAGAGTAAGGATAAATAATGATGGTTTAGATGTTAGATCAGGTTCGGCAACGGCTGTAAATACTGCAAAAGCATGGGTTCATCTAGACGGTAGTGGTACTATTAATAGAAGAAAGCATTTTAATGTTGATAGTGTTACAGATTTAGGTACAGGTAATTATCGTATACATTGGGACAATGATTTTTCTGATACTTTTTACGTTGTTTTATTTGGTCAAAGTTTACAACCTAATAATGGCTCAACTCATGGTGGTCTTAAAGTTACGGCACAAAGAACAAATAATATAGATGTTTTAAATTGTAGAGATGAAAACAGCAGTGATAGAGTTGATAAAGATATGGTATCAGTTGCAGCTTTTTCATAAGCATATTAAACTGTATAAAAAACTATGTCTGTTTTAGATAAAAGAATTGTTTATGTAGAAGATGATGGTGTTTTAGCAATTATTGCACCTGCAAATGAAAATAAAACTATTGAAGAACATATAAAAAAGGCTGTTCCAGAAGGTAAAACTTACTATATTGTTGATAGTTCTGAAATTCCTACAGACAGAAGTTTTAGAAACGCTTGGACTTACACACCTTAAAAATATGGGATTTAGCTTTGACATGGCGAAAGCCAAAGAAATTCATAGAACAAATATAAGAAAAGCAAGAACACCAAAGCTTGCAGAACTTGATGTTGAATTTAACAAGGCATTAGAAACTGGTTTAAGCACTACAGAAATAGTTGCAAAAAAACAAGCATTAAGAGATGCACCTGCTGACTCTGCGATAGAATCTGCCTCTGATGATGCTGCACTAAAGGCTCAATGGAATACAGCTTTACTTGGTACGTCTCCGTACAGTTAACACACATAGACATTTAGATTATCCACAGATATAATTACAGAAAAGAGATTATTTATGTCAAGTCCTAATCCAGCAGAAGAGATTACAAAACTTGAAGAGGAGTTAAAAACTATTCAAGCAAACAGAAACCAAGCACTTCAAATTGCTAATAATTGTGAAGTAAGAACAATACAAATACAGCAAGAAATAGAAACTCATAAAAAATATTTGCCAGAAAAAGTTGTAAAAACAGAGCCAGCAGGTTTCACTAACAACTAATTATGGCTGATCCTACATACACAATCACTTGGGGTTTTCAATCTGCAACACCATTAGAGGCTGTTAATGGTGGCAGTGATGATGGTCTTGTTACTACTGTTCACTGGAATTTAACTTGTAATTCAAGTGATGGATTTACTGGTTATCACTATGACGCAATGGGACTTGAAAAAGGTAGTTCTGTTACCCCTTTGAAAGATTTAACAAAAGATCAAGTAATTGGCTGGATAAAAACAAAACTTGGTTCAGATGAAGTTTCAAAACTTGAAGCTTATGTAAAGCAGCAATGTATAGATCAACAAACACCAGCCAGTATCACAACCGCACCAGATAGTTGGACATCCTAATGAAAAAGTTTCTTGCAACAATTTTTGCTATAAGTTTATTTATTCCTGTAATAGCTGAAGCTGGTGTTTCTTCAGAAGGTGTAAATAGACCAAGAAATCACTTTCCAGAAGGTAGACCAAGAAAAAGAAAACCAAGATGCAAAGGTAGTGGAGGTGTAATGGTATGTCGTATGCCTAGATATAGAAAACCAAAAAGATGTGGCATCATGCCTTGTATTCCACCAAAATATTACAGACCAAATCCACCAAAATATATTCCTATGGGGTAGTTTTTTCAGTCATTTGTCTTGTTAGTATTCCCATTGTCAAATAAAGAGGACACAAGGCCATTATGGTTATGAAGCAAATTAGAGTTAATGGTGTTGCCATCTTTAATAAAATTTCTTTTATCATTGTTTAAAAAAATTATTTGTTATATAAATGATATTCAGTTTTTTAAAAAAAGTATATAAATATTATTTAGATAAATTAATAAATTGGTTACGCATGAAAAAATTTGATTTAGAACTAAATTTACAAATTAAAAAATTTCATAAAAATTGGATAAAAGACAATGCAGAAAAAAAGCCAAAAATTCAAGAAGTTGGTAAGTTTGGTGATGATGGTTGGTCTATTTCTATTGGAGACATAAAAGATGGAGATTAAATTACCTATATTGCCAAGCACAGATTATATTCTTGTTCCACCTACTACAATATTTTATCCACCTCTGGCACAGGAACCATATCTAGATCCTTTATTGCTTCCAAGTCTGGAACAGGTACAGTCGGGACTTGGGGAAGATCAGGTAACCACCTCTTCAGAAAAGCCTTCTCCCAATGAGGTATTAGAAAAAGTAGACCCAGAACAGATACCGACAAACCTGCCAAAAACCCAATCAAATACTTCATCTGAAGCTGTAGCTACGTTTAATTTACCATTTTACGGAGAAATGCCAATACCTGCACCTGAGGTTATTGCATCATCTGTAATTGCTGCTGGTACTGCATCAGTAGCAAGTGTGGTAGGTGGAATCGCTATGCAATCAGTATTAGCTTTTATTAAAAAAACATTCAAGAAAATTTTTACTAAAGTTCTTAAAAAGGAAATTGCTAATCAGCAGAAAAAAGATCAGAATTAGCTTTTACATAACTTCGTATATTGATTACATCAC